>VOFH01004075.1_pt1 | contig 33957 bp, 52 predicted proteins | sample 5384091 | NCBI WGS metagenome assembly VOFH01 (sample SAMN12384727, study PRJNA508395) | human gut metagenome | isolation source: healthy gut G | host: Homo sapiens
TATCATTTCACTGATAAAATCAGCATCGGCTTGTGGATTCTCCAACCCTACAATTACGCCGTCATCATTCACTCCATAGAACAAACTACCACCGTCCGTATTGGCAAAAGCCGACACGGATTTAAGCCACGACTTCACATATGTCTTTCAGGGCTATATTGTTCGGGTGCATTCTGTAATCAATTTATCACTTGTTCCACCTCTTCTGAGACTCCACTAACTACCTTATATTGAGGATTCTCGCCACCGTGAATTAGTGAGACATATCCTTTATTGATTCCGTTCCACCATCCATATCGTCAAAGGTTTGTCCTTTGACTACACTTACTACGCGTTTAATGGGTTCTGTTGTTCTGTAATTGATTTTAAGTCTGCGACTTCTTACTCTCTCACATTGATGCCGGCTGCTCCGAAGTTAATCTTTCGTCCACTATAAATACGTTGAATAGGGTCACCGGTGAGAACAAATCATTGCGACCTTCTTGCACAAGGGCACGTAGAAACTTCAGTTCAGGATTTGAGAAGTCTTGAAATTCATCTGCTATTACGTGCGTAAAAGGATGTATATTATTCTCTTTTAAATAATGGGTAGTTTCATTGAAGAGTTCAAGGCGGTCAACAACTTTACGTTTCCTGTTTAAAGCCACGTATTTTCTACAAGCTTCCAAATGTCCATGCGTTGTTTCCGGCTTAATGCTTTTGTGCGTCCTACACGTTGTTGCATCATATACTGATGTGCATCAGTGTTTCCATAATAAACGATGACATCGATATATTCATCATACAAGAACTGCTCATCAAATTCAGTGACCTCAGTTTCTAATACTTCACGCCATAATTTTAATGATTCTTCATCGCCGCTGTAATCAAGAACTTTAAAACTATCTTTGATTTTGTATTGATGGGCTGTATCTAGTAAAACTTGGTCAATATTGCTCAGCGTATATCGTTGACGAGGTATGTCCAGTTTTTGGATAGAATCTTCCAAATTCTCACGTAGGGTACGTGTATAAGTGGTGAACAATATTTTGAATCAGGTTCTTTACACAGATATTTCAATCTATGTAATGCGGCTGTCTTTTTCCTGTTCCCGCACCACCACTAACTTTCATCGTTCCTTTGTAATCTGCATCCACAAGTTTTCGTTGAGATGGGTGAAGGAAAATTTGCCCTTATCCATACCTTGTTCAATGATATGTTGCAAGGCATCGTCATCAGTCAAGTTCAATAAAGCGACGACGGTTATTACTACTTAGTAACTGGTCTTCATCAGCTTTTGCTTGCCCTTCTTCTGTGATTGCTACCAATTCATCTATATTCTCACCATCCATTAGATTGAACAAATTCTCATAGGCATCCGATGGTAGGATAGATTCCAGCTCATCTAAATCATCAAGACTACGAATAGTCATAACCTGTGGAATTATTTCTAAAGGAATCCCCACTTTAAGCAACTTATCTTCCGGAACTCCTGCAAAAACGCTGACTCCGTAGGGATATGGGCTGGAATGGTCATTGTCTCTTCTGTTTCCTGAATAGTGATTAATTGGCAAGCTTGTGTATGCTCATTCCAAACAAAACGTTTTGTTCATTCCCCATCGATACGCTTCTTCATGGTCACCAACATAGAGTAAGGAGTAATTGTTACCATCGAGTACTCCTACAATTACACGGTAATTGTCATCCACACGTGCAGTACGTAAAGCAGAGTTCTTAAATTGCGAGATGGGTTCCAGATGTATTCCTAATGTTGTCGTGTTTTCACGAAACTTTTTTTGAAAGGCAATCACCTTATCTTGTATCTTCTTTGGCAAATCAAACATTGCATCAAAGAATGTATCTGAAAGAAATAGTCTCATATCTTTATTTTTGTTTTATTAATTCTACAGTAAATTCATTTGAACTTATTACTTTATAACCGTTCATTGCAAAGACTTCTGCATATGTATTAGAGTCAGGGTCTATAGCAATTTTCAGTTCTTTAGTATCATACGGGCTGAAGCGATAACTTCGTCATCTTCATTAGTCAGATCACCTTCTCCTTCTGTATTGGAAGGAAATATTGTTGTCAATCAGTATATCAATGATATCTTCTAATCCCGGATAATAGATTTTCACCTCTTTTCTGTTAATAGTGAAGGTGTATCTTTAATGATCGTTTGGTACTAACATTACTAAGAAATTGGGCAGCAAGTTATAACGGCGCCAGAAACCTATCCATTCTTCCTGTTCTATAGATGAAAGATTTTTGTTGAATGTGCCAATCATAATGAATACCTTTGTCAAAAAAGCAGCTTCGACTTCTTCATCTGTGGAGTCGTCTGTAAGTTCGGCATCACATTCATTATCGAAGGTTATTTCCCCTCATAGAGAACCTCCGTGTGCCATGAATCCTTCCACATCTATAATACTTAGAAATGCTTTTTTTTAGGCTTCCTTTCAGTGGCTTTTTCAATCATTTGTATCAGGCGGCTGACCGAATCTAGCCCTAAAGAATCTTCTTTCGCTTTCAAAAGCATGAGATATCTTCCCAGGTTAATGTCCATGGAATACATTGGGTGGGTTTTCGAGTCTTTGATACCTTCTCGTTTTTCCAAGTCTTTGTAAAAACGTATGTTGAGGCTCTTTGGCATGGTAAGCATAACCATCAAGATAGATAGACCATTGAGGTAAGATGGATACGTTCGGAATTATTTTTCCTTCTATGCATGCTGATACACAAATGAATTGAAAGTCGGGCACAGTGTAGTGCCGAACTCCGTAAGGATTTCCCAGTGCGAACTGTGGGTGTATGTGGTAAATAACATCTGTGTGTTTTGCTCTACGTCTTTTATATTCAATACATATTTATAGCTATCTATATCCGGCACTTTCTCAAAGTTCCACTTCTTGGTTTTCGCTATTGTCTTCAGGGCCCGAATGAATTTAAGTTCCAATTCACTGTCTTCGATAACGCCACTTTGTACAATTGTACCGACAGAGCCGGCTAAAGTCTCCCATGAATTCTTATGCTCAATTAGATTTTTGAACAATGCTTCAGCTCGCTCACGACTAAATTCCTCTCGGCTATATTGATTTACCATACGTCAGGATGCAGTGATAACACCCATCTTTCCCTTCGTACTGGCATTCGCAATTGTCAATCAGTTTATGAGCTTTTATCAGTAAGTCGGTAAATTGTTCTGTATGTTGCAGAGCTTTGACAGATACCCCTGTGCCACCGGGGATTGTATCGTACATTACCAAATAATAATCCTTTCTCTGCGTAGCCTGGTTTCATTTCGCTGTATGTGTCGATACGGATATGTTCGGGTGAGGAGCGATAGTAGGCTTTCATTCCAAGTACGATACCTGCCTTGAACATCTCAATCGAAGCTTTAGCATCCATTATTTGGATGGGGGAAGCAATATCTTGATAGCTTCTGTCTGAATGTGGCGATAAAGGTAGAGTGGCTTGAATACTTCTCCCCTATATCCTCACCAAAGGAGATATTAGCATGGTTACAGAACCTGTAATGCTGTTCTTCTTCATTCCCGTGCGAGCAGGGGTGGCTTTACCACAATAGCGACAAGTGACAAAAACCGTATTGAGATACTGTTGGATCACCGTTAACTTCCCGTTTTTCCTCCCGACTGCATCTGCATGCCATAGTTTATCTCATATAAATCCATATTGTTGCAGAATTCAATACCAAATCCTACTCCTCGCATGACGTATGATGAGATGATTCCATTATGATGAAACAGAAAATGCTTTTGACAATATAGTTCTCCTTGTCACGTTCTTCTGCCGAATCGTCAAGTGCCGCCTCTGTCTTTTTCATAATACTTCGTGCGTTAGTAAACTTCACAACAGGGTGTGTATTTACACTCCCGACGGATCGCCGCATTTCGGACAGGCAGCTGTGTTATAATTTGGTGTCCCTTTCATAGCTAGGCAATCGCATTTGGAACAGAAACGCATTGTGGAAAGAGTGTCATTCCAATCGAATGTTGAAATACCACTTACCCTCCAGCTTAAACTTTGCGTGTAAAACTTACTACCCGGAGCAAGTTCTTTGATACCTTGCGATGCGGAACGAATCAGTTCGAAGGAACGAGGTGCGGCTATATTGGTCGTATGGTCTTCCTTTTCACGAGATGAATAGACATTGGCTTGAAGTTTTACTCCCGTTTCGGGAAAGCATAGTTTGGTAATAATCCCACATTAGTCATATACTCTATCATGCTTTCTTGCATCAATTGCGCATATTGCATCTTGGATGCCTTGATGAGTTCTTTCAGATTCTCGTGTGCAGGGTCGTTGGGTTGCAATTGGTTTTTGTTGTTCTTTAAATAGTTGGAGTTCTTCATTCAACTGATAGAGGCGTTCGGTCAAAGAATGAAACTCCTTCAGAATCAACTGATAGAAAGAGTCATCATCAAGTGAGGCAAAATAGTTTGTCAAGGGTGGGTTTGCACTTGCACCTCATATTGTTCAGTAAACTGTACTCGGAGAGTTTGTTTATGAGCTTTTATGAAAGAGATGATTTGGTTAATAACAAATCCATCAGTCGAAAGTGTATTTTCCGTTAGTCTTAAATCCCTTAAATGAGTTGGTAGTGTATTGCCGGTATTCTCACTGGTCCATGTGTCGATACAGAAAGCTAGAAATGGCGGCGTAGAATGTCTTTTGCCTCAAGCGCGAAACAGCCGGGAGTTGTTACTTCACCTTCCATCATTTCTGTTGGATAAGTAAAGTAATACATATCGTGTGGCTCGCCTGCATGTGCATAATTCAGAACAAGTGCCGCACCTTCTTTTCGCCCGGCGTCCGTACACGTTGGAGGAAGTTGCTTGGCTTGGGAGGGATGTTAGTATTGCCCGTCACATTTTAAATCGCCTATATCAATACCCATCTCAAGGGTAGAAGTGGCCGACAGCGCATTAATAGAATTGGCATGCGGATGCTCCTTGAAGTCATATTCCAGCTTTTCACGTTCTGTTCGTTCCAATAGTCCGGTATGCTCACGAGCATGTACGCGGGGAGATCTCCCGTTGTAAACCTGTTGATAATAGTTCAATTCCGGACGCACCTCGTCCAGAATATGTACCATGGCATTTATAGTCCAGGCAACTGGTCCCTTCTGCCAATTCGTCCATTTCGGCTACGCATAACTGTGACTGGCAGGAATCACAACGGATGTGCTTCACACGGTTGCTTATCCAGATGTGTTCGGGATTAATGGCATAGTTTCCACCACCTCGAACCTTTATTCACGATGCCGATATCTTCCATTGTATCGAACAATTTACGCATCAGGTCGTTGAACAGGGAAGTATTCATGAACAGTGCCACATTATATACGTTCTGAAAATAATTGCTATACCAGTTCTGCTTTCCTTCTCTGCGGATGACGGCCATATCAAGTAGTTCTCCGTTTCGTTCGAGGTAGTAAGTTCCACCAGTTTCGGAAACTGTACACCACCTCCAAAACGTTTGTTCAGAAAGTGTCGTTGGTCGTAGACCCAGTTAAGGGCATAGCTGTTCAACTTTTCATTTCGATACATATTCAGATAAGGATGATCCACCGCTCCATGCATTCTCATCCGTTGCAGGATGCCTTCCACAGTAATGGCAGAATTTATTGTCGTCATTGGCTACGTATTCCAGATGGTTCTCAATCAGCCAATCTTTCATCCGTTGAAATGTTTGATATATGTCTTTAGTTTGGAAGAAAGAGGCGGAAGAACCAGTTTTCTCTAGCGTTCGTCCCAGTTGGGCTGTGAGGCCGAACTCACTGTGATTTCCCAATCTACACGCAAGTCGAACTCATCTTTGAAACGTTGCATGAATCCCTTGCCCTTCGCGATAGTTATGGCGTAGGTCGATATGAGATGCCAAATCGGAAGGCAGGAAACGGTTATAATAATCTTCTTCATTCAATTTCGTTTTCCAGTATTCCTTAAATCCTTGTTGTAGTTGCACGAGGTTGATGGGGCTATCCAATGTCTTCAGGTATTTCTGCATACTTTGACGGAATAGGAAACGGAAAGTGCGAGCTTCATAGAATCCTGCTTGATAAGCGGCATCCTGAACGCTATTGGTGAAGGTCAATATTTTGCGGTCTTTGGCATTGGCAGAGTCAAAGTCGCTTGAGAGTACTGGCTGATAGCTACACTAGACAGTGTAGATGTCCTACCAATCTCACAAATAGAGTCACTGTTGCATTCCGGGCAGAAGCGGGCAAAACGTTGGTTACCGTTCCTGTTGGATGTTGTCTTGCCACATACACGCAGACGAATGGTATCATTGTCACTTTGGCTGGCTTCTTTCAAATCTTTCATGTAGACGTAGTGGGTCGTCGAGAGTATTTTTCATTCACGTACTCATCAATGGCCTTATGCTTATTCGACTCCGTATTCAGCAGCACTACCTCTTTCTCTTTTCCCCATGAAGGCTTTTATTGATGGTTGATTATATCCGAACAGTAGTGGTCATCAGTAGCCAATCGGCGTGAAATCCATCCGCTGGCACCACATTCACGGCAGAAATACATCGGTAGTGCGATGCGGTCTTCCCCTCTTCTTTTCAGGCTATAGCGCCACGTGAATCCAGGTTCTTTTGTACATAACGCAGAATGCCGCTGAGTTCCTGTTGCCATAGTTGTACCTGCAAGTAGAGCATTGGTATTGTTTTTTTTCGCCAAGTGGGCGTTTTGCATAAGCTATCAGTGCCAGCAAACTTTCAATGGCTGTTTGGCATGTCTTTTCTCCATTTTGCAATAACAGTCGGCGTATGTCGGTGTTTAATTCAGCCAATTTTTTGTAGCTGATCTATTGTTTTGACATGATGTTCCAGCACAGTTAGCAGATCGCGCATTACAGTCATTGTTCTTAGATATTCGCCGGCTTCCACTGGGGAGCATTCCGACTTCTTTAGCCATATTTTGCACAAACGCTTTATGTAGCTATCTACTTTGTCTGTGCTTTTGAAGTCACAGTCTTTTATTAGTTTTGCTTCGGGAATTGCCGAGGAGAGGCTGTTACATATTCTGCAACAGGTATGCGGTGTTCTACTATGATATTGTTTTCTGCGAATGTTCTCCAAAAACATCAGTAGCATACTTTACATAAGCGTTGTTTGCTATCTTCTCCATTGCCGATAGTGGCGGATGTGCCGATGGGGCAAAGCCATCCTTTGGGTAGGCCAGTTTTAATTTTAGACGACGGATAAGATTGGCAACATCAGTTCCCTGCGCTCCGTCGTATGTATGTAGCTCATCGAGCACGATAAAGCGAAGAGTCTTTATCTTCGCTGTCGATATTTCCTTTCCATAACGACATGAAATGTTGCCGCATCAATCCGTAATCCAACATTTTAAAGTTGGTGAGCAGGATGTCGGGCACGGTATCCAGTATCGCATCTCGATTTTCAATGATATGCTCGGGGCCCATATCCCGTGGATATTCCTTTGCATCCACTCCTTCACCCACGAAGAGACCTGCCGTTACTTTTCCTTTTAGGCGTTCATCATTCCAGATGGTTTCGGAAAGACGTTTGGCTTGATCGCTTGCCAGTGCGTTCATCGGATACATGATGATGACTTTTACACCTGTGCGATGTTCGAAGCGGTTTTGATGATAGCAGTAATCGAGTATAGGGTAAAGAAAGCATTCCGTCTTGCCCGAACCGGTTCCGGTGGTCAGTAGTGTAGGTACGGGTTGGTGTCCGCCTTTCATAGTCAGTTGCTGAAAGGCATGCAACTGGTGTTTATATGGAGGAAAGTTGGGTGCAATGTCGAGTGGCACATTCCTGACTTCTTCTTCTGTGGCAGAGATAAAAGAGTTTTCAATGAGATGAATGGACCCTTGAAAAGACCGTTCTCTCTGCTTTCTATAAGACGATAGAAGGCATCTACATCCTTTTCCTTGAAACGGAATGTAGCTTTGATGTACTCAATAACTGAGTCTCGTACTTGCGTGCTTGTTGTAACGGTAACATATTATGAGTTTAAATAATGGTAATACTCTTATTCAATGATGGACCAAAGGCCCTGATTTTTATTCTGCCTACTCTCTTTATAATGCCGGCATCCCGAAGTTCTTTGATTTTCTTCTCTATCGAACGACGTGTTACTGAGAGATGGGCGGCTATTTCGTCCAACGTGATGGATTCTGATAGATCAAGTCGATGATTTGTCCCGAACTTATCCCGAATTTATCCCGAACTTTATCGAACCGAACTGCTTTCAGTTTCTATATTCATAATAGGTTTCCTTGATGTTCTTTCAGCGTATTAAGAATTTCCTGTAGCATGAAATCAATGAAAGGTCCGAGTCTGCAGCTTTGTGCTTGTTTGTATGGCATTGTAATCCTCTTGGTTGGCATACACCATATTTTCCACAGGGAGATGTTCGAAGAGTGGATGCAACTGCCCTAAAATGAGCGATTGCCACAATCGTCCTGTACGTCCGTTTCCATCACTGAAAGGATGGATAAATTCAAACTCGTAATGGAATACGCAGCTACGAATGAGTAAATGGTCTTTTGCTGTCTTTATCCATTCAAACAAACTGTCTATCAGTTCTACCGCTCTGCAGGAGGTGCCATGTGAATCAAACCTCTTTCGGAATACCTCCGACATCTCCACGGCGGAACTTGCCGGCATCATCTATTAATGCCATCATCATGGTTTCGTGTGCTCTCAATAAATCTTTTTACTTCGAATGGATGGAGGCTTGGATAGAGTTCATACGTCCTGATGGCATTTTTTACTTCTTGATTTGACGGAGTGGAGCCACTATTGTTTTGCCTTCAATAATTTCTTTGACTTCATCTTCCGATAGCGTGTTGCCTTCTATGGCCAGTGAACTGTGAATCGTTTTGATGCGATTGGCTTTGCGAAGCTTGAGTCCATCGCTCTGTTCGAAGCGAATGGCGTACCGTTCAATCTGTGCGGAAATCTCCGCAATCAGGTTGATGGCATTAACGGAAATAGTGAATGGAGGTATATACATTGGGCTCTTTTTATCTTATTTGTTATATCTTTGGTTGCTATTCGTTATTTACGCTGTTACTGCATAGCCTTTGCAGTGGTGGTGTATAGCTTTTGCAGCGATGCTGTATAACCTTTGCAAAGTTGCTGTATGACTTTTGCAGTATTGCTGTATGAGGGTGTGTTGCGCAACTGCATCGTACATACGGAATGGCTGCATAAGGTCTCCCCCTACATAACGATGTAAGGATGGCCATTGTGTTTACCATACTATTACATATTCATAGCTATCAAACTTTGGAGTGATGTTGAGGTTTGTGCCCCGAAATACATTAACTATCCTTCGTTGTTCTTCGGGCGAAATCAGCCGGTCACCCTTGCGACTGTGATAGAAATATCGTTCGCATGAGAAACAGCCGATGACTCTGGAACGCACAGCGTGAGCTTGCTTCATAGGCAATTCGTCGGAGAGATGGGTCATGCCTTTGGCATAGCGCAAGGGGTCACTCGAACGGTAGAGAGGGCAGGAGGCTTGGTCGGTCAGTTGCTCTCTATACATAGCATTCACTGTATTGACGGTTTCTGGTTGCGGTTCGTTGCTCTCTGTGAGTAATTTGGCCGCTATGGCTCTTAGGCAACTGTCTGCTTTCGGGCAGTTGTCTTTGCCCGCAAAACAGTGGGCATAGCCGTAGGTATTTCTTGCTGTAATATCATAACGGTTGAGGATTGAATTGTTTTTCAAAATGAGCCCAGGCGCGACGGTAGTCTTCTACACGATCGCACTTTGTGAAGGGGCGTAGTAGGTGATTTGCTGACCTCCATAGAGTTCGCTCTTCTGTGGATCGATGGTATGCTCGTAGGTTGCACCGGGAGCTAAGTCTTTAATGCTGTTCCATATAGAACGTTCTACGCCTACACCCTTTTAAACCTACGGAACAGGTGAATACGATGTTTCCTTTTGGTCATACCAGGTGTCATTCTCGTTTTGCTGGAGCACAGGAAACTGTATTTCGTACATCATAATTAGTTCTTCAAGTGTGAGTCCGAGTGCCATCGCGGAGATAACATCTATTTCTACTAGCGCCATACGGCGTTCGTAGTAATACGTAGTGGAGTGTTCCAAGTCCATTCGGAGGTGAGTATATTGAATGGTTTAAGCCGATTGTCTACTTGACTCTATTGCTCTTGTGAATATTCTGGATGATAGCACTCTTCCCAAAGGTCTTTATAATAGATTGAAAGGCAATTGAGTATTAATGTGCGAACCCGGAGAGGAAATTCATATTTTTGGCTACGCCAAGAGGAAAGGAGGTCATTCTACTTGGTGTAAGATTTTGCGTTCCGATTGTTTTTACGTAAAAGTCTAACACTAAAGGAAGAGCAAAGCGCATATATCCACGGGTGATCTCGACCGCGGAACGCGGTCGAGATCACTCCGTTGATATGCTTGCGCTCTTGCGCGGCAAGAGCGCGCATATCAACGTTCGTTCGCCTCTCGACTAAGCATTTTGCGAAAGCCTACTTTATAATAGTCCATCCAACTTTCATAAACATTATTTCCCTCTATGCTTTGATTTAAAGGAATCCCTTTATTTGCATTTTATAATCAGCCAAAGATAATATGGGAATATAATTAGTACGAGCGATAAAATCTTCAGGTATAGATGTCAGATTTATGGTGTCATAGTCTGAATTAAAGCCTGCAATCAGTTCGTGGGGTTTTATAGCATGGGTTTCCTACATAGAATTGGGGGCCATTATAGATCATCTCATACTTATCATATTTGGATAAATCGTATTACGTTTTATAATACCCACATTCAGCATTGGTTTCATCAATGCAACTGTAATGATTTGACTGTAATCTTCCATGTTTTGAGAATGCGATAATTTACGTAGCGTCAATAATCTCTTTATTGTGGATACTGACTAACTTTTGTACTTTTCATTTCGTTCGTATCTGAAAGGTTTTGGCTTAAGCATGCTTGTAGTTCTTCTTCTCCAAAATGAACAATACGATTTTTTGTGAGCTACGGTATTCCACTTGCCGTTTTCATCTTTCAATCCCTGACATTGACCATATCCATCATGAGCAAAGCAAGCATCTACTGTATTGGGATGATAAAGGTTATGTATAGAAAGAAAATTAGGTGATGAACTGGGGGGAAAAGTTGATCACCATATAATGTATGGTGATGAACTTCGGCAAAGAGGCGAAATTCGTTTTGATACTGAAAGTGATAACGCAGGCGATGATACATCTCTTTTCGTAGAGGTTGACCATTAGGATCATCATATACAGTTTCGGGATGTAGAAGTCCTATATAACCTTGCTCATTAACCAATTCCAAAACCATTGGTAAGAACACATTTATAAAAGATTAGTTTGCTGTCCAACTAACAAAGGATAATTGCAATACGCATTTAAAAAGCAGTAGAGCAACCTGCTCATTCTGTTCCGATACATAAATCTCCCGTAACAAATCATTGCTCAAGAATTGTTCTTTCTTTGCCCCGCACATCCGGAGCTATCGTTTTACGAATAACTACCTCGGGAATTTCTCTCATAATACCCACCTCGTCGAACTCTAGTTTCAGCCATGGCGGATTACCGCAAATATATCAAATCCTCCCTTTGAGCCAGAACCCCTCGATGAGCTCAGCATCGGATGGAAGAAACGATAGCGTTCCGCCATACGCTTTACAATCAGGAAGCGAGGTGGCTCTTCATCAGCAAAGAGAGATTGTTGGGCGGCACGTGTGCTTGCAAAAATTTCATCTTTGCTTTTCATTATAATCTGAGCTTGTTCCTCAGTCATTCGTTCGTTGCCGAAGTCAATCATTGATTGTTCATCTCCTGTGTTGCGTGCGAGGGCTCGCTAGTGTGTTCTTGGCGAATTTGTCATCGCTCACATCAAGTAACTGCTCTACTTCATCCCAGTATTCCGAACGAGTAGGCAGACTGTAGGCATCATTGTATTCCCAGAACCATAGAGAACACCAATAGTCCATCACCATTTTCAGCTTGTAATAAGCATTATCGCGGCGATAGCGTGTATCGAAGATACGTTCTTTTCGGCATAAAGTTCCAGGTTTAGTGTATTTTCACCCGGTACTCCCCAGATATTACGTTTATTGTCGGTAAGCCGTTCAATCATTGACCTGTGTTTCAAAGCAATCATGCAATAGCAGGTCTATTTTGCGGAGATGCGTTGCAGTTTCTGAAAATCTGCTTCACCAATAGCTGCTGTCCAATCTTTCAATCGAGCGGGACATCAAACGTAGCTTCAGCCTGATACTTCTGCTTCATTTGCCTTTAATACCAATACTGCCAACATGGCTTTATCGGGTAAAAGAAATGGTATATATCGTTGACTGAGCGATTGACACGTGCTTGATAGAACTTAATTTTATGTGGAGCTCGTGTCCACCATTCAGTAGGGATAAGTCTGCGTCGATGGTTTTGCTACTACATCGCTCTTACTAGTAGACTTTCAACCAGGCACCGATAACTGCGTTGCCTACCGCCAGACGATTGGCAAAGAATGGTGGCTCCATATCTGTGTGGATGACATTCAGCCACAAAGAAAGTTTTCCTAATTCGATAGCTGTAGGATTTAAGTCGACGCCATAGACATTGTGTGTAGCGATATAGGCTTTCACCTTTTGCAATTCGTCACGGTATTTATCGGTGCGGGCTTCTTTTCCACATAGGTCATGTAAGCTTTGGCTAACTGATTGATGACCTCATTCTGAAGCAGCAGCACCCATAGCGGGTTCCAGTATTTTCAAGTCGAGCAATTCTTGTGGTTTCGCTTACCCTCTGCTACTTCATCAATAAATGCCTTCAACGTATATTTTACCGTACTACGTGTAAGTACTTCAGGTATAATAAGATGCTGACTTTTGCGGTCTCGACCATTTGCCGGTAAACAAATGTTCCTTTGGCAGTCAGCTTAGGTTCACCTGTTTCCGCATCACAGAGTACCTCTTTTATATCGAAACTTCCCATACGACTATAGGGAACAAGGAAAGTACCATCGGATGGATCACCCGCTTTGTGTACTTCTATATAGTCTTCTTCGGCACAGGTAACCCCTCGGAAGGCCAACAAGGATTCATAGACTGATCCCAACTGATTCACACCCAGGTTGGCATAAGAGATGCGACCGCAGAAACGTTTCTTTCGAGATAAGGGAAAGTGCTTTGATGATTTTTGCCACTTCACGTTGCCGGATACGTACGTCCTTTTAATTGCTTCAAGCGGTTATCATTGAAGAGTGGTGAGTCGATGGGGCGAACGGAAAAACTCTTGTCTCCCGTCATATCTTGGTTCTTCTTATGACCTGACGACAAGAGGCGAAACATGTGGCGGATACTATCGTCAAAGAAGTAACCATCTCGACTTTCTTGTGAAATCAGACGTACCTGCTCTAAGTCGCGCAGGCTCTCAAGTGAATATCCCCGATTATATACTTCATCATTGACCGGTAAGATTCCCAGTTCGGTACGGCTTTCTGCATAGAAAACGAAAAGTAATCGATAAACAATGGTAAGACAGTCATCTTTTACCTCCGATTCAAATGAATCATCCGTCTCATCGTATTCACCTGTCCGGGGATTTAATTTCCCAAAAGGCTTATCGCCGTTCTTCATATAATAGAGTGCTTCGTTGCAAGAGTTTCCACCGCTAAGATGACGCCTTCTTCAGGTCTTTTGTTACCTCATAGGCATTCTTTAACTTTCCTCAATGATGTGTCATGAGTAATTGCTCGCTATCGGCTGCCAAGGTCTGTTTGGATAATAGCAGATGGAACAAAGCAAAATAAAGGCGAAAAGCCGGAACGCGAGCTTGTGTAAACAGTTCGTCGAGTGAGAACTGCAAATAGCTACCATGTGACCACTTGTCCTGATCGAAAAGGGAACACTGTGTTACCAGCCAGCATTAGTATGAAATGCGGGCGGTGTTCATCCGGCATCAAAACAGTTGCGTAATAGCTTTATTGATAATAGCAGGAGAAATCTTATACTGATTGCGGTCAAGTTTAAATACAAATTCCATTGACCGGCGTTATAACGCTGTACTCCGGTATTTCGATCCGGCTCCGACTCATATTGCTGTTCAAAGAGTCCGGCAGGTTCCTGTTCTCCCACGGGTATCAAGTGCTGCATCTCCATGATGAGCATCTTAACTTGTGAACCTCGTCTTAGAATATGGCGCACGGGGATCATCTCGATTGGTTCTGCCTCGGCATTGACTACAAATGGTTCGGTATAAGCGTTGTCTGTTTCATATCCTAGAATTCGAAGTAAACGAGTATGGAAATCGTGTGTCTTTTTGATCGCATCCTTCACACGAGGATTTTGGTTGATAATGAAGTTCTTGAACTCATTATAGTCACGTTGCAGCTGTGCATAGGGGCTGCATAGAGCTTTCATTTCGTCGGTTGAAACATCTACGCACTTTCGTACTTTTTCAAGAAAGTCTTCTCCAAAATAACCTGATGGGAAGTAATCTCCCACGTTTTGAATAAAACGATATTTGATATTGTCTGCCATATTTAATCAAAATTATAGAATACGGCTAATAACCGCATATAGGGTTCTGTATGATCGAGAGAGAAAAGGTCTTGGATGAATTGGCTGGATTCGTCACTGATTTTCTGTATTTCTGCCAGTTCCTTTTATTGTCCTTATTGTAGGTCATACGAGTAAGGATAATATTGGAGTCCAAATCAAGAGACAACTGCCCTTTGGCATCTTCAGCCCATTTTTAGCTTCTGTGTATAGATATCTAGTTGTTTATCCATGCGAGCGCTCACTTCGCTCTGCTTTGGTCTCATATAATTTTCTATTCCATAGTCGATAGCACTTTGTAGATTATCTTGTAGCAATTGGATAGCATTGTCACTTGCCCCTTGAAGGAAAGAATCAGTCAATGGGTGTTGTTGCAAAAAATCGGAGAAAACAATATGACTTCGCATCCCTCCCTCTTTATCGAGCGGAACAACAAAGAATTTGCTGATAAGGTTTTGCCCCAATCCATTACCGTGACTTCCATAGAAGAGGTAATAGCTGAATCCGTTGGGAAGCTGGTCACTTTAGCTACCATTGCCTGATTTTTAGGAATGGAGGCAGTGAATTTAGTGAGTAGATATTGCATGATAGGATGAATATCGTAAAGTGGAAGGAACTGACTCCATTCTCCATTCAGGCTCTTACGAGAATCTGCAATAGAACGATTCAACCAGCTTTTGTCTGTGCATAAACGGAAAATATTATCACTTGGAATAGCTTCACGGGGAATATCATAGAGCACGTCTCGCATCTCCTCACTGTTGCGTATTTCTACATAAGGCACTGTACCATTTTTTTCACTATAACTTCATCATGCTGAATGGAACCGATAGCTTTTTCAATTCATTGAAAAGGTCTGTATAGAAACTCAGGTCGTCAGGATAAAGTGACAGTTTTTTCAAATATTCGGTCGGAAAGATGTTCTTTAGCCGGAGTGGTATTTACAACTTCAGACCGACGGAAGCCATTACGCTGGCGACGACGCGTAGGCTGCAGAAATTCCGTATCACCAGTTTTTAAGGCATTGGCAACTTCTTCTTCTTCTTTTTTTTGCACTATACAATTCCATTACACCTCATGGCATCTCCCAATGTTGTGTACCTCTTCCTCCTTTGCTCGCAGTTTATCTACAATAGCTTAGAAATCAGTCTTTAGGTCTTGTTGTTCACTTTGAGCCACAAGATAATAGATGACAGGAATTTGCTTTTTAGCCATAACGGTCAATACGTCCATTGCGTTGTTCTAGTGTGATGAGGCTCCACGGAATGTCATAGTTGAACATTATGTGGCAGAATAGTGCAGATTGACACCTTGCGAACCCGAATCACTGGAAATAAACACCCGAATTTTACTGTCTTCCTTTGCAAAATCACTAACCATTTCCTCTTGTTCTGTATCTGATAACGAGCCGTCAAATCGTTTCACTTGATCTTCGGTAAGGTTAAACCTTTACAAATCACGCAGTTGTAGATACTTCATAGTAGCGATGCGTTCTGTAAAATGACGACTCGCTCTTTCTTGTTGTTTTTTGCCATAGTTCTTGTAACTTAGCACGGAGAGCCATATAACGGCTGTCTATATCATTGGAAACGATTGACTTTATTTGTTTTGTCAATTCGTTCACTTCTTCACTATTATCTTTTTGTAGAACGTTCTTCTAATGACCGTAAGGCAGCCATAGGCGATGAAAGATAACTTTTGAACAAGGTGAGGGCGAATAGCGGATCGGTTTCATCCCATTGGATAGATTGAAAACGAGTGTGTTGTAAACTGAGAAAGCTTCTTCTTCAGCTTTCAATGGAACAGGGATACTGGACAACTCGTCGATCTTGAAACTGTCCACGAATGCGCCTGTCCTCTATATTTTTTTAAAGCGACGTACATAATAAGGCTGGATATCTTCTGTGTATACTTCAGCCGCTGCGCGGATGGAAATTGATCAAGCATACGCATCAAATTGGCAAATGATTCGGCATTTCCATTGTGTGGGGTAGCAGAAGTCAGAATCATGGCATCACATTTCTGCGAAAGAAATTGCGCCAAGTCACCACGTAGACTACTGTCATTGGCTACTTTTGGCATTCATCAATGACGATAATATCCAATGGGTCTTTTCCAGCCAGGCCCGGAAACGACCATTGTTCTTCAGCGTATCAATAGAAATAATTGTTTTATCGTAATAATCAAATGGATTCTTGTTGAGTGGTATCTCACTCTGAATTTTGGCAACGCCCATGCTATCGAGACGAACTAAAAGGAATAGCAAAACGATTCCATATCTCTTCCTGAAATTGAGCTTTCAGAATACTTCTCAGTGTACAGACTAATATTCGTTTTCCACGACCGCGACGAATCATTTCACTCAAAAAATACCAACTTCTATAGTCTTACCTAATCCCACGCCATCAGCAATCAGTAATCGGGGACGGGGTAATTCCAGCGCCTTAAGTGTCGGTTCCATCTGGTAGTCCGTCACATCAAAGGCTCCACCTTGTGCTACTGTAATCTTTGTGAGAAATATGCGTTGTTGCGAATTGCGGTCTCAATAAGAAGACGAGTTTTGCGCCAACGCGGGTCTTGGTCGGCTACCAATTTTGTGTGAATAGGATTAACAATCTCAATATTCTTATCAATGCTAGTATCGAAAATGAAATTATGGTTCTTTACCAGTTCACTAATACCCTTGGTATAAAGAAGGTGCTGTCCATCTTTATTGCGAACAGTATTGGTGATGAGAAAGTCTTCCCCCTTACTGTTATACGTTGTCCCTGGAGAATAATTTAATATTTGCTGTCATACAATTTTTTTCTTTCTGGTTTTCTTTTCATCAACCTTTCTGTGTAGCGGATTTTTGCTAATACAGGCTTCATTTGGTTGGCTTCTCTCATTTAAATAGAGCTGATTTGTCAATGTTAGACGCAAATGTATTAAACTTATTTCAAAGAGTATCAAAATAAGCAAGATAATTTCTTTCACACTAAAACAATTCCATAAAAATTCATCAGTAAGCACCATCTGAAAATGCTATTTATTGGTACATGGTAGCGAATTAGACGGATTAATATTCAGTGCTGTATCGGAACTTTATTGTATGTTTCTGATACAGCGCTGATAACTAAAATGAATTTAATTTAAAAGCAGAGAAACTACACAATAAATACATGCAGCTAGGAGTCCACTGACAGGAATAGTAAGTACCATGCAGTCATGAGGCTTTTAGTTACTCCCCAGCGAACAGCAGATAAACGTTTGGTTGCTCCGACCCCGATAATTGCTCCGGTGATCGTATGAGTCGTACTTACAGGAATTTTCAGCATTTCGGTGATATAAAGTGTAAAAGCACCTGCGGTTTCGGCAACCATACCTTCCAATGGTGTGACTTTAGTGATTCTGGTTCCCATCGTTTTTACGATTTTCCATCCTCCGGACATCGTTCCCAGTGAGATAGCAGTAAAACAGGAGAACGCTACCCAGTCCGGTAGATCAGAAATACTGTTTATTCCCATTCCCAGACCCATAGAGTGGGCAGCTATCATTGCAGCGGCAATGATACCCATTACCTTCTGCGAGTCATTCAGACCATGTCCTACACTGAACATGGCGGAAGAAACCAACTGTAATCTCTTGAACCACATTTCAGCGGTATGCGGATTTGCACGTCGGCAGATGTAAAGCACAAGTAGAGTAAATCCGAAAGCGATAACCATACCGATAAATGGAGCCAGGAAGATAAAAGCGGCAATCTTAAGAATGATATTGAGCTGAATAGCTTCAAAGCCGTTTGCCATGATAGCAGCTCCTGCAAAACCACCTATAAGCGTATGGGAGGAAGAAGACGGAATACCCTTCCACCAGGTAATCAGGATTCCATGAAATAGCAGCAATAATGCCCGCCAGGATAATAGGTAGCGTGATGTATTGTTCAACGACTGTCTTTGACACAGTGTTTGCTATGCCAAAGCCACCTATAATGTATTTGGCTATGAAGAACGCAACGAAGTTAAAGAATGCTGCCCACAATACCGCCTGAAAAGGAGTCAGTACTTTAGTCGATACGATGGTAGCGATCGAGTTTGCTGCGTCATGAAAGCCGTTGATATAATCGAATATCAGAGCTAGTATAATGATAGTCACTAATAATTCCATGTGTCTTGGCTTTTATGAATACTTTACGATCAGGTTTTTAATATTTTCCTACATGTTCTGCTGCATCGGTTGTCTTTTCCAGCTCATGCATGATCTCTTTAATTTTAATCAGTTCGATACAGTCTTTTTCTTCTTCAAAGAGTTTGGTGATAAAAAGCTCGTATACGTCATCTGCCTGATTTTCTATATCGTGTAATTGGGTACAATAGTTGCGCAATGGCTTTGGATTTTTGCGGAAAGTCTCCAGTTCATCCATGGCTTTACCTATATTGATAGCCTCCTCGTGAATCAGACGGCTCCAATTCTTTTCCACTTTCGGAAATAGGGCGGGGATTATAGATAACAATGCGCTTGGCGCTACTGTTGATTCCGTCGATAACATCATCCATGCAGGAAGCCAGATCGTGAATATCTTCACGGTCGAAGGGAGTGATGAATGTCGTACTTAACTCGTCAAAGATTAAATGAGTCAATCTGTCACCTTCACGTTCCATGTCTTTAATTTGTTTGTAGTAATCTGCTCTTTCTGTGGGCAGATCATGTTCCAGACTTTCAACAAGTAGAACGGATGAGGCAGATAAACATCTGATAACTGCTTCAGTAGAGGAAAGAACTTTGGTTCTTTGGGCGTGAATTTACTAAAAGAATTTTTCATAAATATGAGTACATTAAATTGTTTTTGAGATGTTTAATTTGATGGCCTTTGTTATTAATAAACAAATGAATAAAGTTTTTATTGCTTCGATCCTAACTGCGCTAATATTTCTATTATTGCAGGCAATATTGAAATAAATATAATAGCGATAATCAAGAGTTTAAGATTTTCCTGTACGAACGGCAGATCGCCAAAAGAAGTAGCCTGCATAGCAAAAATAAAACTACCCATATGGCTCCACCTATCAAATTGTAGATCATAAAATAATAGTAATGCATTTTACCCATTCCTGCTACAAATGGAGCAAAAGTGCGGACGATAGGCACAAAGCGGGCGAGAATAATCGTTTTCCCACCATATTTTTTATAAAATTCATGTGTTTTATCCAAATGACTTTGTTTGAATATTCTGGAATTGGGATTATGAAAAGTTTGCGTCCGAAAAATGTCCGATCATGTAGTTGCAGGAGTCACCTAATACGGCTGCTGCAAATAAGATTAAAACAAGAATATGGATATCGATCGGCATACCGGGTAATGCGGAAATGGCTCCTGCAACGAAAAGTAAAGAATCACCAGGAAGAAAGGGAGTGACTACAAGCCCGGTTTCGCAAAATATAATGATGAATAGGAGAGCATATGCCCAAGTATGGTAATCCTGCACTATACTAATCGTGTATTGATCAATGTGAAGAATAAAGTCTAATATAAATTCCATTATATATCAAGTTATTAATATGTAAAAGTGAAATCGTATGCATATTCCCCGGCAATGGAAAAAGACTCTTCTTGCTTTCTTGCCTTGAATATAAAGAGATAAAATGGGCATGAAGATACACTCATCTCATCCCATAGAAGGAAAAGAGATATTTAAATAAGTATTCGTCCTAGTGTATAGACGTAATATCGATAGGAGAATTTGGTGAGATTTGTGTAGTAGGGGAGACCAGTCCATTTTTTCTTTCGGAAATTGATATTTTAAGGAACTTAGTATCCGAATTGTAACGGAAGAAACGTTGAATCTTAGAATTTTGGAAAGAGAAGTGGTACGGGATAAAGTGAGTTTCCTAAAATACCATCGGCAATGTTGCAATCATATTTTCCATCATATTTCCCTTCTTGGAAGGAGTTGTTTTCTTTACCGGATTGTTTGACTACAGCTTTGGATCGGTAACTCTGTGACTTATTATGGGATTGTATAGTGGTAGTACCGGCCTCTGTCCGGAACTCCTGTAATTCTTTATCGGGCACTAAATTGCATCCCCATATCAGAAATATACCAAATAATATACAGAAAATGTATTTCGCCATAACAGTCGCAAATGTAGAAACTATTTTTATAAGAAATACATATTCGAAAGTATAATTAACAATTAGATTTGGGCTCGGGGAACTGGAATCTAATGGTAATATCTTCTTCTTTATTTGTTCGATATGAGTTTCATCGGAGTATAACTGATTCCGTTTGTTTGTTGCCTGTCGTTTGTTTTTTCAAATCCCAGAGATTCGTAAAACCTGATAGCGTATGTAGATGAGTTTACCGTTATTTCATTTGCCGGACAATCATATTGGGAATAGTCAAATAGTTGCTTGCCTATCCCTTTTCTATGGAATTCCTTTTTGATGAAAAACAAAGAAATGTGTTTGCCCTCATTCTTGGTTCCCATAATACCTATTAGTTTATTCTCTTCGAAAGCTCCATAAATGCAGAGTTCATTCATTAATTTATCGTTGAATATAAAACTTTTGAAACTCTCAAGACCTTCGTCTTCGAAATCATCCTGACCACATTGCAAGTATACTTCTAATGCTAAAGTTGTCGCCTGCTGAAATTCTGCTTTATCTAATTTGCGTATCATAATTAATCATTTGTTGAGAATATAATTTTTTGTCTGTCGGGCAAGATACTGATTTTTTTTATTTCAGACAATAGGGTATTTGCAGATTGAACGATCTTATTTATAGAAGCAGGAATTATTTACTTTAAAACTTTATTAAGATGAAAAAGTCAGTTATACTTTTTGGTTGGATGGTTATTAGCTTTTCTATGGATAGGGAGTGCTGATATATGGGCGCAGGATGCAGGAGATTATTTCACGATTGTCGGAATGGTGAAGGATAAGCAAAATAAGAGAACACTTGAAAACGTGAATGTATCTGTGCAAGGAAGTAATATCGGTACGGTGACAAATGCAGAGGGAGAGTTTGCTCTGAAAGTCAGGAAAGAAGAAGTGCCGCGAGAGTTGGAAATCTCTCACATAGGCTATATCAATAGTCATGTATCTTTAGATAAGAATAATTCTTCTAAATTGACGGTCTGGATGATACCTCATACTAACCAGTTGAATGAAGTGGTCGTTTATGCCAATAATCCGCGTACAATTATAGAAAGGCGATTGAAGATTCCGGTAAATTATAGTGCCAACCGGAATATGCTTACCAGCTTCTATCGGGAGACTGTGCAGAAAGGGCGCCGTTATATCAGTGTATCGGAAGCTGTACTTTGATGTGTCGAAAACAGCATACACCAATCGCACTACGGATTATGATAAACTACAGGTTCTGAAAGGACGCCGTCTGCTAAGTCAGAAAGTTAGTGATACATTGGCAGTAAAGGTTGGGTGGTCCTAATATATCTGTAGTTTTTGGATATCGTAAAGAATAAAAAGAGGCGCTGCTGGAACCAGAAGAATTGAACAACTATGAGTTCTGGATGGCTGAATCGGCATTGATCGATAACCGGATACAATATGTTATTAATTTCCGTCCGAGAGTTCTTTTACCATATGCGCTGTTTCATGGGAAATTGTATGTAGATTGTGATAAGCTGTCGTTTACACGTATCGAGATGAATCTGGATATGCAGAATAAATCGAAAGCAATTGCTGCTATTCTTCATCAGAAACCATTTGGACTGAGATTCAAACCGCAAGAGTTATCTTTTCTGATAACCTATAAAACGATAGATGGAAGGACTTATCTGAATTATATCCGCAATGATATTCGTTTTAAATGCGACTGGAAACGGAGGCTTTTCTCTACGAGCTATGCAGTAACCTCAGAAATGGTGGTGACAGATCGGAGGGAGAGTCCGTCCGAGATAATTCCGCGGAATAAAGTATTCACCTCCAATCAGATTTTCTATGATAAAGTCGGAAATTACTGGAGTGAAGACTTCTGGGGAAATTATAATATCATAGCACCTACGGAGTCTCTGGAACATGCTGTCGATAAATTGAAAAAGCAATCTAATTAAAATCAGAATTGTTTTCTTATATTTGGGAACAATCGTAAAATGATAGAAGTATGCTGAATGAACTGCTCATACTGACAAAAATAAAGGCAGGTGACATAAAAGCGTTTGAGGAACTATTTCGCTGTTACTATTCTCCCTTTGTGTTGGTATGCGGCAAGCATTACCGGACGGATGGAGGTGGCTGAGGAAATTGTTGAGGAACTGTTTTATGTGCTTTGGAAGGATAGGGAACAGTTACAGATTTTCCAGTCTGTAAAAAACTACCTCTACAGGGCGACACGTAATCAGTCAATTCAATACTGTGAGCATGAAGAGGTCAAAGAGCGGTATAGAGAGTCTGTGCTGACTGCATCCTCTTCGGAACAGGCGACAGATCCTCATCAGCAGATGGAATATGAAGAACTTCAGAAGCTGATAAATAATACCCTTGAGAAATTGCCGGAACGCAGAATGCAAATATTTAAAATGCACCGGACGGAGGGAAAGAAATATGCGGAAATTGTAGTCCAGCTTTCTCTCTCCGTCAAGACGGTGGAAGCGGAAATGACGAAGACTTTACGAACTTTGCGAAAAGAAATAGAAAATTATATTCAAATGAAATGATGAAAACGGATATTCATAAAATAAAGACGGACCGGCAGGCTTGGAATCGGTTGTACGACCGATTGGATAAAGATCATCTGCTTGTAGAAGACCATCGGATGCCTAAAATCCCTCAAGATGTGGGTACGTTATGGCACTGTAGCGGCGATGGTGGTCGGTTTGGTTTTTTAGTACTTTGTATTGGGGATTCGGTCAAAAAGAGGAATTACCTGACTTTATAAACAGGAGAATCAGGATGTTCCTTACATTGGTCACGACTCTGGAAGATGGTTCTGTCGTGTTCTTGGCAAAGGAGACTTCTATCCGATATCCGGAACATTTTGTTTCTGACAAACGGGAAGTCAGTTTGCAGGGAGATGCCTTTTTGATGTGGCAAAGAAACAGAAGCAACCTTTTTGGATTGATACAAAGGAAGTAAAGATTGAAGTATTGGGTACTGCTTTTAGTGTAAAGAGCGTCGAAGATGCCCGTTTCGTCTCTCGGGCAACGGGGAACCGTTAGGGTAACCCTTAAAAAGAGAAATAAAGAATGTTATGTCAAAGCTGGTGAGACAGTGGATATTGGCAATCACAGCAACTTTGCTCAGTTCGACTGAAAATACAGGAGAGTTGAACCGCTATCTGAAGCATGTCTGTTTTAAAGATGAATCTTGGGGCATATTCTGAAAGTAATGAATATGAATGCAGGCAGTTCACAGATACGTGTAGCTTCTCCTGCGCTGGAAAAAAGAAAGCTGACAGTTGAATTTTCCAATGAATCTCCAGAGACTGTGGCTACATTGATAGCCTATGCGCTTAACTTGAAGTGTACACGGCAGGGGGGATACATTCATGCTGACAGAATAAATAAAAAAAGAGTGAGATGAGGCTGGTTTATCGCTATATGGTGATTCTATGTTTGTTCTTTATCGTACCGGATACGTTGAGAGCTGACGGAGAAGATGTGCTGGAGCGTATGATCAGCCTGCCGAAGATGAAAGGAACGGTCTATTCACTGTTAGGCAATATTTCTCAGCAGTCAGGTTATCTGTTTATCTATGACAGTAAAGTAGTAGACAATGATGTAACGGTGAAGGTACGGAAAGGAGAGCGAACCATTCGTCAGGCTATTTATGAGATAACAGGAGATACCAGCCTGGAATTTAAAGTAATAGGGACTCATATTCTGATAACTTCTTCTTCCCAATCAAACAGCAACAGGCGAAAACCTTCATCCGTTCACCCTGTAAATCTGATGCTTACCGGAACTTTACTGGATAAGGAAACCGGAATACCTGTTGCTTCTGCATCCGTTGGAGTCCGGAGGACATCTGTGGGGATTGTTACTAATCAGGAAGGAGAGTTCAGACTTTCCTTACCGGATTCTTTGCAAAACGATTCTGGTTGTTTTTTCTCATATAGGATATGTATCACAAACTCTGGAAGTTTCAGTTTTGGCAGGTGGCCATCATATTCTGAGCTTGGAACCAAAGGTTGTTCCTTTGCAGGAAGTAGTGGTTCAATGGGTCGATCCTTATAAGCTGCTGAAAGAAATGGGAAGGCAAAGAGAGCAGAACTATTCTCATTCTCCTGCCTACCTGACCACATTTTACCGTGAAGGAGTTTTATTGAAAAATAAGGTTCAGAATCTTACTGAAGCAGTTTTCAAAGGTTTATAAGATCGCTTCGCATTCTCCCGTTTCCGATCAGGCGAAGCTGTTGAAGATGAGTCGGCTGAGTAATGTCGAAGCCAAAGACAGTCTGCTTGTAAAGGTGAAGTCCGGCATTCAGGCATGTTTTCAGATGGATATAATGAAGGATATGCCTTCATTCCTGATACCTGACGCAGGTGATAACGGTTATCTGTATACTTCGCAGGGTGACATTCATAGACGACCGATGTGTGAATGTCATACACTTTGCACAAAAAAGGAGATTATCGAGCCTCTCTACTGTGGGAGATTTGTATATTGATGCCGAGACGATGCCTTGTTACAAGCTCGTTTTGAGGTAGATCCCCAGCGTGTGAAGAAAGCGTCGGAAATGTTTGTAGAAAGGCACACGCGTGGCATTCGGATAATACCGCAAAAGGTGGTTTATACTATTTCCTACAAACCATGGCAAGGTATCTATTATATTCATCATATCCGTGGAGACCTTTCTTTCAAGGTGAAACGGAGACGGTTGCTGACTGCTAGTCCGCAGATGCAGATCTGGTTTGAAATGATCACTTGCAAAGTGGATACGGAACAAGTGACTGCATTCCCGCGGGCAGAAAGATTACCGACGCGTACTATCTTCTCTGATCTGAATTTCAAATATGATGAAGACTTCTGGAGGGATTTTAATGTGATACCTCTGGAAGAGGAGCTTGGTAAGCTGATTGAGAGAATCTCTTTGAAAATAGAAGAAATCGGTCCTTGATTTGTTTTGCCATTCGACGGGATTGCTGTAACTTTGCGGCGGTTTAAAAGATTGTAGAATATGGAATTGCCTAAAGATCCGATGATGCTGTTCAGTGTCATCAATATGAAGTTGCGTGACTGTTATTCTTCGCTGGATGAGCTTTGCGAAGATATGGATGTAAGCAGAGAAGACATTGTTAGTCAGTTGAAAGCTGCAGGTTTTGAATATAGTGCGGAACATAATAAGTTCTGGTAATTTTCAGTCAACTTCGGCTTCTATATAAAGAGTTAATAGCGCCTCCATGGTCTTGAAAAGACTATGGAGGTGTTTTTTATTCTCTGTATGCCAATACCATATTTCCTCTTTTCTATTAATAAATGTAAAATCGACTCTTGTGCATTTAACTTCGTTCCTTTTCGGCGTTCTAATAACCAAAGCTCAGAAATAATAGATGATAAACGAAGATAAAATCCGAAAAGCTTGTTCCTCAGATCGCGAGCGGGGATTCAGGTTGCTGGTGGACAGTTTTCAGGAACCGATATATAATTATATCCGGAGAATGGTGGTGTCTCATGAAGATGCGGAAGATGTGCTGCAAGAAGTCTTCATTCGTGTATTCCGCCATTTGGACCAGTTCCGGAATGAAAGTTCGCTGAGTACATGGATCTACAGAATTGCAACGAATGAGTGTCTTCGGCTATTGAATAATCGTAAGGAAGAAGTGATATCAGCGGAAGATGTCCAAGAAGAACTGATGAGTAAACTGAAAGCTTCTGACTATATCGACTATGAAGATGAGCTGGCTGTAAAGTTTCAGGAAGCTATATTGACTTTGCCGGAAAAGCAGCGGATCGTTTTCAACTTGCGCTATTATGATGAACTGGAATATGAAGATATCGCCCGTGTTCTGATAGTAAGGTTGAGACACTGAAAGTGAATTATCACTATGCGAAAGATAAGATAAAGGAATATATATTAAATAGGATAACATCATGGATAAGGATTTTGATTTTGACAATATTGGTAAGCGGACACTTATCGCACTCCCGATAATTTTTTGAGGAGACACAGCGTAAGATATGGAACGTACGGTTGACGAGCAACGCAAGAAACGTCGGCTGAAAAGATTATTCCTACTGTAGGATTGCTGTAGCGGCAGTATTGGGATTTTGTTTACACCGTCTTATCTCCGGACGGAAGATACACCATCTGAACTTCAAATATGTTGGCTGTCGATAGAAAGAAGTAGCAGCGATCCGGTTGATAAATGGATTAAGGAATTGTCGGATGAGGAGTTGGAAGAGCTCGTCAGCTTCTCTGAGAATGACATATTTTTAAATGAATAGCTCAATTAATTATTTAAAACAAGAAGATTATGAAGACTAAGTTTATTTATGTAGTGTTGATGGCTTTATTTTGGGAAGCCAGAGACCCTTTCTGCTCAGAACAAGGATAACAAAACCAATAAGCAGCGTCCTACACCTGAACAGATGATTCAAAGACAAGCCAATCAGATGGTGACGACACTGATGCTGGATGATGCAACAGCTGCCAAATTCACTCCGGTTTACGAAAAATATCTGAAAGAATTTAAGCGAATGCCGGATGTTGAACTTTCAAACCCAGAGCCGAGGAAAAGATAATGCGTGCGGAAGCAAACCCAAAGCTACCAAAACCTGTACTGACAGATGCGGAAATCGCTAAAATGTTGAAAGATCAGTTTGCGCAGAGTCGTAAGATGCTGATATCCGTGAGAAGTATTATAATGAGTTCAGCAAGATTCTGTCTCAAAAGCAGATCATGAAGATTTATCAGCAGGAAAAGAGCAATATGAATAAATTCAGAAAAGAGTTTGACCGTAGAAAAGGACAGAAACCGGGACAAGGTCACAAACCCGGACAAGACCGCCAGAGACAAAGACAGCATACCCCTCATCAAACTCAAAAGTAGATAATGGATTAGGTATTATTTATTATAGTGTTTTATTTTACTAAAGTCAACACAAATTGGGCATAGGCAGATATATCTAGTATCTTTGTTGGATTGCTGACGGGGCTTATTGCTGTCCCTTATCATTATTTGCTTCAATATTTCTTCAATCTACGTTACGACTTTTTTCAACTCTCACCCCAAATGGTATTGGTATATCCCCCTTTTTCTATTGATGTGGGGCATTCTGGTATTTGTTTCCTGGCTGGTCAAGAAAATGCCTTTGATAACAGGGGGAGGTATTCCGCAGACACGAGGTGTCATTAACGGAGGGTGGAATATAAACATCCTTTTATTGAATTGGTGTCTAAATTTGTGGGAGGAGTGCTGGCATTGAGTACGGGACTTTCTTTAGGGCGTGAAGGACCTTCCGTCCAGATCGGCTCCTATGTAGGCTGTTTGGTTTCCAAATGGGGCAGAGTGCTTGCCGGTGAGCGGAAACAATTGCTGTCTGCGGGGGCGGGTGCCGGGTTGGCGGCTGCTTTCGCTGCGCCGTTGGCTTCATCGCTGTTGGTTATTGAGTCCATAGAGCGGTTTGACGCCCCGAAAACCGCCATTACAACTCTTTTGGCGGGGGTAGTAGCCGGTGGGGTTGCCAGTTGGATTTTTCCGATTAATCCTTATTTCCAGATAGATGCGATAGTGCCGGGCATGACGTTTTGGTCGCAAGTGAAACTGTTCCTTTTGCTGGCTGCTGTTATTTCTGTTTTCGGAAAACTGTTCTCTATAACTACTCTTCAGGTGAAACGTATTAATCCTGCCATTAAGCACCCGGAATACGTGAAAATGCTGTATCTGCTTTTCATTGCTTTCATGATTTCTATGACTGAAGTCAATCTGACTGGGGAGGGGAACAGTTCTTGCTTTCGCAGGCTATGCATCCGGATATGCATATTCTCTGGATTGTAGGTATGATGTTATTACACTTGGTCTTTAGTATTTTTTCCTTTTCTTCGGGATTGCCGGGAGGAAGTTTCATTCCTACATTAGTGACAGGCGGACTGCTTGGGCAAATTATAGCCTTGATTATGGTTCAACAGGGAGTCATTGCCTATGAGAATATTAGTTATATCATGTTGATTTGTATGTCTGCTTTTCTGGTGGCAGTCGTCCGTACTCCTTTGACTGCTATCGTCTTGATAACGGAGATAACAGGACATCTGGAAGTATTCTATCCATCGATTGTTGTAGGAGGATTAACTTATTATTTCACGGAAATGCTCTCAGATAAAACCCCTTAATGTGACTTTATATGAAGATATGATTCATTCGCCCGCATTTAAGGAGGAAACACGCTATACTTTGTCTGTTGAGGTGATGAGTGGTTCTTATTTAGACGGGAAAATTGTAGATGAACTTCGTCTGCCGGAACGTTGCATTATCATTAATGTCCATCGGGATAAGAAAGATTTTGCGCCTAAGGGACAAACGTTAATGCCGGGTGACCAGGTTCAGATAGAAATGGATTCACAAGATATCGAGAAACTATATGAACCTTTGGTCAGCATGGCAAATATTTATTGACCGGATTATTCAATGCTTCTGAGCCATGAAATTTCTTCTGCCCATTTGCTTTCATCTGGAGTTTCGAGTATGAGTGGGATATTATCGAATCTGGGATCTTTCATCAGTCTTTCAAAGAAAGCCTTTCCTATCAGGCCTTCGCCTATACTGTCGTGGCGGTCTACGTGGCTGCCCAATGCTTTCTTGGAGTCATTCAGGTGTATACCGCGCAGATAGCCGAAACCTACTTCCTTGTCAAATTCATCAAAGACCTTATCGTACTCGTTGACAAGATCGTAACCGGCTGTATAAGTATGGCAGGTGTCCAGACAAATACCTACCCGGCTTTTGTCATCCACCCGGTCAATGATATATTTTAGTTGCCAGAATTCGCTTCCCAAGTTACTGCCTTGTCCGGCTGTATTTTCGATAACGGCCGTCACGCCTTTTGTCTTTTCTAACGCTAGATTGATACTTTCTGCGATAAGGGATAAACATTCTTCGATTGATATCTTATTGAGAGAACTTCCAGGATGAAAATTCAGTAACTTCAGCCCTAATTGTTCGCAGCGCTGCATCTCATCCAGAAAAGCGGCACGGCTTTTGGCAAGTCCTTCTTCTTCCGGATGTCCCAAATTGATGAGATAGCTGTCGTGAGGCAAGATGTATTCCAGTTGGAAACCATATTTATTACAATTCTCTTTGAAGAGAGCGATACTTTCTTCCGTCAATGGTTTGCTTACCCATTGGCGTTGATTCTTGGTGAACAAAGCAAACGCGTTTGCTCCTATTTCATGCGCATTGACAGGGGCAAGCTCTACCCCGCCGGATGCACTTACATGTGCTCCTATTTTTTTCATTGTTATATCTATAATTGTATGAGATGATTATGTTGGCTATGATTGCAAAGGTAATGAATATATTTAATATAGGAATATATTTAATAAAGTTTGAAACTGCTCCCGTTGTGCGTAGCTTTGAATGCTTTTTATGTAGTAAAACTTGTGTTCTCTTATATCCTAACTTTCTTATGATTATATCTAAACTTCCGTTTTGCGGCAATGAAACTATAAACGAAGATTGCGTTTATAAAAACAAAGGCTTCATTTATATAAATGCAACCTTCGTTTTTATAATCAAAGGCTTCGTTTATAGATTGCGACTAGTCAAACCGAGATTTAGTTACTGATGAAGAGAAGTTTGGCTATAGGGAAGAAGAAGTTGTCTATTAGTAAAACATGGCTGAGTATGCGCCCTATTCATACGGAACGCTATTCGGATGAGATGTAAGTAAGCGTCTCTGCGATTCTATGTAAGCGTTTCCGAGATTCTATGATAGGTGAAAGACTGATGAGGGGGAAGACCCTTCACCCGCAAACGACGATGAACAGGACGTTATGGCGAAAAGGTGAAGGGCTTTGAAATTTTAAATCCCTACATGTTAGTTCGTTGGTTTTCGTGAATTGTATTGGGTTGTCATCGTGGAGAATACAGAGAGTGTCCTCGAACACCCTCCTGTATCTTTTAATTAGTTCTTTTTATATTTCAAAGTCCGGCAAATAATCCGTCAGTACTTTACTGATCTGTTTGCCTTTTATCTGATCTGTTACAATTGTTGCACCTTCCTTTTTACCTGCATCATAGTTCAAAGAAACCTTTTCAGATTTGTTGGTAACAGTGATAGCGGCTTTTCCTTTCTCGGCCAGATTGCAGTTGATAACCCAATCTCCGACTTGAACGGTATTACCGTTACGGACTACTTTCATATCCGGGCGATTATTTCCATGAGTATCCATAACCGTTAAGAAACGGGCAACCTTGCATGGAACGGTTGTAGAAGAGAAATGCCAGTGATTAGGATATTTCAGAGCTTTCCCTTGCGCGTTCGTTACATTTTTCCAGTTTGTCGGAGCACAGAAGAAAGTATCTGCAATAGCCTGTTCTGTCTTAGCCGAACTGAAAAGGTGAGCTACAGATACTCCGCCTGCCTTATTCTTGCCCGTAACTTGCACTTCGTTCGGAAGTTCTTTCATTTCCATAGGAAGTTCTACCGTATGCAAAAGATAACTCCATGTTACAGCCTCTTTACCCTCCAGTTCGTCATAAATCACATATACGCCACTATTGCCTAATTGAATGATGTGCCGACGGAACATATTCAGTTTGTTCTCATCCCATCCTTTTTCCGGAGTATATTGAGTACCCGATAGCTCACCGCGTTTCAGCCAAATGGGAGCAGTGACTTTTCCGTACGCATTGGACGCATCACCCACCATATAGGAAATCTTTTCCCCTTCATACCAACGTGGAATCCAGCCGTATCCTTCCGTACCTATCTTCTGCGTCATACCATTGACCAGAATACTATTGTGCGCACGTGTATTGCGGTAGGCGTACATGCAATGATCATCCGTAAAACCGGTACGATGACCGCTACTGTAGAAAATAGCCTTCCCACCATAGAACGTGTTGAAAGCATTATGATTAGCCAGTGCATGAGAAGTGGAACCGTAAGGACTCGAACGGAATGAAAGCATGGCATTCTTACCTATATCTCCCAATGAAGTATGCATCGTTGCTATTCCCGTTTCGTTGAATACTTTTGTCATAGGGAGCTCAGCCAATGAACGTTCCTCTTTTGGTAATGATTTTTTTAGTAGTACAGCGGTACCAAGTCAAGTCGCCGGATTTACCTAAGAATGTTTTCTTCATGATGTCCGGTTCTTTTTCCAATATCGTGCGTGCATAAGCTGCCGCCCACGGATTATTACATTCACGTGCCAGTGCATCTGCGTAGCCCACACGCGTGCCGTTCGGCTTCATCTTTGTCTCATGAGAATTCCCCTGTCCGGCAGATTTGGAAAATGGCGGTTGCTGATAGATGACATAGAGCGCATTGTTGTTATACCAGGGATCGGCAAAGAAATCGAATCCGCTGATACGAGAGTAGAAAGCAGGAACTTCGATCAATGTACGAAGGTTGACATGGAAATAAGAATCGCCATTATGCCATCCCCCGTCCGTATTAAGTCCCGGCAGACGAGATACCCATTCATTGTAACAATAATCCACCCAGGTGGAAGCCATCGGAAGTTCGCCGTACGTTGCGAAAGCCGCCATATTCAGAATACGGAAAGTCATTTGCCATACATGATTGTCGGCAATACGGTTTTCCAGATGATTCACATATTCATGATAAAACTTCTTGCCATTATCGCGGATCGTTCTCAAGAGCAGTTTTTTTCTTCCGGTTTCATCAGGTTATACCATGCATCGTATGCCGAAGTACTCATCGACAGAATCGTGAAACGGTTGAAATCTCCTGCAAAATACTTGCTGTTTTTCCATGAGAGAATTTCGGAAAGACGTTTGATACCTTCTTTGTAGTACACTTCGTCTTTCGTCAGCAGATAAGCGCGTACCATAGCTTCTATGTTCGCTTCTTCGCGGTCTACTATCTTGCGGCTTTCCCGAATCAGTGCAGAACGGTATTGCACGATGTTCGTCAGTTTCACAACCTGTGTCGTATCAATTTCCTCTTCCAAATGTTTCAGCGGGTGATTCAAACATTTATTGGCCTTTGTGATATACGCCTGTGCTTCCGGGTTGTTCTTATTCCGTTCGATGATGTTATCCCAGTCGTTCGCATCGAGCAGAATGCGGGGATGAGTCTTTGGAAATTTAGCCAATACTTCTTGTAGTGAAGGCGGGTTGAAAGTACGCGTCTGCTCGTCTACATAGAAATGGTAAACAGGCGACCATTCCTCCTTACCGTCTTTGTCAACGTATGCGTGCTGCCAATACCATTTTCCTTTCCCGAACAATTTGAAAGGATTGAAGAATGCCCATTTCCTTTCAGCGGTGATAACTTCCGACTTGAACTCCGGATCACGTGCGATGCGGATACGATAAGTTACTTCCGGTTTGAAATCCTCTTCTTCCACACCATCGAGTACGGCGCCGAGATGCGGATACTTATCCGGCCACATGAAGCGTGGCGGATTAACTGCAATATGCTGTCCATCCAGTGGCGAAGGAGTTTCGCGTACCTCATGCATCAATGTCTGTTGGCTAAGGCGCATAATACCTTTCTGGGCATATCCGTTTGCGGATAACAGGATGGAAAACAAAAGGAGAATATAGCTTCGTTGTTTCATAATCATGCTTTTTTTAACAGTTTTTTAGTTTCACTGTCTTATTGTTAATCAACGGGCGAGCCCAAAAGCCGATGAACGTGATGTATCCTACAAAGACCAGGATAAACAACATACCTGTTCTCAGCGACGTAGCATCGGCTATCGTGCTGACAATCATCGGACCGCCTGCTCCACCCACGATAGCCGAACATAAAATTCCGGCAAATGAGCCATGATGTTGTGAGGCGGAATTCAAGGCCAGAGAGAACACGATGGAGTACATCATTGAAATGCTGAATCCTACGGCAGGGAAAGCAATCAAAGCAATTCCTTTGCTTCCGAATAAAGCGGAAAGCAACAACACAATCGTCAATACTCCCGAAATCTGTAACAATCGTTTGCTGTCAATCAACTTCAGCAGCAACATTCCGACCAGACAACCGGCCGTCATCAATCCCCAAAAATAACTAACGGCTTGCGCGCCATCTGTTTGAGGGTTGACTCCATGATACTGTTCGAGGAATGTACTCATAAAGATAGAAGTGCCCTGCTCTGTGCTGACATAACAGAAGATTCCCAGAAAGAACAGCCATACATACTTTTGTTTGAATAAAGCCAGATAGGAATCCTTTGATCCGCTTTTCTCGTCTTCTTTCAATTCAATTTTCGGGAAACGGGAGAGACTGACGGCAATCAACATGACCAACAGAATTAAGGCGAATACCCAATAAA
>VOFH01003707.1_pt1 | contig 33915 bp, 59 predicted proteins | sample 5384091 | NCBI WGS metagenome assembly VOFH01 (sample SAMN12384727, study PRJNA508395) | human gut metagenome | isolation source: healthy gut G | host: Homo sapiens
CTTCGTTCCAGTTACGTATTGCTCATGATTTCTGAATAAATACATATAGGCAAGAGAAGGTGTTGGTTTTTTAAAGACTGTATTGATGTCCAAATGGAATAATCAACTCTATAGATGAAGAAATCGTTGAAATACATTTAACAAGGGAAGTGCTGTCCTTTTTGCAGTCATGATAAAATATCTAAGTATGGAAAATATCATGGTAAGAATGGTATTAAACAAGGTATAAAATGCCAAAAACTAGAGTGCAAAAAACTTTCAAAAGCATTTTTCTAAATCCCCAGTTTCAAGTAGTAAAAGGGATTAGATAAATGGCTACTATATGCTCAATGTATGATAAATGGTAACACTATTAGGCAATGTGCCGAAATTGTTGAGATTAATATTGCAACAGCTTTCTTTTGGAGACATAAAATTATAGACGCTATTAGAAAATTTATTGGCTATGGCTCTCTTGAGGGTGTTATTGAACTCGATGAGACATACTTTGCCCTTAGCTATAAAAGGAATCATAGCAAAAGTTCTAATTTTACTATGTTGGCGAATCAAGAAAAGCGTGGTAAAAGAAATAAATACAAGAGGTATATCAAAGGAATTTGCCTGTGTATTATGTGGTGTAGATAGATTAGGAAATATATATACTGGTTTAATATGTGATGGCAGACCTAACTATACTGATATAAATAGGGCTTTATCAGAGGTTGTTGAAGAAAATTTATTTTATGTACTGATAAACATAGGAGTTATATCCCATTTGCGGCTCAACATAATTTTGAATTACATCAAATTAGGGGCGGGAGAAAAATCTGGATATTTATAATATTCAAAGAGTCAATGCTTTTTCATAGTAGCTAAAAAGATGGATAAGAAAGTTTAATGGTGTTTCAACCAAGTTCTAACAAACTACCTATTTTGATATAAATGGACCCAATTATTTAAAACAGAAATGGAAAGGAATAAACCTAAAAAGTTCTTTATTCATGCTAATTCAGCACATTCTGTATCTTTAATAAAGGATTTTAAGATTAGAAGACCAATATATGTATAAAGGTAAAATTTGTTTTAATTTTACTATTTTTAGTGTACAATAAATATAATGATTGATGAACAATTGTATTTTAAGGCGAGCAAATGTAATATATCGGGGGTAAGTTATGAAGAATCGCGATGTAATACAAAAAGATTTTTGAAGAACATTTAGAGATATTATATTAAATGATAAAAAGGATGTAAAAAGAACTAAAATTACATCAGTAATAGCTTTTACTTTGGTAATATTAATTTTATCATTGCTTTATTGGTGGTGTAATGTTCTTAAAGGAAATTTTTTCACCTGAAAAGAGCTTATTGGTACAACAGAATCTATAGATGGAAAAATACACTGTGGAGGCGTATCTTATTAATGGTGGAGCAACCGTAGATTGGGCTGTAAGATGTTACTTGAAGACAAAATATAAATTTGTGAAAAAATGATATATAATGATTATCATGTAGATAGTGCTATAATGATTTGGGAAGATGACGATACTATCAATATTAATGGACACATAATTGATTTTAAAATGGAAAATATGATTTTAGGTATGATTAAATTCAAATTTAGCAAAGTTATATTTGATGAATAATTTTAATATATTACGATTCAAATAGGATGTCCAAATGGACATCCTATTATGTTATGCTAATTTCAACACTATTTTAAAACAAAGCCATTAAAAATAAAAAAACTGATAGAAGAATAATTCTGCTCAGTTTTTTCTAAATTGAAATAAAGATATATAGATGGTAAAATCAGAAAATAAAAGATAAATTATTAAAGGAGTCTAAACATGAAAAAGAAAGCATATATGACAAGTAATATAGGGTTAGTATTAGGAGTCATATGGACTTTAATTTTTGAAGTATGGCTATATTAATAAATCCACTAAATGCAGATGCATTTTATATGTATAGTTATTTATTAATGATAGTAGTTATAAAGATATATTTAAAAAAGGTTAATATAAATAACATTTTAAACATAGCAGGGTTAATGGTATTGAATATAGGAACAATTATAATTCCATTAACAGTATTATATATATTGGGTATAAAAAAATAGGCGGTATTTTTTGCTGTTGATATGTTTTGATATTACCAAGTGAAACAAGTATGAGATATATAGAATTTTATTAACTACTATAAAACAAGGAAGTTTTTATAATTTCTTTTTTACCTTTATTTTTTATAATATGTTTTCAATAATACTTTTTCTATAGAATGTTTAAGAGTAAAAAATAAGATGTACCATTAAAATATGATACATCTTATTTTTTTATAATTAGTATATATACTTTGAAAAGATTTACAAGCCTTAACTTAATTGTTGGCGTCAGAAGGTTCGGCTCCATCATTTGTAATAGCTAATTTATAAAATTCTCTTCCGGCTATTGGATAATTAAAACCTGATAATCCTGTCATTTTATCATAAATTTTTATTATTTATATCTGTTAAACTAGAGTTTGTATTAAGGCCATTATTAGTTAAAATAATTTTTTCTAGAGCTACTAGTAACATTTTAAAATAATTACTTAACAGAACATTAAATTTATCTGTAAATAATGGGGTAACAAATGCATAAGCATCTATATCGGCATAAATATCGGGTAAAGATATGCTACTATTTTTACCTATTACATTATTATCAACAATGTACTCTTCTGCCTTATCTTTCATATCACCTAGTTTTAAATCGATAATATCAGCCATTCTAGTAGCTAAGTCTCCTCCCCAACCAAACCAATGTGATGGAATAGCTGGATTTAAAATTCCAACATTTTTATGAAGAAGATAAAGCAGTTGGGCTTTATAACCCTAATAATGTAGCTGTTAAATGAGATAAATCTACATATTCATTATTAATAACACAAAGATCACGATTATCTTTTTGAATATATTTTTAACAATTTATTATGAAGAGAACTATGATTTTTTTGAAATAGTCAACAAAAGGACCAGCTGAGCTAAGTGAAAAATCCAAAATGCACCAAAATAAGCTAAATGTCTTAAGTAATTTAATACTAATAAGTTGTATTGGGAATTTGATTTATCATAATTAATAATTAGCAAGTCTAGCTCTTTCCTCTAAGCTTAAATAAGTATCATTAGTTCTAGAGTATTTTATTGATATTCTACGTTCGTTAAGTAAAGAACCTAATTTGTAGCAATGCTAAGAACAATATCTTTTTCTTTTCAATCCATTTCCTGAAGCTCCAGAGTCTTTTCTACCATGTCCAGCATCAATGAAAGAAGATGCTGAAAAATGGACAACTTAAACCAGCTTATAATGTAATGGCATGGGGTAGATGCTGAATATATTACGTGGCTTACTGTTGGGCCTGAGCCAACAGACACACAACTTCCCATTGATACCATTTCTTAAAAGTATGGAAGAAAATTTAAACTTAGTATGTTATAATCAATAGTAATTAACATAGAAATAAGGCTAAGATTAAAAGTAGCTAAATTACGAAAAATAACAAATCAGTGTAAAGATTTTTTACATAAATTATCTACTAAGCTAATAAGAGAAAATCAATCAATAGATATAGAAGGTTTGAGAGTAAAAAAATATGCTTAAAAATAACAAATTATCAAGTAATTAGTGAAGTTGGTTGGTATGAATTTAGAACAATGTTATAATATGTAATGTAATTGATAAAAGTAATGAAAATTAAAAGAATTTTGTCTTTTAATAAAGAAAATATTGAAGTTAAGTTACTTTATAAAATGCTTTTTTACTTCGACTAGAAAGGAGAATTTAATTTGGAAAAACCATTGATGAAAAAAGAATTAGAAATACAAGAAAATAAATAAATTAAAAGTTCAGCTTGATTTAGCTAATAATGAAAATACAAAAAATTAAAAAGATATGGAGTTAAAAAAGAGCTATTAATATAAATAATAAGGATATAAAAGATGCTGATTTAAAAAGGATTTAGAAGATAATAAATCTAGGTTAGAATTTGTTATTGAAGATGAAAAAAAGAAGATGGTATTAAAGATGAAAAATAAATACTCAAAAATAATGAAATAATTGAATTTGAGCTTAATAAGGAAGAAGAGGAAAAAGTGAAAAGTTAACAGATATTACCGTTGAGGAAATAGATAGTGAAATTCAATTAAGTTTAAAGAAAATATCTGGAGAAATTGAAAGAGAATTAGAAAATATAGCTAATGAAATAGTAAAAAGAAGATGATGAGAAAGCTGAATTGAAGGATGAAGAGGGAAAAACCTTAAAAAACAATTAGAAGATAAAAATCAATATATAGAAAAATAACTTATTAGAAGATACAGAAAATGATAATTTAAATGAAGAAAATGAATTAAAAATAAATCTAGATGAAGACTTACACAAAAAATAAAACAACAAATTCAAAAGATACAATTGAAAGTGTAGAAGAAATTATTGGACAAATAGAAAGTAAAATGAATGAAGAAGCTAATAAAGAAAGTTTAAGCTTATTAAAAATATTAAAAATTCATTTATAGAAAATAATAATTATGAATGTATAATAGCTTTAAATAAATTTATGGATAATATAAAACATATAGAAAAGTATTTAACTTCAAAAGATATTATAATGTTAATGTATTTAGGCTATTTTTATGAAAAATTAAATAATTTACTAGAAAAAGTAAGAAAGTAAATGAGTTTTATATATCAGAAAATGAGGAAAGTAAATTATTAAGATTTATCATATTAGAAAAGGTTTTCCAATAAATAAAGATGCAAATTCATGTGTTGAAGAAATGTTAAATAATAAAAATTATTTAATTCTCTAGAAACAATGGTTAAAGGAAATATTATAGAAAGAATTCATAATATTGCTTATAAAAAAAAATTTGATGAAGTGTTTTCAATTAAGGATATAGTTCATGGAGAAGATATTATAAATATTAAGGCTTGGGTTAAGAAAAAGATAAATTGGGATGGAAACTTGTTGAGGGGTTATACTCTAATGGAACAAATAAGTTGTACATGCTTGAAAGTGCTATTTCTATATTAAACTTAAATTATAATAAAGAAAGAATAGTTTCTAATAATCTAGAAAGTAATGTAAGTGTAAAATCTATAAAAAAACAGAAGTTAAAGAAAAGAATTCAACTGAAAATATAAAATTAGATAACGATCCACTTGTAAAAAATATAGAAATTGAAGAAAATAATAAAAATCAAAGCAATATAAATAATACTTGTAAAATTGATAAAAAATAAGATACTTAAAGAAGTTAAAGAAAAAGTCAAAGAAGAAAATATTGGTGATGATGAAAATGATTATGGATGGAGAAATTTAAAAAATAAAATATTTTCTAAATTTAAAAGAAGTGATAAAGAATAATTGTTATGAAAAAGGCATATCATGTTTGGTATGCTTTTTTGTTTACAGTTATTTAACAATAAAGAAATATTAATAACGTTTACAAGTGGTATAATATACTGTATAATACAAATATAAAAATGTTTAAGGAGGGATAAATTTGTAAAATAATTTTAAGATTATATTAATATTATTGTAAACAAAATTGACAAATTAATATAGTATAATTTTTATAATAGAGGTGATTTTATATGGAAAATAATACAGAATTTGTGGATTTTTATCACGAAAGAAATTATATAGAGTTAGTTAAAATTTTATGGGAAAATTAAATAAAGATTTATATATAGTATTGAAATTGTTAAGTATAAATGAAGTTTATACAGTTGCAAAGGAATATATATTTGAAACAACAATTAAATTTAAAGATTTATTAAATGATTCAAGAATTGTTAGTACATCAAAATTTATAACAGAACTTGCTTTATAGTTTTTATACAAAGCATTTTTTTCTGTTCATGAAATATCAAGTACAAGAAAGTTAGATACTGATACAAGAAATTTTATAATAAATATTTTAAATTATTATGAAGAAAAGCGGTGATTAGTTAGAGTTAGAGGTTAGGAGCAAGTGATAAGTGGCAAGTTTCTGTTAAGGTATAAATTCAGCTTATGCTGAATTTAATAAATATATTTTTAGAAATTCCTTAAGGAATTTCATCCTTAACTTGTCACTTATCACTTGTCACTTGAAACTTGCCACTTGTCACTTGCCACTTGTCACTTGTCACTTGTCACTTATCCCCTGTCCCCTGTCACTTATCACTATCCTAATGCTACTAACTAACTCTAAAGCTTGCCATGTTATTACGATTATCTCTAGTTTAACTACAAATTCAGTAAGAGCTTTTGGTAAAAGTTAATACTATTTTGTAGAGCCAGAATCATTTGATTGTAATCCAACAGAATTTTCAAGAGTAAATTTTTCTTATTATATAATCATTATTTTCATTTATAAGTGAGCTTCCATCTAAATTACAAAACTTCAATGCCAACAGTGGAATATTGACCATCTTTTTGTAGTTTTTGTATTATTTGATAAAGAAGTTGTATATTCAATTATTACATATTCTAAAGAATTATTAGCTAATTGAGGGATTTTTGAAGTTGAAGCATTTTTATTATATTCATTAATTATTTTTTCGGCTTCAGCACCTCTAATTACTTTTATTTAATGTTATAGATGCTTCATCATTAGAAATTTTTTCTGATGAATCAACTATATTTTTAGAAACTACAGCAGATTCACTAATGTCTATTATATTATCAGCAAAATCATTTTCATAATCTCTTTTTCTTCCCTTTTTTGCTCAGAATTACTTTTTTTAGCCGTAGCATTGGCTCTTATAGATTCAGTTGTGTTTGAAGAATAACCTACAGCTAATGTTATTAACATAGCTGATAAACATATTAACCCAATTTTTTTTCGCATAATTATACCTCCGTGTTTATAAAAATTCATATGGCGTTTTAATTATAGTCTTATGGCAAAATAAAGTATATGAATAAATAAGGGTAATTTATTAAGAAAATTAAAGAAATTTAAAGTTAATTTTAATATTTCTAAAAGAAAATTGATATATATAGTAATTTTAGGTTTTTTAGTTGTTAGAATTGAAAAAGTACTTTTGATAACGTTTAACAATAAGAGAAATAGCCATTATTTCATAAATAATCCTTTGGTTCCATAAAAAATACCAAAAAAGTAAAAATAATGAAATGATTATGTGAATTATGATAAATAAAAATTAATGAGAGAAAATAATAAATTATGGAGCAAAACTTATAGCAAATACTTGAAAATTATAATTAATGTAGTATAGTTTTAAATATATAGAGTGATTAAAATAGATGAAAAATTAAAGTATAAAGGAGCTTTAAGATGGGGTTATTTAACATATTTAATAAAAAGAAAAAGTGAAGTAGAAAAATTGAGCATAAGGTTCCAGAACATTATGGAACTACAAGTGAGTTATTAGATGAGGTTGAAAATTTAGCTTTAAGATATTTAATAAATGATAATATGTTAGATACATATAATAAGGAAAAATTAGATATAAAATATATTAATGAAGCAAGAGTAGAGTTAGAAAAAGCAATAAAGGAATTAAATAAATCATTTAGAAGAATATTATGATAATGAGTATAGTGCTGTAGGGAAATACAAAAGAAAGTAATAAGAACTTTCCATATTCATTAGAAGCTTTAGTAGCAATATTTAATAATTCATTAGATTTATATTCTGATGATGAAAATATATGGGATACTTTAAATTTAGCTTATAATAAGTGTAATCACAAATTAAATAAAAGTTAAAGAAGTTTTAAGTGATAATGAAGCAATTCAAGAATTTACAGGACTTAAGCCTATTGAAAAGAGGAAGTTAAGGGAAGAGAAAGTTAAAAAGAAGATAATGTAAAAAACAAAAGGTGAATTTGAAATAGCAACAGAAGATTTAAAAGATGAAGATGATGGAGATTTAATTGTTAATAATGATAAATTAAATATTTATTATGTTAGAATAAGTAGAAATGAAGATGAATCAATAAATTTAAATCTTTGTGTTAAAAATAAATTCAATAAAAATATTATAGTTGAAAGTAAAGATGTTAATGTTAATGGAATTGATACAAATCCTAAATTTAGTATATGTTTTAGCTGGAGAAAAATCATTTGATAAGATGGTATTTAATACTGATATTGTTGAATTAGTTAATTTAAAATGCACATTTGTTATAAAAGATGAAAATACAAATGAAGTTTTAGAAGAATGTAGCATTGATATATTTAAAGAAGATTAATTTAAAAGCAGCCTACATTTAAGTTTGTAGTCGCTTTTAACTTTAACATTAGTTAATATTAAAGCCAGTTAATATTAGCTTTTTTCTTGGAACAGTTCTCTTGTACTTAACATCTGGATAACCAATAACTAAGCAAGAAACTATTTGATTACCATCATTAATTCCAAGTAAATCTAAAATTTTTTATTATCTTTAGAAGCTATTTGAATAAATCCACTAAAGAAAGTACCAAGTCCTAAGGCATCAGTCATAAGTTCCATATTAGAAGAAGCTAATCCACCATTAAATGCATTAGGTGAAGTAACCAATATTACTGCAGGTGCATTAAAGAAAATTTATCATTTTTATAGGATCTTCTTTAAAAGCAAAGATAAGAGTTAACCCATGCAGTTGCATATCTTTTTAAATATTCAGTTTCAGGTGTTAAGTTAGCTAAGATATATTGTCCTTTTTGATTTAAGCTTTCATAAGTTAATTCTTTAAGTTGTGGTAGTTTGTCTGTAACCATGATATAAGAAACATCTTGAGCATTAGTTGAAGTTTGAGTAAATCTTCCAGCTTCAATGATTTGTTGAATTTTTTTCTTTTTTCTACAGGCATATCTTTAAAGCGTCTAACACTTCTTCTAAATTTAATAAAATTTAAAAGAGTTTCTGATTCTACAGTAAATGTTTCTTTATCATAAGGCTTTACTTCAGACATATCATAATCATCAGTTGAAACAGTTTTCTACAGGACAGACTGCAATACAATGACCACATTTAATACAGCCTTCATTATTTATATAAGCTTTCCTTCTTGTAAGGAAATAACACGTACAGGACAATCTTTTTATACATTGTTTACATGCAATACATTTTTTTCTCTATCTACTTTAAACATAAAAAACATCTCCTTTATTACAATAATATCATTAGTATATTTTGACTTTTTATATTCAAAAAATTATAATTCATTAATGAAAACTATGAATTGATATTGAGATTATAGCATTATTTAAGTAACTAGGTCTAATTAAATATATTCATAAAAGGATAACTAAAAGTTATGGATTAAATTTGAATACAATAAAATTTAATAGGAGATATTAAGATGAACTTACAACAATTAGAATATTTTAAGGTAGTTTCACAAACAAATAATTTTACTACAGCATCAAATATATTATCAATAACTCAACCAGCTTTAAGTAAGGCAATTTCAAAGTTAGAAGAGGAATTAGAGGTAAAATTATTTGAAAGAGAAGGGCGTAAATATAAAAATAACTAAGTATGGGGAAACTTTTTAAAGTATGCAGAATCAGCTTTAAAATGATGTTGAAAGAGGAATAGAAAAGATACAAGATATGAAGAAGAATAATGATAATGTAATTTCAATTGTATCGACTTATTGTATTGGTGCAACATATATTCCGTTTTTAATAAGCAATTTTTAAATAATCATACTGATGTAAAATTTAATTTTAATAATCAAAGTACAGAAAAATTCTTAGGGACTTAAAAGATGGAAAAGTAAACTTTGGCTTTTTTTGATAATATTGAAAAAATTAATGATTATCCAGAAATAGAAAGTGTTTTAGTTAAAAAGAAGAATATGTATTGATTGTTCCTAAAAATCATCATTTGGCAAATAAGGAAGAGGTTTATTTAAGTGATTTAAAAGATGAATATTTTATTGTACAAAGTAATAAGGAGGTGAAAGAAGCATTTTTATTCAGAGCTTATAGGATATACTCCTAAAATATCTGTTGAGCCAACAGAAGGTGCAATGCTTTCAAGCTTAGTAGCAAACAGGAGCTGGAATTGCAATAATAGTAAATACTCCAATAATAAATATGAATAAAATTTCTACTATTAAAATTAAGGATGAAATTGGATATAAGAAAATTTATATGGGATGGAATAAAAATGTTTATCTTTCAAAAAACAATAGAGGAATTCAAAAAATATGTAATTAAAGAGTACAAAGAGTTAAATTTAATGTTATTTTAGTATGAAATGAAGTTTATTAAAATTATTTAATATTATTAAAAAAAAAATATAACTGAAGATTTAAATTTCAGTTATATTTTTTAAAGTTTTAACGTTTATGCCCATTTCCAGCACCAGTTTTCTTTTATTTCATGAAGATTAAGCTTTCTATCATTATTATGGAATATGGCATGAATAACATGGCTTTTATGTATGTTATCTTCAGAAATATGTTCATTAATAGTATTTATATTTTATATCATGTTTATATCCACTACCAGCACCAGTTTGAGCTTTAATTTTATGAAGATTTGCTCTACCTTCAATTTTAGTTACAACATCATAAATTTTTTTGACTTTTATGTGAAGTTAAATAATTATTATGTGATGATGATTTAGTTTCTTGAAGAGTAGTTGAAACATGTTTATGGCCACTACCAGCGCCAGTTTTAGCTTTTATTTCATGTAAGTTTAAGTCAATACCATGTTCATTTATGATTTCATTTATTTTGTGACTTTTTATGTATAGTAGCATTATAGCTTGATAATTCTTCAGAAGCTTCTATATTACTTTTATATCCATTTCCAGCACCAGTTTTGTTTTTATTTCATGAAGATTAAGATATTTATTACTATTATTTATTATTTTAAATATTTTTTCTTACTTTTATAATTTTTCATAGTTTCCTCCTAAATGATTAATACTTATAATATTGTCTTATGTTAATTTAAATTTAAAATACATTAAGATTTAATTAGTTATAAATAAAAAAATGTGCATTTTAAATAATATAAATTTAATATTCCCTAAAATAGCATAAATATTTGTATTAGCATTAGGAGTTACAAAATTATTCATTGTGAGTAATAATTTTAATATATAAATTTAAAAGATCTTTAAATAATAAAATAATCATAGTTTTAATTTCTTTATCAAGATTATTTAATGATTTCAAAATAATAATAGGAAAGTTTTTATTCCAATTATGAAATAGTTCAATAAAATTTTTGCAATTAGTACAAGATATAGCATTAAATAAACTTTCCACAAATAATTTTCTTTTTTTATTATCAATTTTTTTTATCCAAGCATTTAAAGCTTTACAGGTATATTTAGAATTAGAAGATATTTCTTTTAAATAAATAAAATCAAAATTACTTACTTGCCAAGAAAATGGATTATCTGCAATCCACCTAATTTATTACTTTTTACAATATAATAATTTTCATTATTTTCAAACATCATACCAATTAAAGATGAACCAGGAATTGTTTTATAATTTTTTTTTTATAAATTTAAATTCATTACTTTTAATAATTTCTTCTTTGAAGCCAGGAGAATCATGACTAAATATTTTTTTATTTTAGATGAAGCTTCAGGATTACAATACATAGAAGCATAAATGGCAATATTACCACCTTTTAGAGTGACCACCAATATAAAATTCACAAGAAATTAGCTTTGAAACTTTATTTATATAATCAATACCTTCTAATTGTGAAGGAACTGGGGTTATAAATGACATATTAAAATCTTCCTTCCATCCAATAAGACTATAATCAGTTCCACGAAAAGCTATATAAGCTAAATTTTCATTTAAATAAAGGTTGTTGCTGAAAATTGTTTTTCAAAAGCAACATCTGATTTAGAAATATAATAATTAATTTTTATATTTCTAAATCTAGGGTTTGAGGAAATATAAAAAAGAAGTTCTTTAGTTTCTTTTACTATATGGAATAGTATTAAACATTTTATTAAAATATTTTGGGCTTAATAAATCTTTAAAAGTTAGGGGGGCTTTTTATTGGCAGTTATTGAGCCAACTAAATTATCAAAATTTATATAGCTTAATTGAGATAAAATTAGTGAATCTACATTATTAAACCTTTTTCTGAAAATGTATATAAATTTGTCTTAGAATAATCAATAATATTTTTCATTTTATACTCCAAAATAAAATAATTTATTATTGTTATTTGTAGTTTTAATTTAATGATGTATTATGTTAAATTATTATTTTTTATTATAATAAAATATTAAAAAAAATTGTTAATAAGTAAAAATATGGTATACTAAATGAGCCCAAACATATATTTAAAAGGAGTATTAATGATAAAAAGATTTATTGAATGGCTTATAATTTGATTTGTCTAACTATAATAAATATAGTACACAGCATTTAAAAGCAAGAGGAAATGAAATATGTATTAACAATATTAATATATGAACTTATAAAACTTATATTGATTTTAACTATATTTTATTTTTTTGGATATTTTAAGGAATGTTTATTAATATTAATTTATATGGTTACTACTAAACCATTTACTGGTGGATACCATGAAGATAATCAAAAAAATGTTTTTTATCAACATTAATAATTGTTATGTTTATAGTTATATTATCCAAAAACAGTAATTTAGATATTGTTAGTAGTATAATATTAAACTTTATAAGTATATTTTGTATATATAATCAAGTTCCAATAATAAATCCTAAAATGCCATTAACAAAAGAAAATCTAATAAAACGAAATAGGATTATTAGTATTGTAAATAGTTTAATATTTATAATACTGTCAATTGCTATGTTTAATATTAAATGGTTTTCACAAGTCATTGTTTGGACAGGAGTTGTACAAACAATGTTATTATTTAATAAATTTAAAGAAATACATGGAGGTAAAGAATATGAAGTTTAAGAAGGTAATTGGTTGTCTAGTATTAGCATTAACTGCTGTTTTTGTAAATACAGGACAAGCTTCATTAGCATTTGTTGGAGTAGAGGATATGCCAAAATCAATGAAAGAAAATAGATAATTGAAATATAGAAATAGATAATTAAAATATGAAAATAAATATCATAAGTTTAGCAGATATAAGTAATACAATAATGCAAAGTTTAATGTTGGTATTAATTCCTAATTATTGTATAGAACAGAGATATAAAATAGTAAATTAAAACTATTAATTTTTATAACTTTTTTGTTTTTAATAATTATAGCAACAACATATTTAATTGGGAATTCAAGTTTGGGAACAATTTTAACACACTTAGTATTACTAATATCAGGGATTTTATTTTTAAAGAAGATAGTTTAAGTGCAACAATAACAATATCAATTATATATTTAGTTATAATTATGAATGTATTTATTACATCAAATTTATACTTAGGAATTTTTCAGTATAAAATATCAAGTGAACATTTTAGTTTAGGATATGTATTATCAATTTATTTTCCACAATTGATAATGGGTATATTTATATTAGTAAAAAAGATGTAATTTATAGAATTTATTCTTCTATTAAAAGTAAAGGTTTTCTATAATGACATTAATAATTATGACTGTAGTTGCAGATTTTATAATATCATTTAATTTTATAATGCATGATAGAGACAATCCATTATTTATGAATTTTTTATTTTTAATACTTGGATTATTTATAATAGGAATTACAATTTATTTTTCAAATATTGAAAATAAATCTAAGGAAATTAATATTTTAAATAAAGAATTAGAAGAAAAGATTAATGATCTAAAAAAAAGGTAAAGCATGACTATGGAGCACAAATATCATATCTTTATGGAATGCATCTTATGGGAAAATATGATAGGCTTGGAGAATCATTAAAAGCAATAATAAATGGACATAATAATATTATTAGTGAAGTAGAAATAAGTGATAATAATTCTATGATAACAATGATTATAAATGGTATCAATCATAAAGGAATTAATATAATGGTTGATGAACAAGCTTTATTAGAAGATGCTAATATGTCTGAAATGGAAATACAAAGAGTAATTTCGAATATTTTAAAAAATTCTATTACAGCAATGAATGAAAAAGGACTTATTACTATTAGAACTTATTATAATATTAATAGTGTTGTAATTAAAATACAAAATAATGGTCCTAAAATAGAAAAAAAATAATAAATAAAATATTTGATGTTGGTTTTACTACAAAGAATGATAAAAACAAAGATCATGGATTTGGACTAGCTATTGTTAAGGAATTAGTGGAAAAGCAAGGTGGAAAAGTTACTGTTAGTAGCAATGATAGTATTACAGAATTTACAATTAATATACCTTTAAAGAAATTTTTAAATAGTTTATTATATTAATAATTTTTAATATCTAGTAAATAAGAAAAGGAGAATTCAAAATTACATTGAATTCTCCTTTATAATATTTATTATTAATAGTTTTTTGTTTTATGAGAAAAATATATGGTTGTAGGTATATCTGCAGGAGTAGTAAAAGGATAAAGTTATATATGAAATATAAGGTTATATTATTTGATGTTAATAAGGAAAGCCATGATATTATAACAAAGGAAACTATAAATGATGAAAATGAACTATATAGTTTATGTTATAAAAATGGATGGAATATTGAATGGTATGATAAATATAAAGAAAAGCTAAATATAGTATATTGATTTTTCATAAAATGAAAATTCTAGCAAATGGTATAAGCAGATGCTAGAATTTTTATTTATATGGATAAAGGTTTAATATATAATAAGAGATATTGTAAAAATATTAGTAAGACACAAGGAAGTGATGGCGTGGGTTCAATTAAATGTACATTAAGAAAAGAAACAAAAAATGATATAGCTAAATTTATAGATAGAGAATTTATTAATGAAGCAATTAAAGAAATTACAATATACATAAAAAACAACAAATAAAGTTCAAATTGATGATTCAAATTTTAATGAAAAAGATTCAAATTCAAAAGTAAGCTTAAAAGATGATGGTTCATTTAATGTTTATGATTATACATATGTAAAAGATTTTATATATGAATTATCTTGGGAAGGTTCATATATTCATGAATTAAAGGAAAATGAATTTACAAATGAAGTTGAAGAGGTATATAAATATCTGCCAAGAGAAATTGCAAGTGTTATATATGAAAAAGTAGCAAATGTAATGGAGGAAAGGAAGGAAAAATTATATAAGGAATTTAAAAAAGAGATATAATGAAGATTTTCTATTTAATAGTGTAAGGTGGTACAAGAGAACACGTGATGGAAAAGTTTATTATGATATGAACTTAGAAGAGCTTAGCAGTGACAAAAAGGTAGCATTAGAAGAAAAAATAAAAGTAGAAATAGGAAATGGATTTAAAAACAAGATGGGGAAGTCCAGTTACTTCTAAGGCAGCTCTAATAGAAGATAAGCTTTTTATTAGATATATATGATAAGGGATGTGAATTACTGGGAATTGAAAATCAATATTCAACAGAAGTTGTAAAAAGCTGATAATAGCTATGATGAAGAAAAGCTTACAGAGCTTATGATAGAAAATTGCAAAAATAGCAAAGCAAACTTAACAAAAAGGAATAAATAGGCTTAAGGTTAAGGTAGTTAATTCTATAGATAAAAGGTTAGATGACCTTATTAATATGAATGTATATAAAACTAAAGAGCATATGGAGTTATATTTAGAAAATGCAAGAACTATGGTCTTTGGATATTATAAAAGTATTAATTTACCTGGATTTAAGAGAAATCTTATTGGTAAGGAAGAAAAGATAAATAAAATAATAAATAAAATTGCAGTAATAGAAAATATAATTTATAAGGATTATTTAAAGGAAAATGAAAATACAGCTTCTATAGAAGAAATGAAAGAATTTAAGGAATGTATTCCTTGGATATGTATTAAAGGATTAGTATGGACAGTAGAAAATATCTATGTTAAAAATAAGGCAAAAGATGATATTAAGGAAATAATATTAGATAATCCAATAAATGAATATGAAAAAGCAAGAGCTATGAAAAGACACTTTTACCTTCATGTTGAAGAAACTAATACAGGAAAAACTTATGCTAGCATAGAAAGACTTATGGAAGCTGAAAGTGGAGTGTATCTTGCACCATTAAGATTACTTGCACTTGAAATTCAAGATGTTTTTAATTCTGAAAATATAGCATGTTCATTATTAACTGGAGAAGAAGAGAATATTCTTTCATATGCATATCATGTTTCTTCAACAATTGAAAAGCTTCAACTTGAAACACCGTATGATATTTGTGTTATAGATGAAGCACAAATGATAGCTGATAAGCAAAGAGGGTGGGCTTGGACAAGAGCTATATTAGGTGTATTATCACCAGAAGTTCATATATGTATGGCACCAGAAGCCTTAGATATAGTTATAAAATTAATAAAAGATTGTAAAGATACCTATGAAGTTATAGAGCATAAAAGAGATACAAAATTAATATTTGAAGATAAGCCTTTTGATTTAAATAAGGATGTTAAAAAGGTGATGCATTAGTTGTATTTGGAAAAAGAAAGGCATTAGCAGTTTCAGCACAGCTTTTTAAATAATAATATAAAAAACAAGTATAATTTATGGTTCTCTTCCATATTCAACAAGAAAAAAAACAATTTGAAAGATTTTAGATGGTGAAACAGAAGTAATAGTATGTACAGATGCAATAGGAATGGGTGTAAACTTGCCAATAAAACGTATTGTATTTTAGAAACAAGAAAATATGATGGTGTATCATTAAGAAAGTTAAATGTTTCAGAAATAAAGCAAATAGCAGGAAGAGCAGGGCGTAGGGGAATTTATGATACTGGATATGTTACTGCTATGACTGATTGTAATTTAATAAAAAATGCATTAAATACAAAAAACATCTAAAATTAAAAATGTTATATAGGAGTTCCAGAGTCTCTTTTTAGATATAAACATAGATATTATAGATACTTTAAAAACCTGAGTGTAATGCCACTTAAAGGACATTATGAAAAACAGATATAACAAGAATTACATATCTTTTAAATATATTAAAAAACTTAATATAAATTCAAGCAAAGAAGATCTTATGAAGATGGCAACAATACCTTTTGAAGAAAATAATAAGGATGTTCAAAAGTTATGGGAAGAATATTGTAAAATGTATAGTTTAGGGGCAGTAAACTTAAAGAAGCCAGTTCTTAAGAAAAATATAAGTTCAAAGAAGGAATTAGATGAGCTTGAAACTTACTATAAGGAATTAGAATTAAATTATTCTTTTGGAAAGAACTTTAACATGATGATAAATAACAGATATATATCAATGGAAAAAGAAGATACAGCAAATAAAATAAATGAATTGCTTTTTAACTAATCTTCTTGACCATGAAAGACTTTGTAGTATTTGTGGCAAAAGTTACCTTTGGGATTGTCAAAGTGATAAGTGTAGAGCTTGTAGGGATATGATTCAAGGAATTAAAAATGAAAAATATAAGCCTGTATTTAGGGGCGTAGAAAGAGAAGAAGATATTAGTAATAAAAAGTAGAAAGCAGTAGAATGACTTTTTTATCATTCTACTGTTTTAAATATTTTAAGGGAAAAGTTTATTTAATAATTAAACTTCAAATTTTGTGATTTCTTTTCCTGTAACTTGTGCAGATTGTTTAGATACATAAGCACCTTTTTTATTATAAAAGATGTTATTTTCTATTATACTATCCATAAGGGCTTGTACCTCAGATTCACTTTACATTATTTTTAACACCAGATAAAGTAAATAAAATTTTTTTCACCAGATTCAGTTAAAAAGTCATAGTTAATGTATATTCCATAATTCACACACTCCTTTTATTTATTATTCTTCAATTTGAGATACTTCAGTTACATAAAAATAACCAGTATCTTTTTTCAAGTAAGTTAGCAACTAATAATGCTACAGCTTGAACTTTGTCAGGAGCAAAGATTTGAAACTAAGTTTATCTTCTTTTTTTTGTAAATCTTGGGTTACCATCTTTATCAGTACCAGATTTCACCTCGATTGATAATACAGTACTTTCAAGAGTTTTGTTTGCCATAATAAAATCCTCCTTTTATTTAATTTTAGTGGCTACATTTAAAACATATACTGGAAAAGAAAGTTTTTGCATTAAAATATATAATTTATTCTTAATGGGATAGCTCCTTTGAAAATATATATTTTAAATTCAGCATTAGTTGAATTTATACCTTAAACTACCAACTACAAACTAAATTTCCTTACTTTTTTAAAACATAGCCATATCCAGAAGCAGATTTTTAGGCAAAGTTAAATTAAGCTTTTCCTTATCTTACATATATGAGCATCAATAGTCCTATCACTAACAACTTGAGAAGAGCCCCAAATAGAATTTAATATTTGTTCACGAGTTAAACAATACCTTCACTTTTTATAAAAAGTCTTAAAATTTCTAATTCAGTCTTACTTAAATTAATTACCTCATTATTTAACATAGCAATTTTAGAGGAAAAATCAATTTTAAATCATTATGTGTCCAAACATTATTAGTCAAATTAGAAATTGGATTTTGTGAATTTAAAATAAAGTTTATCTTTTTAAGTAATAAACCACTATAACAAGGTTTAACAACAAAGTCAGATATGCCTAAAGAAAAGACATTCTTTTGAAAAAGATAATGATTTATAGAAGTGTACATTATAACAGGTATGTTAACGTTGTCATTTCTGATAGTATTTAAAATTTTATTCCATTCATCTTAGGTAAAACAAAGTCTAAAAGTATTATATCTATATCATTTTTTCTTTAATGTAGAAAGTGCACTTTCTGCATTATCACAGCAAATAACCTTAAAGCCTTCTTTAAATAAAGCATTAATAATTTCATCATATTCTTTTAAATTATCATCTACCAATAAAATAGTTCTACGCATAAACATTCCTCCTAAAAAAATACTTATAAATTCTAATAATATTTATTTTTATAACAAAAATAAATATTAGATTCTAAAATTAACAGTTTTTATTTTAAATTAACAATTTTAGGTTTTAATATAATATTTATTTTCTCACAATATTACAAAAAAATGGAATAGTAAAAATAGAAAAAATTTTAAATGTTGCAAAAATTAAAAAAAAATTTTAAAAAGTTGCAAAAAAGTAATAAAATTGCAACATTAATATTTTATAATTAATTTATAAGATAAAAGAGCTAAGGTAAATTTAATGGGAAATGGGGATGTTTATGAATAATAAAATTTATTTATGCAACTAGATGATAAGTATATTAAGGAACTTATAATATTAAAGTTAAAGAAATATTATGAATTTGTAAAAGGGGAGGAATATAAAAATTCACTTATAAATTTAACAATTACTTATGGATATTCAGATTTTATAGAAATGTTATCAAGAATTGCATTAGAAAAAGTAGTTGAAAGAATAAGAGAAATTAGTGAGCAAGAAAAGGTAAGAATTTTATTTAATGAAGAAGTAAAATTAATAATAAAAAGGGTGATCTATTAAAAACTTGTGATGTGATTTTATTTACTAATGAAACTGTGGAAGTAATAAGAATAGTACCAATGGAACTTGACATAATAAATGTTAATAATGATGATGAAAGTATGATTTTAGGAATTGGGGTAATTGATAAATTTGTAAACACAAATGGATTGCAAGTATATAAATCTTACAGTTATACAACCAAACTTAATTACAACTTCAATATATGAGACAAGCATTAATAAGTTTTTACATGAATATGATTTTTCACTTATATGGAGTTAAATATTAAAATATTAAGCTGGCTAATAATAGCTCAGCTTAATAGTTTGGGGGAGAAGTTATGAGAAAGAATCATGAAATTATTAAATATATTTTTCAGTGATAAGGAAATTAGTAAAGATGAAAAGTTTATATTTTTTAGTATTTTATCAATAATAAAATGAAGTAAATAAAGATGAAGTTGAAGTTTCAATTGCTAGTTTACTGGATATTTGTAATCCAATAGGAAAAAGAAAACTTTTAAATATTTTAAATTCATTAGAAACTAAGGGATATTTTAAAATAATAAAAACAAACAGGAAAAATAAATAAATATAAAATTACCAAAAGTTATTTAAATAATGAATATGTTCATGAAGTTTATAATTATGAAAATTCAAAAAGTAAGGTTAGGACTAGTAATCAAATAAGTAGTAGTCAAAAGAATACTAGTAATCAAATAAATAGAGGTCAAATAGATACCAGTAAACAAATGGCTACTAGTCAAATTAATACTGCTTTCAATTATATAAATGATGATGAAAGCATTGAAAATAAAGGGTTTACTAACTATCATGAAAGTAATCAATATTATTTAAAGGATTATATATATAATAATATAAATAATATATACATTAATATATTTAATACTTGGAATAACATAAATATTAATAAAGAAAAAAGGTATTGAGGATTATACTAAAAAGGTAATATACAAAGCTTTAGAAATTTATAAAGAGGAAGAAATAATAAAATCAATAAAAATTATAAAAAGTTTATATAAGTCAAAATCATTATTATAGCTATAGATGGACATTGATAAATTTTTTATCAAAGCCAAATGGAATTAGTAGATTTATGGACAATGGTGATATGTGGCTTGAGTATAAATCAATTATTGAATCATCAAATGATGAATTTATGGGAGTTAGTAGAATTAGATGATTTTGATATAGAAAGTTATATAGATATATAAATAATGAATATAAGAAAAGTTGATTATAGGGTAGAGGTTGTAAAGGTTTTGTTAAGTAATGGTCAAATAGTATTAGAGCAAGAAATACTTGGTTCTTTATTTAAAATGAGGACCTTATTATAAAAGCTAAGGAAAAGATAAAGCAGAAATGTTTTTATATTCTAAGCATATGAATATATATTTAGGAATTTTAGAAAATGGTAGAAAATAAAATGAAGGTAGAATTAATAACATTTTTGGAGTATCATAGAGGGGAAAATTAATGAAATGGATGGAGTAACTTATGTTTCAGAGATATTTACATGTAGTATAAGTGATTTTTTTTTAATACAAAGATGGATTTATTAATTGATAATTATAAAAAAACATCTTTATATTGAAATGGTATCTAGGATAAATGAGGATATGTCTTTTGAAAGTATAGAAAGTGAAATTGAAAATGTAAAGGTTAAAATTCATAAATGTGGCATTAGAAAGGAACTTGAAATAACTAAAACAATATGATGATTATGTTAAGTGGCTTTATGAAGAAGAAAGAGATAAGGGGATGAGCACAGGAATTAGGGTTATTGATAGATATATAGGTAATTTACAAACTGGAAGAGTTGTAACTGTATTTGCAAGAACTGGAGCAGGAAAAACTACTTTGGACTCAAGTAGCAGTTTAATTTAGTTTTAAATGGATATAAGGTTATTTATGGAAGTTCAGAAATGTCAAGGAGAGAAGTATTTACAAAATGGCTTCAAGTAATGCAAGCTGTAGCTTATAAATCAATTAATGAAAATACTATTAATGATAGTGAAAAAAGTAAAATAGCAGAGTTTATGTCAAAAATAATTAATAATAAGTTTTATGTATCTATTGAAAATGACCTTGATAAGTTTATTAATGAAATTAAGCTTTATAAACTTCAAAATAATCTTGATGTTGTTTTTGTTGATTATGTAAATAAATATGTAGATCATAATGATAGGGATTTAATGACTAATAAGATAGGGAAAATAAGTGGTTTGTTTAAAAATTTGGCTGTAGAAGAAAATTTATGTGTTGTGTTAATTGCACAAGCTAATAGGATAGTTGATAAGAAGGGGGGAGATGCAAAGAGTTGAAAAGTTGGAATCTAGTGATATTCAAGATAGTGCAAGAATTGAGCAGGATAGTGATCAGGTAATAGGGCTTTATAGAAATGTTAAGCTTGATGATAAAATTTATAGGACAAGCTGTTTAGGCTTGGCAAGTTAAAGTATGAATCTAAAAATGCTGATGAAAATCCTGAATGTATTAATGCTGTAATTATTAAGAATAGGCATGGTGAAAGGGTACATGTGCATTAAGGTGGAATGGAAGATTTTCAAGAATATCGGATTTTTTAACGATAAAAAAACAACTGTAAAACTTAAAATAGGTTTTACAGTTGCTTTTTTATCAAGTTTGGCAGTAGCAGTAGCAAGTGACAAGTGGCAAGTTAAGGAAAAAATTCAGCTTATGCTGAATTTTTTTGAAAAATATTAGAAACTCCTAAAGGAGTTTCTAATAAAGGAGTTTTCAAACTAAACTTGTCACTTATTACTTGTAACTTGTTACTAATTTAATCTTTCAATCATAACTAAAAACTACTATCTAAAAATTACTAACTAGTTAAAAGTTACTTCTATTAAAATTCTATTGCTATTATTTTGTGTTAATTCTTTTTAGGCAACTCGATATTTAAAACACCATTATCAAATTTTTGCTTTAATAGCTTCTTTATTAACATTGTTAATGTAAAATCCTCTAGAAACTGAACCATAGCTTCTTTCACGCCTAATATAATTGTCTTTCTTTTCTTCATGTTCATTATTTCTTGTAGCTGAAATAGTTAAATAGTTATTGTTGTAATCAATGTTTATATCTTCTTTGTTTACTCCTGGTAATTCAGCATGAACAACGTATTCTTCAGGAGTTTCTTTTATATCAGTCTTAAAATTTCCACAAGACTTAAAGTCTGCTAACATATCATCATTAAAAGAAATCATTGAACATGTCATTAATGCTTAATCCTTTGCTATTTTCTCCATTATTAAATTTAAAAGGTACTAAACCTAACATACAAAAGACCTCCTTTATAAGTGAAATTCTAAATTTTAATTTAGTTAATTGAACTTACTCTTACAAAATGAATGTGAGTAGTGAGTTTCATTTAATTAATAAATTTTGTGAAAGTTCAAAAGTTGTTTTTGTTAAGCTTAATTGAATTTTCTTTTTTTATTGGAAGCTCTTTAATTACTTCCCTTATCTCTTTGTACAAGTATATTATAAGATTAAAAGTAAGATAAAGGTCAAATTAGTATAAGTGAGAATAGAGTAGTATAAGTGAGAAAATTTGAGTTTTGGTTTTAGTGAAAATTAATTTTAAATAAGTTTTAATTAGTTTTGGAGAGTAAGATGTGATTTGAGGATTATGGGAAAATAATTTTAAAATTATAAGAAATTAAAGTTATATAAAGTAAAGTAATTTAATATATATAGTTATAAGAAAAGCATTATTATGTATTTAATAATAAGATGCTCTTAAATAAAAAAATTAAATTTAAGGTAAAATTTTTTAGGAGGTTTAGAAAGTGGCTTTAATAAAATGTCCTGAGTGTAATAAAGAAATATCAGACAAAGGTTAAGGCATGTCCTTATTGTGGATATCCTTTGAACAACAAGAGGAAGCACAAAAGGTTGAAATTTCATCAGTAAATATTAAGATGAAAAAAAGAAAAAAAAAGAAAAAAGATAATCATTTTAGTAATTATAATTTGTTGTGTAATAGTTGTTGGTTTTATAGGGTTTAAAGTTTATAAAATGAACAGGCAAAAAAAAAGAAGCTGCAAGATATGAAATTGAAGTTGAAAATTATATTGATAATATAAATAAAATGAAGGTTCAAATGATAATTACAGGATCAGAAGCTGAAGGCTTAATGAATAAAACATCTATGGTTTGGAGTAATGCCATTTTTAAAAGAGGATAGCGAAACAGATAAATATACTATGGTTAATGGAGAATTTGTAGATGATTTCAATGATGCATTAAGTAATTTATTTTTAGATAGTGAAACTTTAGATACAATTTCTTCAATTAAAGATGGACAGGTTAAGGTTGCAAATATAATAAAAGGATTTAAAAAATCCGCCAAAGGAATATGAAAAGGTATATGATACAATTACAGATTTATCTACAGCATTTATTTCAGTAACTGATTTTGCAATTAATCCTAAAGGGAATTTGCAAACATTTAATAAAAATGTACAAGAAAAAGATAGACAAGTTTATGGATTTATATAATACATTAGATGCACAAATACCTAATTGATGCTTTAGGGGATTATTGAGTTATATTTTATTAATAATTTATTTTAAAAAATTATAAGAGTTAATTAAATTTAAAAAAATTTAAGTTAGGGAAATAATTATGGAAAATTTAGTTCTTTATATTCATGGAAAAGGTGGAAATTCATTAGAAGCAGAGCATTATAAAAACTTATTTTCTTATTATGATGTTAAGGGCTTAGATTATAAATCAAATACCTGTGGGATTTTATTGAGGAAGTCAATCACATAATAAATAAGATTGTGGAACAATATGGAAATATTATAATTGTTGCAAATAGTATAGGGGCTTATTTTGCAATGAATGCATTATCAAAAATGAAAAATTAAAAAAGCTTTTTTTTATTTCTCCAATTGTAGATATGGAAAAGGTTATTTTGAATATGATGACATTAGCAAATGTTTCAGAGCAGTTATTAAAAGAAAAGCAAACAATTAATACAAGTTTTGGGTGAAACTTTATCATGGAATTATCTTAATTATGTTAGAAATCATCCAATTAAGTGGAATATTCCAACAGAAATTTTATATGGGGAAAATGATTATTTAACATCATTAGAAACAATAAGTGATTTTGCAAAGAATAATAATGCAGGACTTACTGTTATGAAAAAATGGTGAGCATTGGTTTCATACAAAGGAGGAAATGGATTTTTGGATCAATGGATTAAAAAGTAAATTGGATTAGTTTTAAGGAATAAATGGTTTTGAAGAGGGGTGGAATTAAATGGAAGTGTTTAATTAACAATGAAACACTAGTAGATTTGTGTTTTTTAGATATCCTCGTTTTTCACAAATCTATCATAAAATAAGATAGATATATATCACTAAAAGTGATTTTCATCTATGCTTATATTGTACAAAATCTATCTACTGTCCCGTTTGTATTTTTCATAAGATTATTAATTGATTTGCATTTGTAATAATTTCATCAATCTTATCAATATTAGTAATTTCTTTGTTTTTTTATTCTTATGATGTTTCTCTTTTTCATAATTAGTAGTTGTCTATTTATTTGCCATTTTATCACTCATCTCTTGACTACTAATAACAGGGAATAAATGCAAAATCGGTAACATCATTCCAATTGGAAGACCATTCATACAACAATTCTTCATTCTGTGCTTCATTAATTTGATAACAGGTATTCCCATCTTTCTGAAACCCAGCTATTAACATAGCTTACACCTTCGGGCATCATCCTGCCTTTTTCTCCTGAATCTCTTATAAACTGCCTCTTTATTTTTATATTTTTCATTACCATGTATATAATAATGATTACCTCCTTAATTTCAAATTTGTAAATCTAATAAAATATGAGTTTTGTTTATTCTTTATAATATCATAAAAGTAGAGCTAATGAATAAATTTTACATTTATATATTAACCCTATTTTTATCATACTTTGTCTACAGTTTGAAATGGAGGAGGATGTATCCTCCATTTCAACATATTACAATAATTGAAATAGTGAAATAATATTTTTAGTATCTTTTAGGGTTTTAAAAAACATCATTATGAAATTTAGCTTTAATAGTTTCTTTATTAACAGTGTTAATGTAAAATTCCTTAAAAACTAAACTATAGTTTCTTTCGCATTTAATATAATTATCATTTTTTCTTTATTTTATTGCTTATTGTAGCAGAAATAGTTAATAAAGATAATATGGAGCATTTAAATAAATTAGTTAAAAAATAAAAGTTATAACAACAAAGAATATTTTATAATAAGCACTTACTTAAATGTAGGTGCTTTTAATATATATTTTAAATATTAAAAAAATAATTACTAATAATAACTTATATGTAATTAAAATAGTTAAATGGAATAATAAACTGCAGAAATATAAACAATATTCGACATGGAAATTATACATAATAACGTATAATTAGAATTAAATAAAATATAAATAAAATAATTAAAGTTATAATATATGATTAAAAATTAAAATCATCAATAAGGGGTAAAAGTATGTTTAATATATTTAAGGAGAGTAAAAAATAAAAGTTTATGGAAATTTTCCGTTATTCCTGGAATAGAAGAATCAACTTTTAATAAAGTTTTAGAAAGATTTTATGATTTAGGTATATCAGGACTTGTTAGAGAAAATATTCAAAAATTCTTTAGATGGGAAAATACCTGGAGAAACTGAACCAGTAATAGTTACAATAAAACAGGAAAAGTAAATAAAAAATGATATACCAGGATTAGATAATATAAAAGAAAAGAATAGAGTGTCTTGTAGGTCACAATAGTTATACTAAAAGAGACTATAGAACATATGCAAAATAAAATGAATCAAGATGAAGTTGATTATATATCTTTTGAGGATTATAACACAAAAAGGATTAAGAGGGGCTAAAAATGGACAAAGCTATAGACCAGAAGATACATGGGGAATTTATGCATATAACAAAGGTGTTCATTCAGAGGGAGGAGGATAGTACTTTAGAAAAATCTAGAGGTGGATCACATGGAATAGGAAAAATAGCTTCTAATGCGGCCTCAGAGTTACATATGATGTATTTTGCAAATTGTGATGATGAAGGAGATAAACATTTAGGAACAGTACAGTTAATTGAGCATAAGTATAAAGATAAATATTATCGTTCTACAGGATATTTTACTGACAAAAGAAAATTGAAAATAATGAGGAAAGATTTTATCCTTATGAAAATACTTTTTAGTGAAATATTTAAAAAAGATACTAGAGGTTTAAAAATAATAATACCATTTTTAAGAGAACAATTTAATAATGAAGTAGATATTATAAAAGTATATGCGATAGTTTTTCATTGCAATACTTGAAAATAAATTAGAAGTTATAGTAAATGATAAAAATATAAATAGTAAAACTATTAAAAGTATATAGAAAATAAAAGTATTACAATCAAGATATATCAGAAAATGAAAGAGGAATTTACTCCATTATATTTAAGCACGTATACTAAGAAAAACCTATGCAAGTTACAATAGAAGATACAAAAGAAAAGTACAATTTCAATTTATATTTTAACTATGATGAGTCTATTCCAAAAGGTCGTGTAGCTATAATTAGAACTATAGGTATGAAAAATTGAAGATAAAAAGGTTAAGGGAAATGTAAAACAAGCCTTTTAATGCAGTCTTAATACCAGATTCAACTAAAGAAGATGCATTTTTAAAATCTCTTGAAAATGAATCACATATACAACTTTCTTTTTGAGCATATAAAAGATCAAAATCTACAAAAAATGCTAAGAGATTTATAAATAATATATCTAAAGTAATGGCAAAAAAATCATTGAAGATGAAATTAAAAAGTAATCCTACAGATGGGATGATGAATACTGAAGATGTATTATATTATGTAGAAAATCAATTTAAGCAAGAATTATCTAATTGTCTTGGAACAGTGAAGTTAAGTAGTGGAGATAAAGAAAAAACTATTATAAAGGTTGAACAGATATTCCAGAAAGGAAGGATCCTAAAGATAAAAAAGAAGAAAAAGAAGAAAAAAAAAAAAAAGATAAAAATAAACGAATAAATGATGAAAAGTGATATTGAGCAAGAAGTAAATGAAGTAAGTCCAGAAAAGTTAACAACTTATAATACACATCCTGATAGAGTAGATAGATTAATTATAAGAGATAAAGAATATGTAAAATTTGATTTACAGATAGTGATGAAATGAAAAAGTAAAACTTTGTGACATTACATTATCAGTTGTTGATGGAATGGGTGTAGAGTATAGTAATGAATTTAATATGAAAGATAATTATGAATATGTAATAGATAAGGCTACAGGACATAAATGTAAAATAGAAAAATAATTTAATTAAAGATGTAAAAGTAGTTAAAGGTAATGTACAAATAGAATTAAAGCTAAAGGAAAATTATAATAAGGCTTTTTTAAAGTTTATGTACTACGTGGAGGTGTAATATGATTTACAAGAAAGATGCGAATTTTCCATATCCATATTAACAAATACATCAAATAGTTATGATAATTGTAGTTTTATATTAGATATTGATTTAGAAGAAAATACTAATGAGTATATATATTTGAAATAAAATATGATATTACTTCTCCATTTATCCAGGGATTACTTAAAATGGACAAGCAACCTTATTATTAATTATTAAGTCTAAAGATAATAAATTTTTTAATATTGAATATGGGCAAAAAAGTAAGAGTATTCCAAAGTCAAGAATATCATTGAGTAATAAAACTACAATTCAATTATTTATACAATCAAATGAAAATTAACTTTTAAAAATAATCATGATTTGGATCATTTTTATGATGAATTTAGAAGTGAGGTAGAAGTGCCTAAAAATGCAATATTAGGTTTTTCTAATAGTGTAATATTTAATGGAAGTAATAATAAACCTTTAGAGTTATTTGAAAAAAGGTTAATCCAAATTTAAAGTCAGGTGTAAAAATTGAACTTGGTAGTGAAACAATTATTATAAATTATAAGAATGAATTTTTAATTTACAGATCTACCACTAAAGTAGTACATTTTAATAATCCTTATGTATATATGGGATTACAAAAAGCTTTTATATAGATTTATTGTAAAATAATAGTGAGGATCATGAAAGTGTTGATTTAGAGGAAATGGAACCACCAAATGATGGGTTAGATTTTTAAATTATATAATCTTATGAGAAAGAAAAAGATTAGTGAATTAAATATAGAAAAATATTGATGAAGTTATTTATTCTATATCAGATAAGATGTTAGAAAAATATACGGTCGTAGTAAGGAGGTTATATTCTAATGGAAATTAGGCTTTAAAGAATGGATATAAGAAAAGTGAACGGTTTTATAATGACTTTTTAGAAGATCAAATAAGAAGTAATGATGATTATTTTTCAGAGATGTAGTTTATATAGATGAAGCACCAGATTTTCCAATTTATATGGGAAGAGGTAGTGAAAGTGAGAAAAAAGGAATTATTTATTGAAGCTGTAAATGTGATATCTAAATATTATTTAAAAACTGATAGAGATGTACATTTTGGATGAGTTATTTTGGCATTCACTGTTTACTGTTTATAAAAGAGAGTATTTACTTGAGAAAATATCCGGCAGATAAAGGAGGGTAAAAAAGAGTTTGATATGGTAGTGGTTAAGAATTTTGATTGGCAAAATTATATCTATAAGTGTGTAAAGCAAAGACAGTATGTAAAATGATAATGTTGAAACTGAAGAGGAAAGACAAAGATATTATGAGCTGATCTTTTGATAATCTTGATTTGTATAATTATATTATTAAATATGAGATTTTTAGAAATGATAAGTTTTTATTAAATATTTTAGATATTATTGATGAATTGATTTAGCTAAGGTAATGAAAGCTAAGATAAAGAATAGACCTGATCTTGGTAAGATGAACGTTGGTAGAAGGGTTATATTTGAATTTAATAAGAGTTATCCTGTAGTTTTATCTCCTATGCTTGATAAGGAAAGTTTGAAGGAGCCGTTTTTGAGTATTTGAGTTATTATTATGATATAAGTGAGATAAGAGAAAAGATAAAGCATTATTAAGGAAGAGGGAATTGCAGAGTTTATTAAGCGTGAAAAATAAATCTAACATAATAAGAAAAGCTGCCATTGTAAGTGATAGTAAAGATGTAATAAATAAAATAGACTCTTAATAAAATTTACTGCTTATGTAATTATTAAAGGATTTATGGAGATATATTAAAAAATATAAAACGAAAGAGTAATGATTTAATAGTATAAATTTTATTGTTAAAACAGTAGGCTACAAATGGAGCTTAAATATATTAATTTGCAAATGAACGGTAAAGGCTGGGAGTTAGATAAGTATGAATTTGGAGAAATTAAAACTAGAGAAAAACAAGCTGATTGATTTACAAAATGATTATTTTAATAGATTAATAAATGAAAATTATATTATTGAAAAAGAAATAACTGATTATAAATCAAAATTAGATGAATCAGAAAAAATACTATAAATAAGTTAACTTTAGAGATTAAGTTAAAGAATGAAGAGGAATTAGAGAATAAAAGGAAAATTGCTGAACTAAGAAGTGAATTAACAAAGGCTGAAGATGAAATTTATAATTTAAGAGCAATGAATCCATATACTAAATTAGAGTTAATTAAAGATTTAAAAGAAACTTATATAAAAGCTAGTGATGATGAGGCAGAAGAAATTTTTTTAGATGAGATATTGAAGAAATAAATATTATTGATGATAAAATATCAGAAGATGATATGATGGTTATAATGTATTTATCTTATATATATGATAGATTACAAGCAATATTAGGTACGAGTCCAGGGCTAATAATTATTATTCAAGTTTAAATAAAGAGGCGAAATTACTCAAGATAATATCTCAAGAAGAAAATTGCAAGCCATATGCTAGCATGGATGAATGCACTCAAAGTTATATAAGTAAAGAAAAAGACTTATTTAATAAATTAGATATAAAATTAAAGAAAAGAATTATTGAAACTCTTTATGACATGTCATATAAAACTTTAATGGAGTTTATAAAGAAAGTGATATGGAGTTAGAGATAGTACTGTAAATATTAAAGCGTGGGTAAAAGAAGAAAATGATTTATCTTGAAGCTTATAAGTGGAATATATTCATATAAAATGATAGGATATACTTACCAGAAAATATGATTAAAGTTTTAGGTGTAAAACTTAATAAAAGTCAAGGTGATATAGATAAAGAGTTACTTAGTTTAAATATAAATGAAGTAAAAGGTAATGTTAACTTAGAAAATCTAAAAAATATGAAAATTTATATAGTAGTTTATTAGAATATTTTATTGAGAATAATCTAGAAAATCTTTATTAACATTTAATAATATTGTTGAAGATATTAATGCATTAAAATATTATAATAAAATGCAAAAAATAACATTATTATTTATAGGGTATTTAATAAAAAAAGTACCTTTGAGCTACGAGAATTATGAATAGTGGTGATATAGGAGTTAGTAGCGATACAATACTATATAAGAAATTAAGTGAGGGTAGAGATTATATTGAGTATTTAACTGAATATAGAGATTCTTTCTAAATTTGATTGATCCCAAAGTTAAGGGTGAAATTATTGTTAAATGATTAGTATACTCTAAAGATGATAGCAAAAAGCATAAAACTATTACAGTTATTAATCAAGAGGAGTTTGAGGTTGGAAATCTGAATGCTGAATCTGAAATTAAGAAGATGGGATATAGTACTTCTTTATCAAGAGTGGAGAGATGGAACATACTAAAAATAAGGTTGTTCCAAAAGCTTGGTAAGGCAAAAAGTAATAGGGCATATAAGGTTTCTAATTAAGATGAATAAAAGTAGGGAGTATTATGTTCAATGCTGTTAGTGAGTGGGAGTATGATTTAGAGCGATTAATTAAATTATAAGGCTTTAAGAGAAGGTAGTTGATATTTTCAACTGCCTTTTACAAAAACTTAAAAAGGGTTTATTGACCAAGACAATAAAAGGTTGTACAATATAACTATATTGACTAAGACAATAAAAATAGTTTATAAAGTGTGGTGGTAATATAAAAGGGGTTAGAGTATATATTAGGCTTTGTATGATATGCAGATATAGAATTAGCAGAAAAGCTAGGTATAAAAAAGCAAAAATATAAATATGTGGATAAAGGAAAACAAAATATTCCTAAAAAGTATCTTCCTATATTAGAAGAGCTATTTGGGATAAAGGCTGACTACTTTAGCAAAAAAATATTGATGAAATAGATAAGTTAAATACAAAAGGAAAAGCTAAAAGAGACTTAAAGCCAATAATAAAAAATGAGCAAGTCGTTTATTTTGGAGAAGATATTAACGATATGGTTAAAGTTCCTACATATGATAAAGAAAAATAAATTCTTTAGAGAGGAATATTGAAAAGGCTAAATTAATTAATAGATTTAAGAATTCACTAGAAATTGTAGATCCTAATCCTTATATTGATACATACAAACTAGTGGTAGAAGTTTTAGAAAAAGGACAACATGAAAGTATAGTTCATAAAACAATCGAAGCTCTTGCTCATTACTTAGAAGTGTTACCGGAAGGTATAACTACAGGAGAAGAGCAAGCAGAGTTTGAAAGTGAAATATTTGAAGTTTTGATGACAATAATTTTAAAAAGTAATTAAAAGTTTGGAGGAATATAAATGTCAAGTGCAAACATTGGATTTGAAGAAACGCTGTGGAAATCAAAGCAGATAAATTAAGAGGAAGTATGGATTCAGCAAGAATATAAGTATGTAGTATTAGGTCTTATATTCATGAAATACATTCAGATAAATTTGAAACTAAATATGAAGAGTTAGTTGAAGAAGGAGATGGCTTTGAAGAAGATAGAGATGAATACGAAGCAGAAAATATCTTCTGGGTACCAAAAGAAGCAAGATGGGGTTATTTAAAGATAATGCAAAAGACCCTAAAATAGGGACAAATAATTGATGATGCAATGATTCTTATAGAAAAGAAAACCCTACATTAAAAGGTGTTCTTGATAAGAGATATGCAAGACCAGAACTTGATAAAAGAAGACTTGGAGAGCTTATAGATTTAATTTCAACTATAAGACTTCATAAAATGGTGAAAAAAGGACCTTAGGTAGAGTATATGAATATTTCTTAGGACAATTTGCAAGTTCAGAAGGAAAAGGTGGTGGAGAGTTCTATACTCCTACATCTGTAGTTAAAACTTTAGTAGAAATGATAGAGCCTTATAAAGGTAGAATATATGACCCAGCTTGTGGATCAGGTGGTATGTTTATTCAAAGTGAAAAGTTCATTGAAGAACATGCAGGTAGAATAGGTGACTTATCAATATATGGTCAAGAGCTTAATGCTACAACTTGGAAGCTATGTAAGATGAACTTAGCTATTAGAGGTTTAGATGGAAACATAGGACTAAACCAAGCAGATACTTTCCATGATGATTTACACAAAACATTAAAGGCAGATTACGTATTAGCAAATCCTCCATTTAATATAAGTGACTGGGGTGGAAATAAATTAACAGAAGACGTTAGATGGAAGTACAGGGTGCCACCAGAAGGAATGCAACTATGCATGGCTTGAACACATAGTATATCACCTTGCACCAAATGGAGTTGCTGGAGTAGTTTTAGCAAATGGAGCTTTATCTTCAAATACTTCTAATGAAGGTGTTATAAGAAAGAATTTAGTAGATGCAAACTTGTAGATGCAATAGTAGTTTTTACCAGATAAATTATTCTATTCAACAGGTATACCAGTATCTTTATGGATATTAAATAGAAATAAAAAGATAATCCTAAGTTTAGAGAAAGAGAAGACGAAATACTATTTATAGATGCTAGAAACTTAGGAACTATGGTTGATAGAAGACATAGAGAATTAAGTGAAGAAGATATTAAGAAGATATCAGATAATTTATCATAACTACAGAAATTTAAAATGGACAATATGAAGATATACAAGGGTTCTAAAGTGCCTAAATTAGAGGAAGTAAGAGAGCATGAATATGTACTAACTCAGGAAGATATGTAGGAATTGAAGAGCAAAGAAGATGATGGAGTTCCTTTTTGAAGAAAAAGATGGGAAGCTTTAACAAAGTGAACTAGGAAATTATTTGTTGCTAAGTCAAAGAAGCCTAGAGGATGAGATTAGAAAGAATCTAGGGGGAATTGGGTATGAGTTTTTAAACAATACAATTAAGTGAGGTATTAGATTTTTTAATGGTAAAGAAGAAAAGGCCTAGGAAGCGGGGAAAAATTCCTGTGTACGGAGGAAATGGGATTATGGATTATTGTAATGATTTTAATACTGAAGGAGAGAACATAATTATTGGTCGTGTTGGTGCTTACTGTGGAAATGTTAATCTA
>VOFH01004286.1_pt1 | contig 33908 bp, 65 predicted proteins | sample 5384091 | NCBI WGS metagenome assembly VOFH01 (sample SAMN12384727, study PRJNA508395) | human gut metagenome | isolation source: healthy gut G | host: Homo sapiens
GACATGTTGGGGACAGTTGTAGCAATATTCCTGCAGAATCGTTGTTCCAGCATAGACCAGAGATTGGAATTCTGTCTGCCTCAGAAGGAAAATAAATGTCTGCACGGCAACATGTCGCCGCTATCCGTGTAAGCATGTCGCCAGCCAGCTTAACAACACAGCCATGCTATCAAAGACCTAAGTTACCGGCAGTCGGATGGCTGCAGCAAGGGCCGCACTTGGGAGCCATTCAATACAGCTTCTTCTTCAAATTTAGCCAAGCCTGCAGGCTGGGCGCAACTGACAACTGGAAACTGCGCACGCCGGTTTTCAACCAGACAATATTGCTCATGATAGGCTTCCGTGCATAACCGCTCACATTTTCTGCCTCGTTGTTTTTAGTGAGCCATTACATTCAACAGTATTTTACCATACCATATTGAATGCAAGCAGCCTTCAGCAGCCTCGCAGCTTATGATAACACAATTATTATATGGCAAAAACAAATATGGATTTCATCATACAATACCATGTTTTCGTATGTAAATTGCACCACTTCTCTCCAACAGTAACGACATACCTGCCGAAAGTTATCATTGCGCCCGCAAGAAAATAGAAACAGCAAAGGCGCCTTCATTTGAATGGCGAGCAGTGGCTTGAATGAATGAAAATTCACACCATTTTTGCGCGGAGCAATACGGATAGTGGAAAATTATTACAAATATTCGGCCAGCTCAACAAAATGATATGCCGGAATATGCCAGTAACGCAGAATTGCAACAAATGAAAGAACATGAGGCAAAGTTCAGCATTTCGATTTTCAGCAGTGATGTTTCCATTGCCAGGCGACAGCAGGTAGCACCGCAGCGCTTTGTTCGCGTGATTTGCTGATTTCAGATGAATTTACCGTCCGTTTCGGGACATCATATGGCGGCTGAAACTTTAGGCGCACACGATCAAATATTTTTCGGTTTCAATAAATCCTGAGTAAACAACGGTCGCCCCATCGGTTTTGAGCAATATTCCGTTGCTTGGAGAATAAAGTGATGGCGCTCTCGCTTCGAAGAAAACGTCAAAGTTCGTCATAATGGACTCAAAGGCGAGAGCGAGAACAAAGAGTCGCTCCTGCAACGCTTGAAGCACCGGAGCCGTTCAATTGGGAGAATGTTCAGGCACGACCGAAAGAACATAGGAGTAAATCATATTCGGCGTAAGACTGCGCATTTTCTTGCCGCATGGAAGAATCGAATTAGGGGATCGCTGTGAAATCAATCTGCGCCGCAATCAGTTGCGGAAGAGCCCCGGAATGTTGAGATAATGTTAAAATAGTTATTAGCATCAATATGATGAACATCATAGCGGAATGGATTGAAATAACAACGCGGCAATGAAACTTATTCCGCGGCGATATGCACGGAATTATATCAATAAAGTTGTGATGTCGTCGTTTACTGCGTGTACTAATGGAGAAAAGAATGTGGCCAGACGAATTCTGCCACGTGATAAACACTCAAATTTTAGAGGATACCTGAAACAGGTGCTGTTATTAATAGTTTCATGACGTTATTTCGATAGAAATTATTTTTACTTGAGAAATTGGGGGCTTGACATGAATATCAGAAAACAGATACGCGCGAAAGAAAAGAACAAATAGCCTGTCGGTCAGCAAAGAAACAAAATTGTGCCCTTTCTATACGTGAGCAAAGAGCTGTACCGACAGGCTGAAAGGTTAGAAGCAGCATCCAGAAGCTGTTCCAGTGAGATTGGCTGCCAGAAAGTATTTTGACACCAGATAGCACAACAATTGAATGTCCTTCAACGAATTTCATACCGCGGCATATCGGTTTAAACAAATAAACAGAGTTGTTTCATCGGTCGAGCGCGAAATCGATGCAAAGAAAGAAAGTCGTGCTCGTTGCTTTTCGATCGCCGGTTATTCAATATTGAAATGAATGGAATGCAATGGTGTAGCGGTCGAAGACATCCCGTTGCCTTCACCATGTTTAACATTGAAGAATTTGCAAATGCTTTTGGTTCATTTGTTACCAGTTGAATATGCAGTCCGCTTTCTTGATTACAAGCATCGATTTCTGACTGCAATGCATGAATCACTTTTTGCTCAACGGCTGATTTTGATATTGTCTTACACTATGTCTATCATAGATTGCATTGATTGTACTCATATTCTAACCTCCAGTTTGATGATACATATAAAATAATCCTTTTAAAAGTGTTTCCCACTGTACCCTTAGTGCTGTCTGCTGATTATTAAGTTAATTGGAATTCTATTTTACGATTTTTTTGAATTATTATTTTTGTTTATGATAAATTTGCTTCTCTCCAATCTGATAGTTGCTCCATAATTTCTTTTGCGTGAACTAACATATGTATCAGTTGATTAAAAGCTTGTGTATCCGCATCAAAATAATAATAGTTTTTGTTCCTTCCTTTCGGACTTTCAAAATTCCTGCCTCTTTCAATATTTGTATATGGTGAGAAACAGCAGGACGGGAAAGATGTGCTTTTCTGTAATTGTACCGACCCGTACACCGTTGCATTGTTCCATTTGTATCATTTCCAATATTAGATGCCGGCGATTTTCATCTCCCAAAGCTAACAGAATTTTTTGACAGCTTTCAAACTCTTTTGCAAGTCTGTCAATTTCCTCTTTATATTCCACAATAGAACGCTCCTTTGTTTATTTGTTTAAACCATTATACCATATGATTGTATAAAAATTCGATTGGTAAAAAGAAAATCGAGACGGTTCATTTGTTGTGGTTACTCAGCTTACCTATCACCTGTTCACACATCTGAAAAAGAGCAATCTCAGAAACAATAGTGCCATGTATAGAAAAAAGACCATGTAACGAATGATTGTTACATGGTCTTTTTGATTGTAAATTCTTTTCTGTTTCGTATCTGTTGATACTTCATGTGTTGTGAGATAGTACGGGACTCTGCCTACTGCTTTTGAGCCTCAATTTGCTCAGCCAAATCGTGCAGATAAAACCAACGTTCCATTTTTGTTCCAACAATTGTTCTGATTCTTCTTTTTTCTTTTAATAACCGGGTTAATGCATCATAATCACTGGAACTGGCTTCTATCTCCCGGGATAATGTTTGTATTTGTACTTCTAACGCTTCTATAATACTGTCAATTTCCCGAAATTCTCTTTGCTCATTATAAGAAAATTTTAATTTTTGTTTCTTTGCTGATTGAGACTGCCCTTGTTCATTGGAAGACAGTTTGATTTCTTTTCTTTTTTCACGCGTAAATCTGTTTTTGCAGTGTTAAAGTAATCAGAATAGCCCCCCAAAAAATTGCTTTAAGGTTCCGTTTTCTTCAAATTCAAAAATAGTTTCTGTTACTTTATCCAAAAAATAACGGTCATGGAAACAACAATAACAGCACCTGAAAATGTTTCCAGATAATCCTCTAAAATTTGGAGTGTTTCAATATCCAAATCATTGGTAGGTTCGTCCAAAAGCAGTACATTCGGCGCCTCCATTAGTACACGCAATAAATATAAACGACGACGCTCTCCTCCTGAAAGCTTATTGATATAATTCCATTGCATATCGCCGCGGAATAAAAAGTTTCCAGCATTTGCGCCGCGCTTAATTTACCGTTGATTGTTTCAATCCATTCCGCGCCGTCTTTGATGTAATCAATTACACGCTGATGTTCATCCATATTTTTGCATTCTTGTGTATAATATCCTATTTTAACGGTATCTCCTATCTCAACGGTACCAGTATCCGGAGATAAATTTCCACTTAACAATTGCAGCAAAGTTGATTTTCCGCATCCGTTCTCCCCTATAATTCCGATTCTTCCATTGCGAGGAACAATATAGGAAAAATCTTGAATCAACACCTTATCTCCATAGGACTTGGAAATATGATTTACCTCTATGGTCTTTTTTTCCCAGTCGTGTACCCACTGAACTAATCTCTAATTGTTGAGGCAGCTCCGGTGTCTCTTTTTCTCTCAGTGCTTCAAAACGTTCTACACGGGAACGACTCTTTGTTCCTCTCGCTTTCACTCCTCTTTGAATCCATTGTAATTCTTTCCTCAGCAGGCTTTGACGTTTTCTTTCAGAACTGAGCGCCATCTCCTCACGCTGTGCTTTGCTCTCCAAATAACCGGAATAATTGCTTTCATATTGATAAATTTGACCGTTGTTTACCTCTAGGATTTTATTGGAAACCCGATCAAGAAAATAACGGTCGTGGGTAATCATAAGCAATGCGCCTCTAAATTTCTGTAAGGTTTGCTCTAACCAGGCCACCATATGATGGTCCAAATGGTTGGTAGGTTCATCTAAAATCAATAAATCACACGGAGTAGCTAAAGCGCTTGCAATTGCTACCCGTTTTTTCTGTCCGCCTGACAATGTGGAAACATCCTGCTGAAAATCAGAAATGCCCAATTTTGTTAATATAGACTTTGCCTCATATTCTTTCATTTGACGCAATTCTTCTGAAGCGCCTAAAATACTTGTTGCAACACTGTATTTCCAGCTTGCATATCAGGCTGTTGAGGCAAATAATGAATGACCAGATGAGGTATTTTTGTAATCTCCTGCTATCGTATTGCTCCACACCTGCAATGATTTTAAGTAGTGTAGATTTTCCCATTCCATTCAAGCCCACCACACCTACTTTGTCTCCTCGACTCAAATAAAGAGAGGCACCTTCTAACAAAGGTTTGATGCCGTAACTTTTTTCTATTTTTTTCTGCAGAAAGCAATAGCATGTGCTATCCTCCTTTTCAACCGTTATGATATCACGTTTACATGTATTTACGATTATAGCATAAGAGAAAAGTAAGAACAATTTTATACAAAAGCATAGTATTGTATAGAGTAAATCCATATTTGTTTTTTGCCATAATAAAGCATTGTATTTTATCACCCCAAAACGGGAACAGCTGGGAAATATGCCTTGCATTCAATATAGAAACATAGTAAAATACTGTTGAATATGTATGAAAATACACTAAAATAACGAAACGAAAAAAATGAATGTACGAGCGGTTTTTGTCCGCACGGAGGTATATCATGAAACAGCTATTATTAGGCAATGAGGCTGCACGCGGGTTATATGAAGCCGGCGTGCGCGTAGTTTCCAGTTATCCCGGTACGCCCAGTACCGAAATTACGGAAGCAGCCGCAAAATTTGAAGAAATATATTGTGAATGGGCTCCCAATGAAAAAGTCGCAGCCGAAGTTGCTGCAGGTGCATCCATTGCCGGTGCTCGTTCTTTTTGTGCTATGAAACATGTTGGTTTAAACGTAGCGGCAGACCTTTTATATACCATCTCTTACACAGGGATAAACGGCGGTATGGTAATTGCCGTTGCAGATGACCCGGTATGCACTCTTCACAGAATGAACAAGATTCCCGTCACCATGCAATTGCATCTAAAGTTCCTATGCTGGAACCTTCCGATTCTGCGGAATGCTGTTCTTTTACAAAGCTGGCTTATTCACTTTCAGAGGAGTATGATACTCCGGTTATCATCCGTCTTTCCACCAGAATTTCTCCTCTTGCAGTATTGTAGATACACAGGACAGAAAAGAAATAGATTTAAAAAACCATATGAAAAACAGCCAAGCAAATATGTTGTTCTTCCTGCTTTTGCAAGAGCCAAACACCCTCTTGTAGAAGAAAGAACTAAAAAAATTATCTCAATGGGCGAAAACTATGACATCAATCGTGTGGAAGACAACCACGCAAAAATTGGTGTGATTGTTTCAGGCGCGACTTATCAATACATAAAAAGAAGCACTTGGCGATACCGTTTCCTATTTAAAACTGGGTATGGTACACCCTTTGCCTGTAGATTTGATACGCAATTTTGCGAACATGGTGGAAACTACATACGTTATCGAAGAACTTGATCCAATCATTGAGACACACTGTAACCGAATTGGCGTAAATGTTATAGGAAAAGAATTATTTCCAATCTGCGGAGAACTTTCCCAAAAACTCATCAAAAACTCATGCTTCACGGAAGACGAAGTGTTGTCATTAGATGAGCCAACTCCTGTACGTCCTCCTGTGATGTGCTGCGGTTGCCCGCACAGAGGAGTCTTTTATGAGTTAAAGAAAGCAAACGTATTTGTAAGCGGAGATATTGGTTGTTATACATTGGGCGCTTCTGCCCCGTTAAATGCAATGGATACTTGTTTATGCATGGGCGGTTCTGTATCCGGTCTGCACGGATTTAACAAGGCACGCGGTGCACAGGGAGAGAAAAATCAGTTGCTGTCATCGGAGATTCCACCTTTATGCATTCCGGTATCACCGGCCTGATTGACATTGCCTATAACAAGAGCAATTCCGTTGTTATTATCCTAGACAACTCTACTACCGGTATGACTGGTCATCAGCAAACCCGACTACCGGAAAAATATTTATAACGAACCGGCTGCCGCTGTAGACTTTGGAAGCACTATGCAAAGCTGTGGGTGTGCAACGTGTTACCGTAGTAGACCCTTTCAATTTAAAGCAGGTGCGCACTGTTTTAAAAGAAGAACTGGCTGCGGAAGAACCATCTGTAATTATCGCGCGTCGCCCCTGTGCACTGCTGAAAACTGTTAAACATAATCCTCCTCTTTTCATCAATCCCGAAAAATGCGTTGGATGCCGTGCATGTCTGGGTATTGGCTGTCCTGCTATCAGTATGAAAAATAAAAAGGCTGTCATTGACGCTACTCAATGTGTAGGCTGCGGCGTATGCGTTGGACTATGCGGCGTCAAAGCCATTGGCAAGCAGGAGGTAGTATCATGAAACAAAATGTAAAAGCGTTGTGATTGTAGGCGTTGGCGGTCAAGGCACACTGCTGGCCAGTCGAGTGCTTGGTGCGGCTATGTTAAATCAAGGCTATGATGTAAAAATGTCAGAGGTGCATGGAATGAGCCAACGCGGCGGCTCTGTGGTTACTTATGTACGTTATGGAGATAAAGTGTATTCACCTGTAATTGAACAAGGAGAAGCTGATGTGATTTTGGCTTTTGAGTTATTGGAAGCGGGAAGATACTTGCCATGGTTGAAAAAGGCGGTGTTATCATTGCCAATACCCAACAAATTGACCCCTATGCCTGTCATTACAGGCGCAGCCTCTTATCCTGAGCATTTAGAAAAACAAATTGCAGATAAAGGTGCACATTTACTTGCATTCGATGCTTTAAAATTAGCGCAGCAAGCAGGCTCTGTAAAAGCAGTCAACGTAGTTTTGCTTGGAGCAATGGCCAAACATCTGGATATTGACAAACAAGTTTGGCTGGATACCATCAAAGCAACTGTACCTGCTAAATTTATTGAAATGAATGAAAAAGCATTTTTATTAGGTTATAACTCCTAATATCATAGTAACAATAATAAGTGAATCAAAGGGGGAACTTGGAATGTCTGTACCAAAACAATATTTAGATCCTGAAATAGAGTGTGCATCTACTGATGAAATGCTTCAACTTCAGACCGAACGTTTGAAACACATGGTCAAACATGCATACGAAAACGTGCCTCTATATCAAGAACGAATGGATGTTATGGGGGTATCTCCCGACGATATTCATTCTATTGATGACCTGCATAAACTACCGTTTACGGTAAAAAGATGATTTGAGAAATACGTATCCTTTTTGGCATGTTCGCTGTTCCAAAAGAAGAATTGGTACGAATTCATGCATCTTCCGGTACTACGGGAAAACAAACTGTTGTAGGTTATACCAAAAATGACATTGACGTATGGTCACGCTCTGTTGCGCGTGCGCTTACCAGCATTGGAACTACAAAATCTGATTATGTCCATGTTTCTTATGGTTATGGCCTATTTACGGAGGATTGGGGCTGCACTATGGAGCGGAATACATGGGTGCAACCGCAATTCCGGTTTCTTCAGGAAATACAAAGCGCCAAGTACAAATTTTACAGGATTACGGTTCTAATATTTTATGCTGTACACCTTCTTACGCTATGTATATTGGAGAAACTGCAAGAGATATGGGAATTGATACAAAGCAGCTTCCTGTACGCGCAGGCTTTTTGGCGCTGAACCTTGGACAGAACACATGCGTCAGGAGCTGGAGGCAATTTTAAATATCAAGGCATATGATATTTACGGTCTGTCTGAAATTGCAGGTCCCGGCGTAGCATTTGAATGTCCGGCACAACAAGGTATGCATATTAACGAAGATTTTTCTATCCCGAAATTATTAATCCTGATACGGAAGAAGTTCTTCCAGACGGAGAATTTGGAGAGTTAGTATTTACCTGCATCGGTAAAGAAGCATTACCCTTAATTCGCTATCGTACACGTGATATTTGTAAATTGGAGCGTGGTACGTGCTCTTGTGGCAGAACATTGGTAAAGATGTGCAAACCAAAAGGCAGAACAGACGATATGTTAATTATTCGTGGTATCAATGTTTTCCATCTCAAATTGAAGCTGTACTTTTATCCCTTAATATGGACCCCAACTATCAAATTGTAGTAGACCGTGCCAATAATACGGATAGTTTAGAGGTACAAGTAGAAATGACAGCCGACATGTTCCAAGACACATTGAAAAGCTTAACGGAAATTGAAAGAAAAATTGCATCTGCATTGCAATCCATACTAAATATTTCTGCAAAAGTACGCTTGTTGGAACCAAAATCAATACCGCGTTCAGAGGGAAAAGCAAAACGCGTGATTGATAAGCGCCATTTAACATAATGGTTCATTACAGATACCCAGCCGCTTTGCGGTAAGCATATCCCTTCTATTGATAAGCAAAGAAAAAGAGGAATTGTCATATGCAATTAAAACAAATTTCTGTATTTCTGGAAAATAAATCCGGACGTTTATCTCGTGTTACTCAGATACTAAAGAAGCTGACATTGATATTTTGGCGCTTTGTGTGGCAGATTCTAACGAATATGGTATTTTACGTATGATTGTGGATAAACCAGCAAAGGCTATGGAAGAACTGGAAAAGGCCAAATTTACAGTTTCTTTGACAAAAGTAATTGGAGTTGCAATACAGGACAATGCAGGCGGATTATCCACTGTGATTGAATTGTTGGCAAAGCAACATATTAGTATGGAATATATTTATGCATTTACAAGCCGTAAAATCGGCGAGGCCATTATCATATTGCGTGTGGAAGACACATCTGCTGCGATTGACGTTTTAACGAATCATGATTTCAAACTATTAACTCATAAAAAAAGTTTTAAAGAATAAAAAGAGGAGGTTTTCTCATTTGAAAACCTCCTCTTTTTGCATTTCAATTTTAATTGTCTATTTCTTCTACTTCTCCCAAAAATATTTGTATTTGGTAGTTCCACTGCAAAATTCGGAAATAACAACCATCTGTACAATAAATTCAGGCTCTTTTCGTACTTTTGTTTTATGGTATTCAGTAGCTTCTTTAAAATATCCTCCCTGTCTTCCTCGCTGCAATTAGCACAAATATAGGTACCTGATGGCAGAACTACCAAATCTTTTTTATTCGGATATTCTATACAAACTGCAAATAAAGAAGATTTACCGTCTTTTGTATAAATACCGGCTAAATCTTCAAATAAATAATTTTGCTTTTGCAAATCATTGGTCTGCTGATAAAAATGGCTGTGATAGTTCCATAAATTACTTAATGTAGGGCTCTTGCATAGAATTTGACAATAAAATAACTCGTTCATCTATTTGCTGATAAAAAATATCATGATGCATCTGTTTGCCATTCTGTTTCTTTTCATAATCTGCCCTTGCCAATTGTATTTTTGATTTTGCATATTTTAATTGTTCTATTTTTTTGATTTGCCTTTTGCTCTGCTCGTTTAAAAATTCAACAATTTCTTCCAAATTATCATATTCCAGCACTTTTTTATTTCTTTTAAAGACAAGTCCATACAGCGTAATGCTTGTATTGTATTTAAGCGAACAATTTCTTGCTCAGAATAATATCTATAACCTGACCATTGATCTTTTTTGCATGGCTTTACCAAATCAATCCTGTCATAGTGCCGCAGTGTTTCACTGGTTAAACCAACTATTTTGGCTGCTTCACTGATAGAAAAATAGCTTTCCATTTTACACCTCTTGACTTTTGTGTTGCACAAAGGTTTATATTTAATATTATATTTAAAAATTAAGATAAATCAAGTGAATAAACATTACTAGGAGGAACCATGAAAAAAAATAATTTCTATGATTGGATTATTGTGTATCAGTATTGCCATCTTATCGGGTTGTTCTACTGAACAAAATAACTTTACAGAAAAGAACTATACTGCAGACAGCTCACAAATTCAAACCATTAACATTGACGCCATTGACAGAAAAATTGACATTGAACTATCTGACGATAATCAAATATATATTGATTATTATGAAAGTGAACAAAGAATTTTTTAACATTGCAGTTTCTGATGGCCATACCCTTACCATGTCATACAATACTGAAAAGCAATGGACAGATTATATTGGCTTTAGCGCTCCCTTGCAGAATCGTACCATCCGCTTACGCATTCCTCAAAATCTACTATCTTCATTAACTGTTAAAACAACAAATGAGGATATTACACTGCCGTCACTTACTGTAACTGATTCTGTTTCAATTTATGTAAATCATGGGAATATCCAATTTGATACATTAGATGCTAGCAACACCATTACATTAGAAACGAAGAATGGCAATATAAAAGGAACCGTATTGGGCAGTTATGATGATTTTACCATTGAAAGTTTTGCTAAAAAAGGGAAAATAGCTTACCTGAATCTAAGGCCGGAGGTAACAAAATATTAAAAGTGTTTACCAACAACGGTGATATTGAAATGGATATAAAAAAATAAAGTTTTTTAACAAAGGCAATAAAAAAGAGTCTCTCACTTGGAAGGCTCTCTTTTTTCATTATTTAATCTCTTGTTCTATTCCCAAAAACAACGGACTGTCGAAAAAGTCGGTCACTGTAATTTCCAAACCATCACAAATTTTTGAATGGTTGATATGGTGGTACTATTATTTCTTCCCTCATAATGTTGTTTAAAGTAGATTGTGTAATTCCGCTGATATTAGCCAGTTTATTAATAGTAATATGTTTTCTTCACACACAGCTCTGCAATTCTTTCTCTTACTGCTTGACCAACGTTCATATGCAACCTCTCTAATTAATTTCCACTTGTTTAGATTAACTTTTTTTCCATTTTGCTAACCCCAAATGAGTTTACAAAATCAAAATATGTGGTAAAATAATAAATATGTAAAAAGGAAGATGCATATGAATGAACAAACATGCTGTTTTAGCGGGCATAGACATTTGCCCAAACAAGAAACATTACATATACACAATTTATTGGTAAAACATATTTTAAAACTAATTCATATTGGCGTGAATACTTTTTTTATTTGCGGGGAGCATTGGGTTTTGATACACTTGCAGCATTGGCTGTATTAAAGATACGTTCTATTTATCCGCATATACAGTTGATTCTGGCATTGCCATCTCCACAACAAACAAACGGATGGAGCTCAAACGATATTGCAGTATATCAGTCTATTTTAAAACAAGCCAATCAAATTATTTATATGTCTCAGGAACATCACAGCGGATGTATGCATATGCGTAATCACTATATGGTGGATAATAGCTTATACTGTATTTGTTACCTGGCAAAATCAAACCGGTGGCACTGCCTACACTGTGCAATACGCAAAAAAGAAAAACAGACACATTTTAATATTGCCAATGAATCATAATTTATTTGAAACAATATTATCAGAATCATAAAGGCAGCCATTTGATAGCTGCCTTTTATGACTAAACGGTTCTAAAAGCATATATTTTTCACAATATCTTTAGGCATTCCATATACCCTTTTAAAGCAAATATCAAACTATTTTTATAAATATTACGCCCCCTGTAATAAAATAGAAGTGGACATTGTTTTGGTATTCCTTCAAATAAATGAAATCATTTTTTCAAAATATCGCTGCAAATGTTAACTTACCACAGCTGCATTGTTTCAGTGTACTAAATAAAATAACATCTAAGTTATATTTTGTAGAGCTGTTTTATGACTTCATATTGGCACTAAAATAAAGAGAATCGGTAAATACAACAATGAGGTCTAGTGATTCTTATCACAATACATCATTTATTTTTTCATCCTAAACGATAGTTTTGTTTATATATTCACATAAAAATGGCAAAACAAATTGTTTTGCCATTTCACTATTCCTTATCTTGATTTTCCTTTAAAATGTTTTGAACAATGTGTGTAGGTACCTCTTCATACTTTACAAAAAGAAAACAGATAGTTGCCTCTTCCATGGGTATTCTTGTCGGATATATGTAGAAAAAGTCATGCATTTCGGCAACAGGTACTTCTGCATTAATTGTTTGATAACCTGTATTGGCAGGATGCATCCCTAAAACTCTACCGCGGCGTTTATTGATTTCTCCCATTACATCGCCCATATTTTCATCGGGAACAGTTGCCATTAAGTTACCCACCGGCTCTAACAATACCGGAGAAGCATTGGGCATACCGGCTTTATAAGCAGCGGCAGCAGCCATTTTAAAGGCCATCTCAGAGGAATCTACAGGATGATATGACCCATCATACAAAGTAGCCTTTAATCCTACCACGGGATATCCTGCAGAACACCTTTTGCATGCTTTCGCGCAATCCTTTTTTCTACTGCAGGGAAGAATCCTTTTGGAACAGCACCGCCTACCACTCGTTCTTCAAATTCCAATCCCTCACTATCACTTGGTTTCAAACTCAATCCAAACATCGCCAAATTGACCATGTCCGCCAGTTTGTTTTTATGTTTTCCTTGTGCCTGCACTTTTTTCCGTATCGTCTCACGGTAAGCAACTTTTGGTTTTTCCAGTGTGACATCCAAACCAAATTTACCTTTTAATTTTGAAACTACAACATCTAAATGCTGTTCTCCTAATCCAGAAAGAATCATTTGATGTGTTTCTGCGTTATTGACAAACTTTAACGTAGGATCTTCCTCAAGTAACCGCAAAACGCCTTGCGCTACTTTATCTTCTTCTCCCTTTTGCTTTGGCAGAATTGCCATAGACAATACCGGCTCCGGATATGTCACTCCTTCCAAAACAACTTTTCTGGTCGGAGAACACAACGTATCGCCTGTATTGGTGTGCTGTAATTTTGGAATTGCTCAATATCTCCCGCACAAATACATTTTGTCTCTTCCTGTTTTTTGCCGCACATATAATACATTTTAATCATGCGTTCCTGCTCGCCTGTGCGCATATTTATCACAGGAGAATCTGCTGTTAATTTACCCGCAACAACTTTTACAAATGTTAATTTTCCTATAAAGGGATCCACTACTGTTTTAAATACAATCGCTGCTGTGGCAGCATCCTCATTCACTGCAATTTCTACAGGATTGCCTTCTATGTCTACCCCTATTTCAGAACCATAATCAGCAACGGTAGGCGCCAACCAAATAAGACCGTTGAGCAATTGGTCTACACCGTCGGTTAATTGAGCGTCACCACAAAAAAACAGGATAGATTTTACCTTCCTTTACACCTTTGCTGATACCTAAAATGACTTCTTCCGGCGTAAATTTTTCACCTGAAAAATACTTTTCAAACATTTCATCGCTTGTTTCCGCAACGGCCTCATAGATAGCCGTGCGCAAACCGTCAATCGTGTTCCCATATCAGGCATGGGTACGTCTTTCATAGTGCCGCTTTCGTAACGATGCGCTTTATATTCCAACAGGTTTATGTAACAATCCACTTTGCCATCTACTATAAACGGCACAACCAACGGACAAACAGCGGGTCCAAAATATGTTTTAAATCTTGGAATACTTTGTAAAAAGTCAGCGCTTTCATCACAAAGGCCATTGACAAAAAAGACTTTTGCCAAATCATTTTGATTCGCTGCTGCCACTGCCTTTTCCGTACCAACACTAACACCGCTTTTTGCCGATACCGCAATTAACATCGTGTCTGCAGCACGCACTGCTTCACATACGCTTCCCTCAAAGTCAAATAATCCGGGTGTGTCAATTAAATTAATTTTGTAATTCTTCCATTCCACAGGTGCAACTGCCGTGGTGACGGATGTTTTTCTTTTGATTTCCTCCGGGTCAAAATCCAAGGTAGCAGTACCTGAAACTCTTCCCAAACGTTCCAATCCACCGGACAAGAATAGCATTGCTTCTGCAACTGTAGTTTTACCGGAGCTGCTGTGACCTGCCAACGCAATATTTAAAATTTGCTTTGCATGATATTGTTTCAACAATAAGACTCCCTTTCTTTAGGTAAACATTACAATTTATTTCAATAATATATTACAATTATATACCGTTTGTACATACAATACAACAATTTGATTGAAGTTCTACACTATTCATAAAAAGTAAATAAAATTTATGTATATAAATTTGCTAAAAAGAATCTCTGCTGAATATAGAAACATCATACAATAGAATCCAGCATACTTTTTGTCGAATTTTACCATAGAAAAAAGCTGTGATGTTTATTTACATCACAGCTTTTTATCGCTATAAAAAATTAAGAACGCCTTATTTTGGAAGGATTAACAGTACAACCAACCAAAATACTTCATAAATTACCATTGCAAGCGTACTGATTTGTTTTTAAACCTGAGAAGCACACTAAAAATGCTACCAGCACAAACCCTAAAATAATAGAAATATTTTGCAACAAACGAACAATAGAAATATTGCTTTTTTCGCGGACACATGCAGTAATCACGCGCATCATGCAAGTTGCTTTTCCTTTTTGTGGCAAACATTGCATTGCTTGTTTCTTCTACTTGGTTTGTTAGCTCGTTATAGGTATGTACCAACGGTCCTGAAAGTACCGTAATGGCATGAATATCAATACCAAATTGCTGAGAAATGAACTCAGCAGTAACGGAAGGATCTGTTGTTTTACAATAATCCCGATTCCATTTTTGGCCATACGCTGCATTTCTTGTTTCTTCTCACTGCTTACGTGATAAGCAAGCACAAATGCACCCACCACTTCATTGCCTGCTGCCAAATATACCAATTGATGTCCGTGCTCTCTATCAATTTGTACAGCAGGAACATCCACGCTGTAATGATTCATTAAGTCTCGGTTTCCCACAAGAATACGGCGACCGGACACCCAGCCGATGACTCCGCATTCATCTTCATAAGCTACATTTTTTCTACATGAGGTAAAATGTCTTCATGATTTTTGACCACCTCTAAGAACACTTCGCTTAAAGGTCCGCCAACTTGGGCCATTAATGAGGCAGCATCTAACAATACTTTATCAATTCTTTGTTCTCCAAATGTTTTAATACCCTTTAGCTCAACAGTGCCTTTTGGGAACAAATCATCTGCTTCAATCATAATGACGTTGGTATCTGAAAATTTATCTACTGCTTCATAACCCACCAGCATACCGCCATTCTTTCTGGCTAGTTTGCATAGACGGGAAACAGGTAAATGAACACACAGCATATTTGCCATAGGAACACAGATACACATAGAAGCTGCAAATGCAGTAAATCCTGTACCTACATTTTTGCTGATAATCATACTTACAATGAACAGTACCAAAGATGAAATAAATCCTAACGGCGCGATGATTTGAGAAGTCAGCTCACTGCAATCTTGCGCATAAGAATTCCTCAGGAAATTGCTGAAAAATTTAGATTTTTTCTGATATGCAACAACAGGGATACCGGCAACACAATCTTTGGCCATTTGAGCTGCTATTTCAGCATTTTCAATTAACTCAACCGTATTTTTTATCTGCACTGGAAACAACAAAGTTGAAGTTTTGTTTGATACGGCGTACCATGGTAAGTTTCCCCAGTGTATTTAACAGTAACCCGCCTGTAATCAACGCAGAATAAATGTGTACCTCTCCAGCAGCCAAAGGCATCCTGCATAAATAGCAGTACCACAGATTGAATCGCAATTACAACTGTTGCTATTGCAATGGCAGAATCAGCATTTGCACGAAGCTTGACCAGCGCTTTTAACCCGTTAAAAACCGTGGTTGCACATGCACCGATTGCAATTGCCAAAAATACCAAGCTGGTGGCTGCATATGCAACAGGACTGATATCAGCACCAAAAATATGGTACTCCGCAAAGAAACCAAAAATAAGCAAAACTGCTGTGCAAATGCCTGTTACTACGGAACGTAGGAACAAGGTACGAATATTTTGCGTAATTCACCCGCAATGGAACGTGCATCTTCTTTTGATGTAAAGTCCTCCAATTCCGGCTGTTCTTCTTGTGCTTCTTCCGGAATGATTTCCTCTTCATCTTCGATATCAGTGAACAGATTGATTTTTCTCTTCTGAATATGTTTTTTTTTTTTGGAACATATTCCGGCACTTGCTCCATATGATTTAAGTCAATCGGAGGTTGTTGTTTTTCGCTTTGATATCCTGTAAATTGACAATTTTCGTATTTTTTGGTCAGCAGATGATGCTTTGTTATCTTTTACCTCAGGGATTTCTGATTTCTGCTCAGCAACGTCTGTTTCCATATTTGAATCTGACGGTACGGAAGTATTTGATTCTTGCGGCTCAATGTGCTCTATATTGGAAACCTCATCAGGTTGTCCTGCATTGGTTTTATCAATAATTTGGAAACGAGCGGTTCGAATGATTCTGGGACCGGAAGGTTTACGAGCAGACTCTTGATGAGAATCCTCTTTTTCTGTGGTTTGGAAGTCTCGTTTTAGCAGACTCCTGCGGATGCGCTTCCTTCGGTTTATCTTCTTTCACTTGCGTCACTTTTTGGTTCCGCAGGAATTGCTGCTTGCTCTTTTTTCGTCATAGTTTCAGGATGAAGCAATTGCGTAAATTGCTCTGCTTCCTGTGCTAAAACATCCCCAATACCATGTATGGAAAATGTGCGAACAGGTCTTTTTATTAAATACATATTGTACCGGCTTAGTTACTAAATCTATGTCTTTTTCTTCGACAACTTCAGCAGCCGCTACCGTTTGCTGTTCCTCTTGAGATGGTTCTGTCTGTTCAACATTTTGAGAGTCTGCCTCTGTTGCGGCCTCTCTTTCCAATGACTCTGCTTCCTGTGCTTTTGATGCTTGCGACAATGACGCTTGCGGCTTATCTCTACCGGTTGTTCCAATGGTACATCGTCAGACAGCTGTTCTGCTTGAGATGTCTCATTCTGGACAGCATCTGTTGTTTCCTTGGCCACCTCAGACATTTCTATTGGTTGCTCTATTTTCTGCGCTGTTTCTGTCTGTTCTGCAGACAATGGCTCCTCAAATGTTTCCGATTGTATCTCAGCAGAAAGATGTTCTTGAGACGGCTCCTCTTGCATCGGTTCAACAACAACTTTCGCGGATTGCTCCTCAGAAATCACATCCGATTCTTCGACAATTTCTGCAGTTTGGGCATTCTGATGCGCATGTTCTTTCTTTGGCGTCTCATGAACAGGTGCTGTTTTGGAAGAAGGATAAGATACAAAATTAGGAATATCCAGTTCGTCCTCTTGTTCAACCTGAGCAACAGGCTCAAATGATTCGGCACTCGATTCCTGCATCTCTTCCTTCTCTATCTCAACAGGCTGAGGGACCTCTTTTCGTTTCTCTTCTTCAGCGATTTCCGCATTGACGGTATCCTGTGTACGTTCTTTGGCAACCAAACCAAATATAGATTCCGTATGTAACGGAGGATCTACCTCCACAACTGTCTCTTTTGCCAAAACATCATCAATCAATTGTCGCAGCTCTGCATTTTGCTTTTCTGCCTGCAAGTCTTCTTCATACAGTTGATGTTCAATCACATCATCATTTCGCTTTGCTGATATAGCGGGCTGCTCCTGTTTGCGGAATGTGTCGCTGACCAATTCTTCCACAATTTTTTCGGGAGACTCGGGTTCCGGAATTTTTAAGTCAGAATAGACCGGTTCTGCTTCTTTTGATTCTTCATAAAGAGAAAATACATCCTCTACTTCTTCTCCTGCTTCCTGTGCAGCTCTTTTTACACGCTCCTGCCTTTGACGGTGCAGCTGACGGAATTTTTCTTCAAATTCAGGACTGGTATCGGGTTCGTTATCTTCAAATAAATGTGCGAATGTTGAAGTTGGGGACGATACTTGTAAAGGGCCTCCCGAATAGCCTTCCTTATTTAATTCTTCGCGACGCTGCGCCTTTACTTCCTCAACTGTTTTTAATTTTAATCCAAAATAAATATCATCTTCACCGGCAGTTACTTCCTGACGATTTTTTTTTACCAAAACGTTTCTTTTTTCTTTTTGTACCGGCATCTTCTTGATTTATGACGTTGCTGCCAGGCTGTGGGGCAGGTTGCTGAGGCATTTCCGGTGAGATTGCAGGCGGATTCATCTCAGGGGTGGGGGATTTACCACCGGTTTTGGCTTTGGAACAGGCTCTGCAGGTTTTTTCGTCTGTTTATACATATTGCCAACAGGTCTTGCCTGTGCCAGTGGAATATCTTGATCATCCAGCTCTTCTGTTACATTGCCACGCATCTTGCGTGCCTCTGCTAAAATTTCATCTACAAATTCACTGTCTGAACCCTGAGGAGCATTATATTTATCTTTACTCATTTATTTCATCGCTCCTAATCAGTTTCTTAATATCTTCTAACTTATTATTACAAAAAAATACGTTAATATTATACCATAAGAACAATTTCGCCGCAATTTTTCGGCGCGATTTCTTACAGCTTTCTTGCATTTACCAAACTTTACACCCATTTTCTAGGAATGAAACTGCTATAACATAAAAAGAAATTGAAAAGCAATTTCTAAATGTATAAGCGTTAAAACGTTTTCATAACAGCCAGAACTTTAGTTTTGCTGTTGTTATGAAGTTGTTATAGTATAAAAAATTGCTTTTCAATTTTTAATCTATAAACGCTAAAACATTCTCTTAACAGCCAAATTTTAATTTTGTTATTGTTATGGGACTGTTATAACATAAATGTGTGACGAAAATATGACGGGCAAGATTCTTTAATCGGCTTTGATTCCCTGTCTTTGGCGCGCAATTTCATAACAAAGCACACCGCAGGCTACAGAGGCATTCAATGAGTTAATATGTCCAACCATTGGCAATGTTACAGTAAAATCTGCTTTTTCTTTTACCAAACGGCTAACACCGCTTCCCCTCAGAACCTATTACAAGCCCAACAGGTCCTTTATAATCCAAAAGTACACCATGTTTCGCCTTTCATGTCTGTTGTATAAATCCAAAGACCTTTCTCTTTTAATAAGTCTACGGTTGCAGCCATATTGGTTACACGCACAACCGGCACATACTCTACAGCACCTGCAGAAGATTTTCCAACCGCATAAGTCAATCCAACTGCACGGCGTTTGGGTATAATCACACCATGTGCCCCCGTACATTCGGCAGTTCTCAAAATAGCGCCTAAATTATGAGGGTCTTCCAATTCATCTGCCAATATGATAAACGGAGCCTCTCCCTAGACTGTGCCAATTGGAAAATATCATCCAAATCAGCATATTCCTTGATTGCCGCTACTGCCACAACACCCTGATGGTTGGCGTTTCCACACATAAAATCCAATTTTTTGCATCCGCTTCTTTAATGGTAATGTCTTTCTGTTTGGCTTTTGCAATCAGCGCTGTTAAGGAACCTGTTTTTTGTCCACGTACAACATATAAACTGTCAATGGTTCTTCCCGAACGCAACGCTTCGTTTACGGCATTTCTGCCTGCGATAATATCCTCACCTTTTGTCCCTGTATTTTTTTCAGATTCGTTTTTGTTTTATCTATCATAATTCACAATACTCCTTATTTGCATTGTGTTTTATTATAACATTAAAAAATTGCTACGCAATTTTTAACTGATAAATGTTAAAACGTTCTCATAACAACCAAAATTTTAATTTTGTTATTGTTACGAGGTTGTTATAGCATTAAAGAAATTGCTATGCAATTTCTAACTGATTAACGCTAAAACGTTCTTGCCAATAGCCCAAATTTTTAATTTTGTTGCTATCGCAAGGTTGTTATAACATAAAAAAAAATCGCTATGCAATTTTATTATATAAATGTGATACCATGATAAACAAGACACATCTATTTTCAACAATCAAATACAAAATCTACGTCTCACAAGAAAAATGTGTGAGATTCTCTTAATTACAAAATTGTAATAATGGTAAAGAATTTGTATCTGCATAGCTCACAAAAAACAGAATTTTTTTATTTAACAGCATAAAAAAACGTTGCATCGTTTCAGTACCAATACAATGATTCAGTCATTGTATCAAGCCGCCATTAAAATAAGAAAAAACAGCCGGCCATAATTCCTGCACCTACCAGCGCTGCAGCAAAAAAACGCAGAGCCGTCATCCATTTTATATTCTTTCGTTTGATACCTGAAGGCGCATCCATTGCACGCAAAACACGCTTGGCCTCTTTCTCCAACAACGTGCGCTGTGCATCTGAAAATTCCGGTTTTACCACAAGATATGCCTTTTCATAGTAAATATTCCCTGTATCTGGTACCTCTATAATTTGTCTGCTTACTCCTCTTACCATACTGTTACTTCCTTTTTCTCTTTAATATTGAATCTGCTATTCCTATTTTTGGCATCTTATTTTTATTTATACCAGCATTTCCTATTTCATCTTTTTCTGACAAATTCATCTAAAATTTTATTGGTTATTGTAAAATTGCAATTTAGTAATTCGTAAAATTTTATGCCATATTTTTATCTTATTTTTAGATAACTTTTTTTTTTTTACTTGACTACTATTTTGTTATACTTTTTTGTAATCAATTTGTAACATTTTATAGTTTACATAATATTTGTTAACAACTTTGTTAGTTCTGTTGAAAACTCTGTGGAAAATGTTAATAACTGCGAAAAACAGCGATTCTAAACATTTAAACAACTGTATTCGGTTAAATATTATGTAAACCGAAAATGGTAGTATTTTGTAAAATAAAAAAACATTTAGTATAACCTCACGGAAAACAAATCTTTCTGCAAAATTCTCAATAAAAAATAATACTTGACGTTTTCAAAAAAAGTATGCATCTATTATTTTCCTCTTTGCTGTATGGATAAAAATATGGTAGTATAACAGTACCATATCAGATATTTCGACACTTTTTATAAGATATCCAAAAAAGGAGGCTTTTATGGAATATACAAAAACACCGGCAGGTATTATGATACCGAAAAGCAATGAATTCGACCTGATGCAAACACTGGATTGCGGACAATCCTTCCGTTGGGAACCATGTAATGAAAAAAATCCAACCGAATTGGCGGCATAGCATTTGGTCGATATTTAGAACTGGAAGAATCGGACAAGCATATTCTATTCTGCGATACGGAAGAAGACGACTTTTTACATATATGGGTCCCATATTTTGATTTGGAGTTGGATTATAAATCTATTAAAGACGACTTGTCTGAACTGGATCCTATTTTATGCAAAGCAGCACAATATGCACCGGGAATTCGTATTTTACAGCAGGACCCTTGGGAGGCGCTATGCTGTTTTATTATTTCACAAAATAACAACATTCCTCGTATCAAAGGAATTGTATCACGCTTATGTGAACATTTTGGAGAGAAGATACCTGGCGGTTTTGCATTTCCCGCACCGGAAGTTCTTGCAAACTGCACAGTGGAAGATTTAGCACCGCTTCGCAGTGGATTTCGGGCAAAGTATATATTGAACGCTGCACAAAAAGTTGCTCAGGGAATTATTATATTGGATGCAATGAAAACAATGCCGCTGGAAGAAGTACGCCAACAATTAATGACAATACAAAGGGGTAGGTCCAAAAGTAGCGGAATGTGCAGCTTTATATGGATTACATCGCTTGGAAGCGTTTCCTATGGATGTGTGGATGAAACGAGCAATGGCGATTCTGTTCCCCAATAAAACAGCGGCAGACTTCGGTCGGTACGCCGGCATTGCCCAGCAATATATTTTTCACTATGCGCGCACTTGCAAAACCGCAATTCCTTCTAAATAACGTAATGTTTAACAAAGTATTTTGGTGTGTTATAATCAATCTGTAAAAAAATACTTTGCTGACCAAAAATTGATTTCGAATTTGTGAAAACCCACGATTTTTTCAGCCATGGTAATATTCTACAAATGGTATGCCATTATGCAGAAATCTATGGTATACTATAGATATAAACATAAATTGACTAGCAGTGTGATTCCAGTGGCTCTTGTAAATACCACAGAAATGTTTAAAAAGCATATGCAAACGGATATGCAATCGGAGCATTTAATGTAAATAATATGGAAATTGTACAAGGAATTACGGAGGCTTGCAGTGAACTAAACGCACCTGTTATCCTTCAAGTTTCCGCAGGCGCACGCAAATACGCCAACCATACTTATCTGCTTAAATTGGTAGAAGCAGCGGTAAAGGAAAATCCGCATATTCCAATGGCACTTCACCTTGACCACGGCGACACCTTTGAACTATGCAAAGATTGTGTTGACGGTGGTTTTACTTCTGTTATGATTGACGGATCCCACCACGACTACGAAGACAATGTAGCGCTTACCCGCAAAGTAGTTGAGTATGCACATGCACATGGTGTAACGGTTGAAGGTGAGCTTGGCCGTTTGGCAGGTATTGAAGATGATGTAAACGTAAGCGATGAAGATGCCTCTTATACCAACCCTGCACAAGTACAAGATTTTTGTAGAACGTACAGGCGTTGATTCCTTGGCCATTGCCATCGGAACCAGCCACGGTGCATATAAATTTAAACCCGGACAAAAACCGCAATTGCGTTTTGACATTTTGCAGGAAGTATCAGAGCGTTTACCGGGTTTTCCAATTGTATTGCACGGTGCTTCTTCCGTTATCCCCCGAATTTGTGGAGATGATTAACGCAAACGGCGGAAATATGCCGGGAGCAATCGGTATTCCGGAAGATATGCTGCGTGAAGCTGCTAAAATGGCAGTTTGCAAAATTAACATTGACTCCGATTTGCGTTTGGCAATGACAGGTACTATCCGTAAATACTTTAACGAACATCGGAACACTTTGACCCACGTCAATATCTTGGTCCCACGTACTGCGATTAAAGAAATGGTTGCACATAAAATTAAAAATGTATTGGGCTGTGACGGTCAGGCGTAAATAAAATAATAAAAAGCAGGGTATCTAAAAATAGATACCCTGCTTTTTGCTGCTCTCTTTACGCTTCCTCCGCTGCCTTTGCTGCAACTTGAAATCCGCTCATAAAACCATCTCTATGGCAGCTTTTGGCATATCTGCGAATAGCCTCTACATAAGCCACCACCGCTTGTTTGGTCGTTTCATCCCCATGACGGAAAATCTCTTCCCGAAGTTCTTCACATTCGGCTTTGCGCTTTAATGTCATTTCACTTAATTCCAGTGAGCCGCTTTCCATTAAATTATCGTACAATACTTCTGTCAAATTCACAAACAATCCTGTCCTCTCCTCAATCAATCTTATATTTTTATTTTACAACAAAACTGCATAAAACGCCACGAATTTTTACAGTTATTTACTTTTAAAATCTGGACACACATTCTGTTCCATAGTAAAATAAATAAAAATGACCAATCAGGAGGTTTTGCATGCATTTTCATACAGTATTATTTGACTTTGACTATACACTTGCAGATACCAGTGTAGGTATTGTTAACAGTTTTCACTACGCGTTTGACCGCTTAAATATTGAACGAAAAGAAGAAGCTTCCATTAAGAAAACAATCGGTATGCCTTTAAAAGCTGCGTTTACTGCATTAACAGGACTGCAAGATCCCCGTTTGCAAAGAGCAATTTCGCCGCTATTTTGTAACCAGTTCCAATGCAATTATGACGAAGAATACAGTTTTATTTGACGACACCATTGCTGTGCTGAAAAAATTAAAACAGACCGGCTGTCAAATTGCCATAGTATCGAATAAATATCGTTTTCGTATTAACGAAAGTATTGAAAAATTTCAATTGCATAGCTATATTGACGCTGTCATCGGCGGCGAAGATGTATCCATAGCCAAACCCTTTCCTGAAGGCTGTTTAAAGGCAATGGAGCAACTTCAATCAAAACCTGAGAACACGGTGTATATCGGAGACAGCATTATTGATCAAAAACAGCGCAAAGCGCGGGAATTGCACTGATTGCGGTTACAACAGGGACAGATACAGCTGAGGATTTGAAAGCATATCCTCATTTAAAATCTGCAGCTGTTTGACGGAAGCTGCAGATACCATATGTGGATAAAAAAGAGGTACTATTATGATATCATATTACGTCATTGACGCTTTTTCCAAGCGATTGTTTCATGGAAATCCTGCAGGTGTATGCATATTGGAAACCCCGCTTTCGGAACAAATCATGCAGCAAATTGCATTCGAAAATAATTTAGCAGAAACCGCATTTGTTTTTCAGGAAGGAAAACTCTTACGACTGCGTTGGTTTACACCAAAATCTGAAATTGATTTGTGCGGACACGCCACATTGGCAGCAGCTTTTGTTTGGATGAATGAGGTAAATCCTGATTGCAACGCTGTATCCTTTGAAACAATGAGCGGAACATTAACTGTAAACAAAAAGGACGATATTTATACAATGGATTTTCCCAGTCGTATGCCGAAACAGATTATAACGCCTGCAGGTTTGGAAACCGCTTTGGGCTGTTCCGTTTTAGAAACGCATCTGTCCCGAGATTTGATTGTTGTGGTAGAAAGCGAAGATACGGTACAAAAAAAGATACAGCCTGACATCGGCAAACTGAGTACCATAAAAGATATTGTTGGCATTGCGGTAACTGCCAAAGGAATCTCTTGTGATTTCGTATCACGCTTTTTGCGCCAAACGTTGGTGTGGCAGAAGACCCTGTAACCGGTTCTTCTCATAGTTCTCTCATCCCCTTCTGGTCTGAAAGACTGCAAAAGAAACAAATGATTGCAAAACAACTTTCTCCCAGAGGCGGCACTTTATATTGCGAAAACTTGGGAAATCGTGTAAATATTGGCGGTTCTGCTGTATGTTATTCCAAGGCAACTCTTTATATCTAAATCAGATAAAATAAAAAGCTGCTCATAATAAATGAGCAGCTTTTTATTTTGATTATTTATTGACTCATACACTGCAACCGCGCAAGCAACGGTTGCACCAACCATTGGGTTATTACCCATACCCATAAGTCCCATCATTTCAACGTGAGCAGGAACAGAAGAAGAACCTGCAAACTGAGCGTCTCCATGCATACGACCCATAGAGTCTGTCAAACCGTAAGATGCAGGGGCCCGCAGCCATATTATCAGGATACATAAAGTACGTCCCGTACCACCGCCGGAAGCAACAGAGAAATAACGTTTGTTATTTTCAATTGCCCACTTCTTTATAAGTGCCGGCAACCAGATGTTGGAAGCGAGTTGGATTGGTAGAGTTACCTGTGATGGAAACATCTACACCCTCGTGTTTCATAATTGCTACGCCTTCCAAAACATCGTCTGCACCATAGCATTTTACAAGTGCGTTCTCCATCTGAAAAAGCACGTTCACTTACCGTTTAATTCTCCTGTTTTAAAGTTATACTCTGTCTCCACACAAGTAAAACCATTAATTCTGGAGATAATATATGCAGCGTCTTTTCCTAAACCGTTTAGAATCACACGCAAAGGTTTTTTTCTTGCTTTTTGTTTGCAGTTCTTGCAATGCCAATTGCACCTTCAGCAGCCGCAAAAGATTCATGGCCTGCCAAAATGCAAAACATTCTGTCTCCTCTCTCAGCAGCATAGCGCCCAGATTACCGTGACCAAGCCTACATTTCTTTGTTCCGCAACGGAACCCGGAACACAAAACGCTTCCAGTCCGATACCGATTGCTTCCGCTGCCTCGGAAGCGGAAGTGACACCTTTTTTTTCAGCGCAATTGCACTGCCCAAAGTATATGCCCAGCTTGCATTCTCAAATGCAATCGGCTGAACATCTTTTACAATTTTATATGGGTCGAACCCTTTCTCTTGACAAAGGGCGCGCGCCTCTTCGAGACTGGCAAGGCCATACTCGGCAAGACACTGTTCTATTTTGGCAATTCTTCTTTCTTTGCCTTCAAACATGACATCGTTAGCCATAGATTTTGTCCTCCTTATGATGGTCCTTTTTATTCTTCACGCGGGTCAATATATTTTGCCGCACCGTCGTAACGACCGTATTGCCCCATATTTTTCTCATATGCTTCATTTGGTGTTACGCCATGACGAATATCTTCCAGCATTTTTCCAAGTTTTACAAAGCGATAGCCAATCACCTCGTCATTCTCATCCAATGCCAAAGAGGTAACATAGCCTTCCGCCATTTCCATGTAACGCACGCCTTTTGCTTTGGTACTGTACATCAGTACCCACCTGACTGCGCAATCCTTTACCAAGATCTTCAAGACCTGCGCCTACGGGCAAACCATCTTCTGAAAAAAGCAGTTTGGCTTCTGCCATATACAAGCTGTTGGAACAATTCACGCATAGCAACGTTGATTACATCGCAAACAAGGTCTGTATTTAAGCATTCAATAAAGTTTTACCCGGAAGAATTTCCGCAGCCATTGCAGCGGAATGTGTCATACCGGAACAACCTATGGTTTCTACTAAAGCTTCTTCTACAATTCCGTCTTTTACATTCAGTGTCAGCTTACATGCACCTTGCTGTGGCGCACACCAGCCAACACCATGAGAAAGACCGGAAATATCTTTAATGTCATAGGCTTTTACCCATCTTCCTTCTTCCGGAATAGGAGCAGGTCCATGGTTTGGGCCTTTTTTGAGCAGTACACATACTTTCCACTTCATGGGAATAATTCATAATGGTACTCCTTTTCACTTTTCATTTTTCCTAAGTCAAACGCTTTGTACCTTTCATTATAAGCAATTTTCCATAGTTTCGCAATAGACGATACGATAAATTTTAATCAAAATACATACCAAGTTCTATTGGAAAAAACTTTATTTTCGGCATGATGTATGTTATAATACCCAATATATGTCTTTGTATCAAATTTTACTTATGATATCGATATACTATAATTTAAAAATTCTTGAGGTGAAATAAATGGGCGTCATGAAAATGCTGTTTGGTAATTACAGCAAACGCGAACTAAAGCGCATACAACCTATTTGCGACCAAGTACTCGCATTGGAAGATAAATATAAGGCAATGTCTGACTCAGAATTGCAAGCGCAAACTCCCGCATTAAAAGAACGTTTGGCAAAAGGTGAAACATTGGATGATATTTTGCCTGATGCCTTTGCCGCCTGCAGAGAAGCTTCTGCTCGTGTATTAGGCATGCGTCACTTCCCCGTTCAAATTATTGGCGGTATTGCACTGCACCAAGGCCGTATCAGTGAGATGAGAACCGGTGAAGGTAAAACTTTGGTTGCAACCTTACCTTCTTATCTGAACGCATTAACAGGAAAAGGCGTTCACGTTGTTACCGTCAATGATTATTTGGCAAAACGTGACTCTGAATGGATGGGTAAAATTCATCGCTTTATGGGACTCACCGTTGGTTTGATTACCCATGAACAACCAAAAGAAGCACGTAAAAAGCATATCTTGCAGATATCACATACGGAACCAACAATGAATTGGGTTTTGACTATCTGCGCGATAACATGGTAATTTATAAAAACGATAAAGTACAGCGCGGTCACAACTTTGCCATCGTTGACGAAGTTGACTCCATTTTAATCGACGAGGCTCGTACACCGCTTATCATTTCCGGTCCCGGCGAAAAATCAACCGACCTATATGTAAAAAGCAGACCGTTTTGCAAAAACACTGAATATGGTAAAGGTTGCGGAATTAAACCGAAAAGAAGACAACGACGAATTATATTCCGAAGCAGACTTTTGGTGGATGAAAAAGCAAAAACTGCTACCCTAACCCCAAGCGGTGTAAAAAAGCAGAAGAATATTTTAAAGTTGAAAACCTGCTTGATTCAGAAAATATTACATTGCAGCACCATATTAACCAGGCTATCAAAGCGCACGGTGTTATGCAAAAAGATATCGACTACGTAGTAAAAGGCGGAGAAGTTCTTATTGTTGACGAATTTACCGGCCGTATTATGCACGGACGTCGCTATAATGAAGGTTTGCACCAAGCAATTGAAGCAAAAAAGAAGGCGTTACCGTTGCTCGTGAAAGCAAAACATTGGCAACCATTACCTTCCAAAACTTTTTTCCGCTTGTATAACAAACTGTCCGGTATGACAGGTACTGCTATGACGGAAGAAGAAGAATTCCGTGAAATTTACAATTTGGACGTTGTAGAGGTTCCTACAAACCGTCCTCCAAAACGTATTGACCACTCTGACTTGGTTTATAAAACCGAAAAAGGCAAATACAATGCTGTCATTGAGGATATCATCGAACACAATAAAAAGGACAGCCTGTTCTGGTTGGTACCATTTCTATTGAAAAGTCCGAACTGTTAAGCCGTAAACTTTATGAGCATGGCATCAAACATAATGTTTTGAACGCAAAACACCATGAACAGGAAGCTGAAATCGTTGCAAGCAGGTCACAAAGGTGCTGTTACCATTGCAACCAACATGGCCGGCCGTGGTACGGATATTCTGCTTGGCGGTAACGGTGAATTTAAAGCAAAACAACAACTTCGTTTTAAGGGTTATCCGGAAGAAGTCATCAATGAAGCAGTTGGTTACGCTCAAACAGAAGATACTCAAGTATTGAAAGCCAGAGAAGAATACCGCAAACTGGTAGAACACTTTACAGAGCAAAGTAAAGAGGAAGCAGAAGAAGTACGTCAGGCAGGGGGTCTGTATATTATTGGTACAGAGCGTCACGAATCCCGTCGTATTGACAACCAGCTCCGCGGACGTGCAGGTCGTCAAGGTGACCCGGGTGAAAGCCGTTTCTACATTTCTCTGGAAGATGATTTGATGCGCTTATTCGGCGGTGAACGTATTGCTGCAGTTATGGGACGTTTGAATATTGATGAAAACACACCGATTGAAAACAATATGCTCACCAACACCATTGAGAACGCACAGCGTAAAGTAGAAGCACGTAACTTTGCAAACCAGAAAGAACGTTCTGCAGTATGACGATGTTATGAACCGCCAGCGTGAATTGATTTACAAACAACGCGACCAAGTTCTGGATGGAGACAATGTAAAAGATGAAATCACAAAGATGATGCACCAATCCGTAGAAGATACTGTTGATGCTTTCTTACCTGACAGTGAAACTCGCGACGAATGGAACATTGTTGGTTTGCGCGATAACTATATGGGATGGCTTCTGACCGAAGAGGACTTACAGTATAATGAAGATGAACTGAAAACCATCAGTAAAGATGATATCAAAGCAGAATTGATTCAAAAAGTAGATGATTTGAGTGCATCTCGTGAGGAATTATTTGGCGAGCAAGTAACACGTGAACTGGAACGTGTTGTTATGTTAAAGTGTGTAGACGTTCAATGGATGGATCACATTGATGCAATGGAGCAACTAAAACGCGGAATTCATTTGCGTGGTTATGCTCAACGCGATCCTGTTGTTGAATATCGTAACGAAGGTTATGATATGTTTGACCAAATGATTGCCAACATTCGCGATGATACTACCCGTTTGTTCCTATCTGCTAAAATTCAAGTAATTGACGAACAAGAAGCACCAAAAGAGATGGTTGAATCCGGTGCAGGTGCCGCTGTAAAAATCAGCAATCCTGACGAAGAGGAAGAAAATGCATCTGCAAAAACCAACTGCAAAAGTCGGCAGAAATGACCCATGTCCATGCGGAAGCGGTAAAAATATAAAAAATGCTGTGGTGCTGACGAATAATGAATTTATCAAAAGAACATGCTGCTAAAGCAGCATGTTCTTTTTTTATTACAGCATTCACCAGAAAATTCATTGAAAATAAATTACAATTACTTTATAATTACAAGCATAAGGAGTATCAAAGGAGGAGACATATGAACAAAAAAACCTGTCCAGATTTTCGTTATGATTCTAATTGCAATTATGTTTATTGCAACCATTGTAATTACTATCGTATGGAAGCCTTCTCCGGATAATACATCTGCATCTGTTATTGCTTCAGGAATCTCTGAAATTGCAATGACTGGGTCATCTGCTTTATGACTTTCACTCATTACATATTTTTGTATAAAAATAAAAGACAAAGGCACACTTTATGCCTTGTCTTTTTAATAAGCAAACATCATCACCTGATTAAAATTTTTTTCCTTGGTTCTTCCCGAAATTAAAAAACCAATCTATTATTGTAAAAATACCAAATACACCGAAAGTCAACAGCTTTAAGACTCCCCAAACCAATATCTCCAATCATAAATCTATCAATACCTAAGCCGCCTAAAAAAATAGAAATAATTAAAATTACCACGGGATCTTTTAGTTCTATTGTTGAAAGCATAGAAACACATTTGTAAAGCATTTTTATACTTTATTTTTTACTTTTCCAACGAATATACAAATTTATACATAGTTTTACAGAAAAACTTATTCTAGATAAAACAACAATTTATCAGGGGAAAAAGAAAAGATGCAACTATTATTTTGCATCTCTTTTTATATTTGTATTCAGGCTTATATTATGAAATCTCTAATCAAATTTGTCTTTAATCTTATCGAAAAACTTTTCCGCTTTGCATAATTTTTTCATTGGCTGTTGATTCAAAGCTTTGTAAGATTTCTTTTTGCTCTTTTGAAAGATTTTTCGGAACCTCAATGGTTACCTTTACGAATTGGTCGCCTCTTCCTCTGCCGCCAAGTTTTTCAATACCCTTTACCTTTAATTTAAAAACATCTCCGGGTTGGGTGCCCTCATGCACAGAGTAACTGACATCACCGTCTAAAGTAGGAACCGTAATTTCAGCTCCCAGTGCAGCCTGGGTAAATGTCAGCGGAATTTCGCACCAAACGTCATTTCCTTTTCGTGTGAAAATAGGGTGAGGACGAACATTTACAACCAATAACAGGTCACCGGCAGGACCACCATTGGTACCTGCATTACCTTGACCGGAAACTTTCAGCATTTGTTCATTGGCAATACCGGCAGGAATGTTAATTTCCAATGTTTTCTTTTTTGCGTACATGTCCTGTACCGCCGCATTCCTTGCAAGGCTGCTCAATAATTTTACCTTTACCATGACATTTATCGCAGGTACGTGCTGTTTGCACAACGCCAAATGGTGTACGCTGGTTCACACGTACCTGTCCGCTTCCGCCGCAGTTGGAGCAAGTGGTTGCACTGGTTCCTTCTTCTGCACCGGAACCGGAACACTCCTCACAATTTTCTACATGCTGAAACGTAATTGTTTGTTTACAGCCTTTTGCAGCTTCTTCAAAAGAAATATAAATACTGGTTTCCGTATCAGTGCCTCGTCTTGGTGCATTTGGATTTGCTTGTCGACCACCAAATCCTCCAAAAGCCACAAATACACTGTTAAAGATATCACCAAAATCAAAATCACCTTGAAATGGCTTCCCCTGCTGCACCGCCGCCAAATTAGGGTCAACTCCTGCATGACCGAATTGGTCATAACGGGCACGTTTTTCTTTGTCTGAAAGCACTTCATGCTTCATTTACTTCTTTAAAACGTGTTTCTGCCACTTTATCATTTGGATTTAAATCAGGATGATACTGTTTGGCCAATTTACGGTAGGCCTTTTTTAATTTCATCCTCAGAGGCGTTTTTTGGCACACCCATAACCTCATAATAATCCCTTTTATCAGCCAAACTCATCACTCCTGAAAATACGATTTATGGAATCAATCCATCTACTCGACCTAATATATGTTTATGTGCGCAAACATGCGCATCATACGCAATATATGATTCAAAAAGCTGTATGTCGAATATTGTCGTTTGATATACAACCTATTTATCATAGTCGAAAAATCGTATAAAGTCAATGTTTTGTCGCATAATTACGTCTTTATTATCAAAGGCGATTCTATGTGATTATTTGTTTTCACCGTCTTTTTATCGCTGTCTACATCTTTAAAATCAGCGTCATATACCTGACCATCAGCGCCGTTTGCATCGCCTGCCGGAGGAGTGGTATTATCTGCCGGATTTGCCTGACCAGCTTGGTTTTTATACAATTTTTCGGATACAGCATAAACTGCTTTTTGCAAATCTTCTGTGCCCAACTTAATTGCATTCCACATTACCGCCGGAAATGGTTTCTCTTAATGTTGCAATTTTTTGGTTAATATCGTTTTTTATCTGCTTCATCAATTTTATCGCCGGCATCTTTGATTACTTTTTCTGCAGAGAAACATAGGTTTTCAGCTTCATTTTGGCATCAACTTTTCACGTTTCTTTTTATCTTCAGCAGCATATTTCTCTGCATCCTGAACTGCTTTTCTCTACTTCTTCCCTTGCTCATATTTGTGCTGGAAGAAATTGTGATTTTTGCTCTTTTTCTGTAGCCATATCTTTTGCGGATACGTTTACAATACCGTTGCGTCAATATCAAAAGTAACTTCGATTTGAGGGATTCCGAGAGGAGCAGGAGCAATGCCGTCCAGTTTAAAGATACCCAATTGTTTGTTATCGCGTGCAAATTCACGTTCACCTTGCAGAACATTAACTTCTACGGAAGTTTGACCGTCAGCTGCAGTGGAGAAAATTTGGCTTTTCTTGGTTGGAATGGTTGTGTTACGCTCAATTACTTTTGTCATAACACCGCCCATGGTTTCAACACCCAAAGAAAGAGGAGCAACGTCTAGCAATAATAGTCCTTGAACCTCACCGCCAAGAACACCTGCTTGTAAAGCAGCACCCATAGCAACACATTCATCAGGGTTAATGCCTTTAAATGGATCTTTGCCTGTTAATTTCTTTACAGCTTCCTGAACAGCAGGAATTCTGGTAGAACCACCAACCAACAACACTTTGCTCAAATCGCCGATTTGAAGACCGGAGTCTTTAAAGCTTGGCGGACAGGCTCCATAGTAGCCTCAACCAAATCAGCTGTCAATTCATTGAATTTTGCTCTGAAAGAGATAAATCCAAATGTTTTGGACCTGTAGCATCTGCTGTAATAAATGGCAGATTAATTGCTGCATTGGTCATGCCGGAAAGCTCAATTTTTGCTTTTTCTGCAGCTTCTCTCAATCTTTGCATTGCCATTTTGTCAGCGCTTAAATCAACGCCCCTCTGCTTTTTGAATTCTTCAATCATCCAATCGCAGATACGTTTATCAAAGTCGTCACCACCAAGTTTGTTGTTACCTGCGGTAGCCAAAACTTCTTGAACGCCGTCACCCATTTCAATAATAGAAACGTCGAAGGTACCGCCGCCAAGGTCGTAAACCATAACCTTTTGGTCTTCACCTTTATCAATGCCGTAAGAAAGAGCAGCAGCAGTTGGCTCGTTGATAATACGTTTTACGTCCAAACCTGCAATTTTACCTGCATCTTTTTGTTGCTTGACGCTGTGCGTCTGTAAAATATGCAGGAACTGTGATAACCGCTGCGGAAACAGTATCACCCAAATAAGCTTCTGCATCTGCTTTTAATTTTGCAGAATCATTGCAGAAATTTCTTGTGGTGTATAAGTTTTTCCGTCAATATTTACTTTATGGTTTGTACCCATTTCTCTTTTGATGGATACTACTGTACGCTCAGGGTTTGTGATTGCCTGACGTTTTGCAACTTTGGCCAACCATTCTTTCGCCTGTTTTAGAAAATGCAACTACGGAAGGAGTTGTTCTTCCGCCTTCTGCGTTTGGAATTACAACAGGCTCGCCGCCTTCAATTACTGCTACGCAAGAGTTTGTAGTACCTAAGTCAATACCAATTGTTTTTGCCATAATATCAATCCTCCAAAATATATCTTACAAAGTAAAATTCTATAAAAGTAAT
>VOFH01003558.1_pt1 | contig 33905 bp, 45 predicted proteins | sample 5384091 | NCBI WGS metagenome assembly VOFH01 (sample SAMN12384727, study PRJNA508395) | human gut metagenome | isolation source: healthy gut G | host: Homo sapiens
TTCTTCGAGCGTGATGTACCGGCGGCTGAAAGTCCCTATATGCTCCAAGCAACAGGCTTCCAAAGCGTATTTGAACGGTGCAAAATTTTCAGGTTCTTTCCGAATCCGCACATGCCACAGGAAGAACAACTGAATCATGAAACTGTCGGATTCACCTGCTTCCATCAAATGTTCTTCATCGAGCAGCCGTCGGACAAACTCCGGGGTAAGCAAACAATCACTTTTCCGGTAATACTTGCGTTTGCCGTATTATAGGCTGCAAACTGTTCGATGTCCTGTGCCGTCAGCCTGTATACTTCCGAGTAAAATGCACGTACTTCTTTACCTGTAACAGAGATTTTTCTCGTCTCCGAACTCGTATTCATACGCTTTTCATCAGAGATTTCCTCTTCTGTTAAGGTCTTGAACCCGTAACATTCCGTTACGATGAACGGTTCTTTTCCGAACTCCGCCAGAGATTCGAGGGCATGGAGGCTGTTGCAGGAGAAGAACATGTCGTTTCCAATACTTTCACCGCTTTCCAGCAGCCGGATTTGTACATTTTCCAAGTTGTTTGTATCTTTCCAGACTATACAGCAATCCGCATAATGGGGCTTCCTGCCGTTCGCCTTGACAAATTCGGCAAATCCGCTCTTGATGGCGGCCTTTGTTTTCTCTACATCCGTCAGGACGCTTCGTGCCTTACAGGTTTCGCACTGGCCGAATTGCAAAGAATCGTCGGAAATTTCCGTTATCACTTTGGTGTTGGGGTTTACCGTGGCTTCGCATACTACCTGCGTACCGCCACATCGTGTACATATTATACTCATATTTTGTCAAGATTAAAAATTAATATATCCTTCTATCCGCTATATTGAACTTGTCGATAAGGTTCAGCCAACAGCTGCAATTCCTTTTCAACCAAACAATTTATCCAGATTCTGCTTAAAGCGTAGCATTAGGCGACACTTCCCATCGCATTTACGAACCGACCCCATATAGGCGCATTGACCGCTTGTTTCATCAAACAAAAAACATGACTGCCGGAATGCCTCAAAAATTCTTATCTTAACCTGTTCGTCCAGAACTTTCCCTTCCATAATTTGATTACCATTTGCGTGCATAATACATAAAAGTTAAATTAAACTCCGAGTTATTTATTTCCCTCCTCTCGGAAGCTTTTCAGCTTTCCTTGCCGGGAGAGATTTTACATGCAGATCAGACAGCGGGGAAAGGACGGGAAGGCAAGCAAACAGCCGGGGATTTCACGGAATACCCAACCCGACAGGCGCAGCAAGGAGGGAACTGAAAGGACATCTTCGATTTGGGAAGGCTGCCGGGCAAATCCACGAGCGGTTAGCATGGCGGTGCTTGACGCCGGACGACCGCTGTACCTTTGCATGGGAAAATCCAACCGGCGAGAAAGTGGCGGAAACGAGATAAGGGAAAATGTGGGATACGATAGTGATGTAAAAAGGGAAGCTCCGATGATATAAAGGGTACGGACGATGGTTATAAAAGAAAGCCGTCTCGTGAAAACGGTGGACAGAAAAAGGCCTCTCGAATATTTTGCAGTCTGAGAGGTCTTATCATCTACTCTATAAAATGGTAATAGGCATTTTGGTACTGGGCGTTTGCTTATGTCGTTTGCAAAACTCCATTGACACTGGAGTACTTGTAACAACTGCCGTCGTATATGGGATTAGCGTCGAGTGTTATCCGTTGCAGGCAGCAGTCACATATCCCGTCAGGGCTATGACTGGCAACGAAATGGAACACGATACCGTTACTATACGACACCTGCAATGTCATGTGGTCTATTTCGACTGTGGGCTGTTCCGACGGACGAGTACCGAAGTAACCCGTGGCCAGCATGATTTGTTCGGCAAAACGCACGGCTTCCGCCCCATATCTTTTCATGGCAGAAGTACGGGATTATCATCATGGCTGTTCCCAGAGAATGACGCTGGCAAGATTCTGTTCCTGTAACATCGCCTGAATGTACCGACCTCCTCCTGCATCACGAATAGACCGGCGGCTTCATACTTCTCTTTCGTTATTTCGATTAAATGCGTGCGCCCTTCATCCAGATAGAGGCGGCAAGTGAGTGAAACCCACTCCCGTTTCTCTTCATACGCCTGTTCCCGTGCATCCATATCGTTATAAACATGCCGGGACGCTCTTTTTACCGCATTGACGAGCGTCAGACATTTGCACGTCCCGAAATGTTTGGCGAACTCTGAAACAGTCCTGATAAAACCGTATTCTTCCTAACGATAAATTTTCATGGCTGTCTGTCCGATTTAATCCACGACCACATATTCATTGATACTGCAGCAAGAATCGGGGTTCTCCTGTGCCCATTCTTCAAACAGAGCCTTGGCATCCTGTTCCGACCTGACGGTTTTACCTGCGACCTCGCCAAGCCACGCAAACAGGCTCTCCCTGTCGGCAAAATATTCGCAGAAGTATTTGCCTTTGGCAGTACATAAATCGACTATGTATTTGTCGGTAAAATACTTGCCTTCGCTGTCGTTGGTCTCGTAGAAGCCCATTCCCGGCTCTTCGGTCTGGTAATAATAACGGAGCGATGGGAATTTCTCGCACACGAGGTCGAATGTCTCGTTGCATGGCCCCCATGCCGTCTCCGTCGTAAAGCGGAGGGTTTCGCCCACCATTTCGAGGTTTGCCCAATCTCCCCGACAACTCACCTTGTCCCAGTCCTTGCCCAAGGCATCCACAAGACACCCCAGCCATGATGTCCCGAAGCCGTTTTTCACGGCAGGCGTTTTTCTGTCCTGCAAATTCTTTCATCAACTCATAGAGGCTTTTGATTTCCTGCGCGTCGCCCTCTATCACATACGCTGTTGAACACCAGTTTGGCATAATCGTTAATTTTTATTCGTTAAACTTTTTCTTCCCTTTTTTCGGAAGCTGTTCCGGCTTCCTTATCGGGATAGATTTTACATGCAGGCCAGACAGCGGGAAAATGAGGAAAAGGCAAGGAAACCGCCGGGGATTGAACGGAATACCCAACCCGACAGCGCAGCACGGCGGGGACCGAAAGGTCATCTTCGATTTGGGAAGGCTGCCGGTCCATCCACGAGCCGGTTAGCGGAGCGGTACTTGACGACCGAATGACGCTGTACCTTCGCATGGGAAAATCACACCGACAAGGGAGTGCGGCAGGGAGCGATAAGAACGAGAATAAATAAAAAGGAGAGGTGAACGGGATATAACGGGTATAGAATATGGACTTGAAAAGGAAATTTTTCGGTATAACAATATAATTCGATATAATATAAAATAAGGTGTTTCCGGACACGAGGCCGGGTAGCCGTCTTGTCTCTGCCATAACCGAAAGGTCCAGCGAACAATGAATAACGCAGCATCGTTCAGCAGTCAGAAACAGTAACTATGCCGTCGTACTGATTTACGACAATGCCGATAAAATAAGGAAAAGCCGAAAAGAGGGGCTTGCCTTCTTTCCGGCTTTTCGTGAAAGTCCTATTATCCGGGCTTCCCGTTATTCTATACGGTCCAGCCTGCGGACTTCTCTTGAATCGTCCACAGACGGGCATAAAGCCCCTCGTGCCGCATCAGTTCGTCGTGCGTGCCTTGTTCTTTTACCCGTCCGTCTTCCAGAACGACGATCCGGTCCGCATTCATGATCGTCTTAAGCTTGTGGGCGATGACGATGACGGTGCGTCCCTTGATAAGCGTGTCGATGGCTTTCTGCACCTCCACCTCGTTTTCCGGGTCGAGCGATGCGGTCGCCTCGTCCAGCAGGATAATCGGCGCATCCTTCAAGATGGCGCGGGCGATGGATATGCGCTGTTTCTCGCCGCCGGACAGCGTGCAACCGCCCTCACCCACCATCGTGTCGTATCCCTGCGGCAGGCGCATGATGAAATCGTGGCAGCAGGCTTTCTCGGCTGCCGCGATGATCTCCTCGTCCGTCGCACCGGGCTTTCCGAAACGGATATTGTCGCGTATCGTGTCCTGAAACAGATAGACGTCCTGGAACACCATCGAGATGCGGCTCATCAGACTTTCAGGTTCTATATCTTTCATCGGAACGCCATCGAAAAGGACACGCCCCTGCTGCGGGTCGTAGAATCGGGCGCAAAGTTTCATCACCGTACTTTTCCCGCTCCCCGAAGGACCGACGAGAGCCGTCAGCGTGTTTCTCGGAAACGCGATGGAAACGTCCTGAAGCACCTTCTTGTCCTGATAGGCGAACGACACATGCTCGAACCGGATGTCGCCGGTGGCCGGCGCCTGCCGTTCGCCTTCCATCTCCGGCTCGTTCATCAGCGTGAGAATACGCCCTCCGGCAATGGAGAAGTAGCGGAACTCCGCAAAGTTGGTCAGCGCCGAAGTCAGCGGGTCGAACACGCGCGAGCCGACCACGAGGAACAGCACGAAGACGAGCAGCGAGAGTTCGCCTCCCAACAGCAGGTAGGTTCCGCACAGCACCATCAGGGTCAGTCCGGCCCGCACCAATGTAATGCTCAGCAGCACGAAAGGCCCCAGCATGGCTTCCTGACGGATACAGGCACGGCGCAGTTCCGCAAAAGCATCGCGCAGGCGGACAAAGCGGTCGCCCAGCAGGTTGTAGGCTTTCATCACGCGAATGCCCTGCAAGTATTCCTCCAAGCGGTTCCCGGCATTGATTTTGGCTTGTATCTGCCTGCCGCTCAACTTTTTCTGCACACTCGTGCTCATCCATAGGACAAGCAAGGCGACCGGCAGTGCGGCGAACATGGCAACGGCCATCCGCCAGTCGATCCATACCAGCGAGAGGAATGCCAGCACGGGCATGACGACGGCTCCCATCAGTTGGGGCAAATGGTGGGAAATGCCCGTCTCGGCCATCGTGAAATCGGTAACGAGCATGGACGAAAGATCGCCGGGGTCGCGCCGGGAAAGAAATCCGAGAGAGAGTTTCCGCAGATGTTCCGCCAGTGCAATGCGCCCCGACGCACTCATTTCGTAGGCTCCTCTGAAATTGGCCCGGTAGGAGGCCCGTTCGGCCAAAGCCATCACCAGCATATAGACAGCCAATATACCGAAAATGCACCACAGCCTTGCCGTGTCGAGCGGTCGTCCGCTGCCGTCGAATGCGGCGAAGATGATGCGCACCGCCTCGATGGAGAGGCAGAAAGGTATGATGTTGACCAGATTGGCGAGCATGGTATAGCCCACGGGCTTGTAAAGACGTTCCGTATGGCCTATCGTAATGTTTTTAATCGCATTCATGTTCCACTCCTTTCATTTATGTGCGACGATATGCAGTTCTTCTTTTTTCTGAATTACCCGGATGTCGGAAAAGCCGGCTTGGGACAGCAACTGTTTCAGTTCTTCGGCTCCATACACCGTCATTCCCTTTATCCGCTCCGTCCACGCCTTTCCGAGTTCGGGGTCGCTCGCTTCCAGACTGATGAGAAAGCAGCCCCCTTTCCGGATCACGCGGAAGACTTCGGCCAGCGCCTTGCTGACGGAAGACCAGAAATAGACGGTCTCGAAGGCCGTAACGGCATCGAAGGCCCCGTCCCCGTAAGGCAGGGAGCAGACATCGCCCTGCTGTATGAAACATCGGCGGTCCAGTTCTCCCGCATTGTGCCTGCGGGCGAAGGCGACGCTCTCCTCCGACAGGTCCATGCCGTAAACTTTTCCCTGCGGACACAGCTTCAGCAGACGCTTCACGTTGGCGCCGCCCCCGCATCCGATGTCCAGCACATTCCATTCCGGCCGCCAGTCCACCTGTTTCATGCCGCGATGGGCCAGCGAAGCGTGGAAACAGTTCATTCCCCGCAAAATCATCCGTCCCCAGAATCCCTGCGGACAACTCGTATTCTGTAAAATATCGTTCAAGAAACTATTCTTTTTCATATCTCCGTATTCAATTTTTGTTCAACTTCCAATGATAAGCGCTCGTATAGGCATCCCACATGTTCTTGTAGAGCCCCTCGGCGACGGATAAGTCGTCGTGCTGGCCCTGCTGTACGATCCGTCCCTGCTGCAAGACCACGATGTTGTCCGCCGAGACGATGGACGACAGCCGGTGGGCGATAATAATCACGGTCTTGCCTTTTATCAGGGATTGAAGGGCCTGCTGCATCTTGTATTCGTTCTCCGGATCGGCGAAGGCCGTGGCTTCGTCCAGTACCAGTATCGGCGCATTCTTCAGAATGGCGCGGGCCACGCATACCCGCTGCGCCTCGCCGCCCGACAGATACACGCCCTCGTCGCCTATTCTCGTCTCGTAGCCTTGCGGCAGCCGCTCGATGAACTCGTGGCACTGGGCGGCTTTGGCCGCTGCCACGACCGTTTCTTTCGTTGCGGCGGGGGAACCGACGGCGATGTTCTCGTACAGCGTGTCGTAGAACAGGAACGTATCCTGAAAGACGAATGAAACGGTATCCATCAACTGCGTCGTAGCGATGTTCTTGATGTTCACGCCACCGATGAGAATCTCGCCCTGCTCCACGTCCCAGAAACGGGGAATCAGGTTCGCGACGGTGGACTTGCCGCTTCCCGAAGGCCCCACGAGCGCCGTAATCCGGCCTTGCGGCGCCGTGAAGCAAACATCGCGCAGCGCCTCGGTACGTGTGCCCTGTTCCGTATTTTCGTAGGAGAATGACACGTGGCGGAACTCCACCTCATACGACTGCGGCACTTCGGGGTGTTCCGGTTCGGGAACGGGCTTTTTCTCCAGAATGCGGTCGATACGCGCCACGCCTTCGTCGATCTCCTTGGTGTTTCCGCCTAGAAACGTCAGTTTGTAGATGGGCGAAGCCACGCCCGGCCCCATGATGATGAAAAACAGCCATACGGCGGCCAATGCGAGCGACTGGGGATTTCCTTGTATCAGCAGGATACCCATGGGAAGAATGAACGTCACCATCGAACCCAGCAGGACGGTGAACGCGATCATCCCGTTCTGGTAGGTGTCGCAGCATTTCAGGGCGAACGTCTTGTAAGCCTGTATCTCGGCGTTGAACTGCCGGAACGAGCGGACGCTCTGTCCGAATATCTTCACCACGGGCATTCCCCTGACGTACTGCACGGCGGAGGCGCTCATCTTTTCCTGCGCATCATAGTAAATACTCATGAACTCCCGTGCCTTCTTCCCCATGAAATTGGAGAATTGCAGGGCGAAGCTCAACAGCACCACGGCCAGACAGACCGCCGTCAGCCATGTATCCAGCGAGAAAAAGATGACGAGCATCACCACGACCGTCGCCACTACGTTCACCAAATCGGGAATCGTGTGGGCGATGAATCCCTCGATTTTCTCGATGTTCTGCTCCATCGTCTTCTTGATGGCTCCGGTAGAGGTGTTGTTGAGATAACCCAGCGACAGCTTGCCGATATGCTCGGACAGCCGGACACGCAATCCGTACAGAATGCGGAATGCAGCCACGTGCGAGGACATCAGGGCGGCGTACAGCAGCACCAGTCCGCCGATAAGCCCGCAGAAGGCGATCCAGCCCCAACGAATCATGCCGGCTTCGTCCACCGAAGCCGGGCTTGTACCGTGCGTCAGCAGCTCTTTCAACACCTCGTACACCGCCCAATAGGGTACGAGCATACACACGGCGCTGCCTGCCGACAGCAGACCCGCCAGAAAAAGCAGCCCTTTCTTCTGCCCCGCGATCTCGAACAGGCGGGACAGACCTTCTTTCTTCTTTTCTTTTGTTTCCATATATTGAATTTTATCCGATTCTCTCTATCCGTTGTTGGTAAATTCCTGTAAATCTTCCGGCCGGATTACAACAGCCCCGTCAGCCGCTCCCCGCTCTTTTGTCAGCCGGAAATCGCAGCACGAAGCACCGTGTGCCAATGTGCGGGTCCGTGTCAGCCGGATACCGAGTACATCGTGTGTGATATAATCATTCACGCAGAAATAGGGAAAAAAGCACTCGACGCCAATACGGGAACAGAGTTCGGCGACCGGGCACCGGGCAATGTCCATACCGACATCGAACGTATCGTCCGCATTCGGCAACACGCAATCGAACAGCCAATCGTCCTCTGTGGAAACATGCATGCGACGCACATAGTCGGGCGAACACAACATTTCGCGTATTTCCGAAATTTTTTCAGAAGGGATACTCGACAACGTTTTTTCAATGCTTTCTGCGTAACAATGGAAAGTTCTGCCGGACTCCATCCTCTGGCCTTAGTTCCATGCCACAGACCGATCTCATAGGCTTTGTTTTTCACCCATGGTGATTCGGCGGGACATCCGGAATGATTGCGGTCGATGAAAATTTCGATAGCCGATTTCACGGAATCCCAACAAACGGGATCGAGCTTGAACCGTTCCAACATTGGGAGATAAGGTTCAATCGTCGTCTCTTTCATCTTTCATGGAGAATTGCCGCCGTGTCACGGGAATTCGATACGATTTCATATCCCAACATCGAGCTGAACTTGTAACACAGCCGCGTCATCCGTCCCAATATCTGCCCGAAGAAGAAGCCCCAGCGCGGACGGAAAAACTTCATGTAATTGGCCTGTTCCAAAAGGCGTAGGCGGGGTTCCCACTGTTCTACCAGACGCCCGTCGCTTAGACCGGAGCGGATTTGCGCCTCGTGTTCACGGAGCGAATCGGGTTTCACTCCGTGACGGCTCATCATCGTACCGCAGACGTCGAACCACAGTTCGCCGCCCCCGAAACGCTCGGCCACATGGTGCAGAAATGCCTTTACCTGCTTTTCATAGAAATACATCAGCACGCCTTCGACCACGAAGATGAAATGCGCATCGGGATGCCGGCGACGCAGGTCGTCCAGCCAGCCGGCATCCAGCAGGGAGGCCGCAATGTAGGGGTTGCCCGGCTGCTCCGGAATCAGCTCGCGGCGCAGCGCGATGACTTCCGGCAGGTCCATGTCGTAGAATACGGCCTTCCCGTCGCCGATACGCTGGAAACGGGTGTCCAGACCACAGCCCACATTCACCACCACCGCATCGGCGTGCTTCCCTATGAAGCGGCGCACGGCACGGTCGAAAAACCACCCGCGCACGACGCAGCCGACCTCGCTCAACTTCGCCCCGTCGAAACGGGAGTAGTCGTATTCCAGACTGTCCACCAGCCCCTCCGCAACCTTGTCGTTCAGAATCGGGTTCTTTCGGCGGCTCTCTTTCGCCCTGTAATAGAGCGGAATGAGCAATGTCTCGGCGACAATGCTCTCGAATTTATGTCTCTGTTTCATTTGTTATGATATTTATTAATGAACGATATTCAGATTTGTTCACGAATAAAAAAAGAGGAAACCTTTGTGAAGATTTCCTCTTTTCCCGCTGCCCCGTTACGGCAGCTTGTCCGTATGTGTCTTTTCTATCTGTCATACCTTGATAATGGCCCTCCAACCTTGAATTTCAAACAGAATATAGTCATGCAGAATGGATTCCATTTCCTGCTTGGGCACCGCGTGCATCAACAGCTCCTCGAACAGCGTGAACATCCACACCGTATGCAGGTGAATGATGAAATCGGACACAGCCGTATTTATATTCGGGTACTTCTTCTTCATGGCGGCGAACCATGCCTTGACCAGCCCGGTCGAACGGTCGGTGTAGCTTTCGCGAAAATGTTCCAGCGAAGAGCCTTGGGCACGGAACAACAGGATCTCCAGCAGGCTGCGATGCGTTTCGATGAGCGAAACGTATTCGTCGATACAGGCTTTCAGGTATTTTTCGGAACGCATCGTCATCACGTCCTCGCCGCGTATGCCGTGATGCTCCTGCAACATGGCTTCCATAGCGTGCAGGACGGGACGGACCACTTCACAGAACAATTCGTCCTTGTTCCGGAAATAATTATATATGTTCCCACACCGACACCGACGGCTCCGGCAATCTCGCGCATGGAGGTCTTGGAATACCCCTGCTGCCCGAATCGCTGTTCGGCGACTGCCAATATGCGGCCGCGTATGTCTTCTTTGAGTACCTGCATAAATAATGAACGATGTTTCCGTTTATATTTTTGCAAAAGTACGGGGTTTGAATTTACTGGACAATACCTATTTATGGTGATTTTACATGATTGAAATAAGGGAAAAGCAGGTATTACCGGAGGTAGCGAAATACCTTATCTATATCCGAAAGGAAAAACTCTATATACGCACCGACCTCATGGCGAAAAATGAAGCATGGGTAGCACTTGAAATCGGCGAATAGCTTTGCGACGGTGCGGAAAGCCGACAGCCTTTTGACGAAATAAAACATCGACAGACCCGAAACGAGGTTGCCGATGTAGCGAGGAGTCGTATGACTGGAAGATCGAGCGAGAACAAGGAGACATCCGTTTATAATCTGCTTTGTATATTGTTCATTGAAAAGGAGAAAGTCTCATAGATTATAATTACTTTTGTACTTAAAACTCAAAGAATCAAATATAAAATGGCAAAGATTACAGTAAAAGATACCGAAATAAACGTCGTTAAAGTCAATGACGAGGACTATATTTGTTTGACAGATATGTTGCGTGCCAAAGACGGGGATTTCTTTATCACGGATTGGCTGCGCAACCGGAATACACTTGAATTTATCGGCATCTGGGAGAAAGTTTACAATCCCGTTTTTAATTATGGCGAATTCGCCACAATTAGAAACCAATCGGGACTCAACAGTTTTAAGATTAGCGTGAAAGAGTTTGTTGCTCGTACCAATGCCATAAGTCTACAGGCAAAAGCCGGGCGGTACGGAGGAACGTATGCGCATAAGGATATTGCGTTTGAGTTTGCCATGTGGATAAGTCCCGAATTTAAGATTTATATAGTCAAGGAGTTTCAACGACTGAAAACCGAGGAACAAAAGTTGCTCGGTTGGTCTGCCAAACGGGAACTGTCGAAAATCAACTACCGCATACATACCGATGCCATAAAACAGAACCTTATCCCGGCAGAGGTAACCGCCAAACAAGCCAGTATTATCTATGCCGATGAAGCCGATATGCTGAATGTGGCGATGTTCGGTATGACCGCCAAGATGTGGCGTGAGCAACACCCCGAACTGAAAGGGAATATCCGGGACTATGACAGAAGCCCGCGCTACGGCAGATATATGAGGAAAAATCATCGAACGCTTCCATGTTTATCAGCGGCTCTTCCTTTCCCGCATAAAGAACACCCCCCAACAACGGTATGAAGAACTGCTGAAAGAACACCCCTCTATCATACAGCGGATTCCCCAGCATTATATTGCCTCCTATTTGGGGATTACTTCTGTTTCCTGTCGAGGATCAGAAACAGGCGATAGTTCATTTCTTTACATTTGTTATCGTCCGGTTCCAGTCGAAGATGCGAACTTTGCCGCATCTATTAAAACCGAAAGACAGATGAAAAAGATTTTTATAATAGACTGGAGCCTGATTCCCGTGTTTGTCCTGTCCGCATACTCCGGAATCGAATTGCATGTGGCCGACTATGAAGGCAATCACGAGGTATGGCATAATTGGGCAGTTTTCCATGTCCTGACGAGCCTGCTGTTCCTCATGGCCTCCATATTTCATATAGCGACGCATTGGGGCTGGGACGTATTATTAGATTTCAGCATTGCTCGTCCAACCATTTGGGGCATCCGGTCCATTCGTCGCCCTTCAAATCCGGCATCAGGGAATGCCTGTTGCCATAGACACCGATTTTATGCAGTTCCACGAATTGCGTGGCATTTCCTCCGTAACGTTTTTACTCTTCACGAGCTTACGTCTTTTCCGGAGGAGATACATGTGCCTGGTTTTCCCGACGAGATTCCGAAAAGACATTAAAATAGGTGTAAAATAAGATGTTACGCTTATAATTATGCGCAAAATCCTTTCATTTCGGGCTATCATGCCTTATTTATACCGGACGGGGGCAATGTCGCTCCCGTAAAATAATTAAGGATTATGATAATAGGTTATTTAAGGGTCAGCACGGGCAAACAGAACCCGGCTAACCAACAAGACGAGATCCGGCGTTTCGCCGACAGTAGAAATCTTTCCGTCAGCCAGTGGGTGACGGAGGTCGCCAGCGGCAAGAAGAAGGGGTGCGACCGCAAATTAGGGGGACTGATACGGCGCATGAAACGGGGCGACACGCTGATTGTCACGGAAGTTTCGCGGCTAAGCCGCACGCTGACGGACCTCATGGCCATCATGGGCAAGTGTCTGGAGAAGGGAATCAACCTTTACACAACCAAGGAGGGGTATTCGTTCGACAACTCCATCAACAGCAAGGTACTTTGTTTCGCGTTCGGTCTGGTAGCGGAAATTGAACGCAACCTGATTTCGATGCGCACGAAGGAGGCTCTCGCCCTCCGGAAAGCCGAGGGTGTCGTCCTTGGTCGGAAAAAAGGCAGCTACACGAAAATGAACGTGCTGATCGAAAACCGGAAGGTCATCGTTGGTATGCTGAAGCGGAACTGTACGATTGCCGATATATGCAGGCGCTTCGACATTTCGCGGGATACATTCATGAAATTCCGTAGCCGCTATAAGGAAATAGATAAAGCCATAAAAGAAAAAGAGATAAGACGAAAAGGAATGTCACAAAAACGGACAGTATGATTTTACGTTCGTTTTCAGCCACAAAATTACAAAAACACGAATTATCCACAAAAAAAATCTGCAAAAAATTGCGTTTCAGTTCTTTGAGTAGGACAAATTTTCCCGGAGTGTCCGAATAATACGACCTTTTTTTCCGATAGTCTTTTTAACGAACAAATAAATCGGCATAACTGACAGTTATCCGGCTGATTATTTGTTGGTTCGGTGCTTTTTACCTCTAAAGAAAGAAGCACGGCACGGACAAACGTACAGAGATTGAATAAATAGCTGATATATAAATAGGCATAGACTATGACAATGAAACGAATACTGTTATTATTTCTCTTGTTCTGCGGCGGGTATGTTCATGCACAAGAGTTGGAGTTGGACTCGGTCCGTATCTATTACCGGCAGGGCCACAGGGAAGTGGACATGCTCTTCCGGGACAACCGCGCGGAACTGGAGCGTTTTATCCGCACCCTGCGTGAAGAACACGGTGCGGGCCGCCTCGAAAGCGTCGTGATACGCTCGTGGGCATCGCCCGAAGGTGTGAACCGTCTCAACGGGGTGCTGTCAGATCGCAGGGCCGATTCCCTGAAATCCTATCTCGTGCGCCACGCCGAAATTCCCGACAGCTTGGTCTGTATACATGGAGAAGGTATCGCGTGGGATATGCTGCGCCAAATGGTCGCCGCCTCGGACATATTATACAAGGAAGAGGTGCTGCATATCCTCGACCATACGCCCGTATGGGTGTTCGACAAGGCAGGTCGCGTAGTGGACGGACGCAAGAAACAGCTCATGGACCTGCGGGGCGGTATGCCGTACACCTACATGCTGGAGAATTTCTTCCCAGAACTACGCTCCAGCCTTTCGGTGGTCTGCTACCGGAAACCCGAACCGCCTGTAAAAGTCATTTCCCCAAAAAGAGACGAAAGTGAAAGAGCCGGAACCGGCCCTGCAACCCGATAGCGTGGCAGAACCGGCCTCCGAGCCGGCAACGGTGCGGAAGGAAGCGACCGTGCAACCGCATAGACCGACAGTACAGCGGTTGGCCGTTAAGACCAACCTGCTCTACGATGCGATACTGATGCCTTCGCTCGAAGTGGAGTACCGTATCGCCGACCGTTGGACGGTGAACCTCGAAGGCGACATGGCATGGTGGAATAATGACGGCAAGCACAAATGTTACCAAGTAGCTACAATCAGCCCGGAGGGACGCTGGTGGTTCGGACAGAAGCAAGGCAGCCCGTGGCACGGCCACTACCTCGGCGTGTTCGGCGGCTTCACGTGGTACGACCTTGAAAACGGCAAAGAGGGCTATCAGGGCGAGGCCGAAATGGTGGGTGTCAGCTACGGCTACATGTTCCCCATCGGACGGCGGCTCTCGCTGGAAGCCGGTATCGGTCTGGGGTACATGCACAGCAAGTACGAGGAATATCTTCCCATCGACGGGCACTACGTGTACCAGCAGACAAACCGAATGAACTACTTCGGACCGCTAAAACTGAAACTGACGCTCGTCTGGCGGTTGTGGGATACCGATAAAAAGAAAGGAGGCGCACGATGAAAGCAACGCTACGATATACCCTCATGGGGCTTACGTTTGCAGGATTGACATTCCTTTCCACGAGCTGCCGGAAAGACCTGTGTTACGACCACGACGAGCATGGTCTTTCCGTGAAGGTGAATCTCTCTTCCGACTGGGAACAGGAGTGGGAACGTACTTACGCCTATGACTGGGAAAAATTGTGGGAAGAGGACTGGAAGTACGACTATGAAGATTTGTGTCCCGCTCCGGCCGACGGAATACGTGTCCAAGTCTATACCAGCGACGGACAGCGTATAGAGAGCAATCTGCCCGATGAAGGAGGACGGATCGCCATGCCGGAAGGCACGCACGAACTGTTGTTCTACAACAATGATACGGAATATATCGTGTTCGATGGTGTGGCCGCTTCGGAATCCGCCACAGCCACCACACGCGGCGTGACCCGGAGTTCTTTCCATGAATTGCACGCGGGGGAACGTACCGTGAACCAGCCCGACATGCTTTACGGGGCATACATGGAAGAATACACGGCAGAAAAAACACTTGCTCCGACGGAGCTGCCGGCTACCTTGCGTCCATTGGTTTACACCTATATGATACGTTACGAGTTCGAAAGCGGACAACAATACGTGGCCTTGGCACGCGGAGCCTTGGCAGGCATGGCCGAAACGGTCTATCTGAACGATGGGCATACCGGAGAAACCGCAGCCACGGTAATGTTCGACTGTACGCTGGAAGATTACGGAGCGGAAGCGCTGGTACAGTCGTTCGGCGTACCCGACTATCCGGGTGAACATTACGGACGAAACGGTACGGACGGGCGAAGGTACAGCCTGAACCTGGAGGTGAGAATGGTGAACGGCAAGTTCAAGACCTTCGAGTTCGATGTCACAGACCAAGTGAAAGGACAACCACGGGGTGGCGTTATCGTCGTGAGCGGGCTGTCGATTTCCAACGACGAGGGGCTGGAAGGCGGAGGCAGCTTTGACGTAGATGTGGACGGCTGGGGAGAATGGGTGGACATACCGCTGCCCATTGACTGAAACGAGTAAAACAACAGGTACTAAATAACCAAATTTTTAATTTAATTTTTTACATCTTATGAAGAAAAGTTTTTTTGTGCTTGGAGTGGCTGTAGCAGCACTGGCAAGCTGTACGAACGAAGAAGTTGTGGATATGCCGCAGAGCCGGGCGATCCAGTTCGGAACTTTCGTGAACCATTCAACGAGAAGTAGTGTGACTGAAACAACGGAGCAGAATCTTCAGAAGTTCTTCGTATTCGGAAACTATGATGAGGACACGTGGACTCCCGTGTATACCAATGTTGTGGTAAACGGAGGAAAAGTGGGAGACCAAACAACTTGGACACCTGAACTGACTGCTTATTGGCAGGCGAACCAGAAGTACAATTTCGGAGCTTACTCCAATGGTGGTAATAAATTAGATAATGCAAATTTTGATGCACAAACTCAGAAACTGACCTTCCCCAACTACACACCAAACAATAACAACGATTTGATCGTGGCCATTCCGGAAACAGTAAATAGTAATGCAGTTCCTACTACAAATGAAAAGGTCGGTTTATCTTTCCAGCACATGTTGTCGCAGGTGAAGTTCACGTTCAAGAACACGGACGCTTATGATTACACCATGAAAATCTCCGACATCAAGGTGAACGCGGTAAAAACAGCTACGGGTACAGCTATTTATAGGGAAGAAAAACTGACTATCGACTGGGAAACTGAATCTGCCACAACAAATGACTACCAGTTCGATGATTGGAAGACATTGCCGAAGAGGTGAAAGGTGATTCCCACTCGACGACCTGCTTTGTCATCCCGCAAAACAACCAAAATCTGGTGGTTACTTTTACCGCCACTTTCTCTGATGCGTCTGGTGAAATAGCAAGTTCTACATTTAAAGGAAATTTGAACTATCAGGGTAACTATGAAGGTACAGAAACCGGCGAATGGACTCCGGGTTTCAAGTACAACTACACAGTTGGAATCAACGGTAGCAAAGTTGATCCGGATTTGGAAGAACAGATAATTGAGTTCAAGGTTGATGTTCTAAAAGGCTGGACGAATGCGACTGATACTCCAGTAACGCCGAAAGAGCAGTCTGCTGCCGGAGAATGATTTTTCCATACCATAACTGAAAAGACATCACATCAGGCTATGAGGGGTTGAATGTCCCCTCATAGCCACTAACGGGGAGTATTACTCCTTATTTTACGCTACCGGTAGCGTCAGAAATAACCGGATATAAAGAAACAATGTATGATTATGAATAACAACCTATTCAAAACCTTGCTCATACCGGCTGTCGCCTGCCTGCTGGGAGCCTGTACGGAAAGCGCGGATATGGACATGGAGACCGGCGGCGAAAGTGGTGCGATCCGCTTTGCCGGTCCCGCCGTGACACGGGCTGCCACTGCCATTGACGGGATGGCCGACATGGAGACCGAGGGTCGCTCGTTCAGCGTGTGGGGTAATTATACCGACGAGGCAGGCAGTACGTCCACGAGCGTGTTTACAGCCGAAACAGTGACATACGTTTCCGGCATGTGGGGTTACGAGGGCACGAGATACTGGCTCCCCGGCAACACCTATGCTTTTTATGCCCTCTACCCGTCTGTAGAAACACTGGGCAGTAATGTAACTTCCGTTGCATGTACGGACGGCAATTTCGTTATTGACGACTTCGATGCCACGAAAGGCCACGACCTGATGACAGCGGAAGAACCAGGTATTTCCGTAGAGCAGGCAAAGACTCCCGGGCCGGTAGCGCTTACCTTCCATCACCTGCTGGCACGAATCTCCTTCACGGCACGCAGCGAGGGAGGTAACGCCACGGTGCGTTCTATTTCCCTTAACGGGCTGGTTGTCAAAGGCGACTACGACAGCAGTGCAGAAACCCCGTGGAGCAATACGGAGACAAGGACAATCAGCGTGGTGAAGGAGACTGTCGTACTCCCCGGCGAAAATGCGGACGTGCGGGCGACTTCGGGCGCACGGGGCGTGCCGAAACTGACGTTCACCATGCCGTTCGGCGAGACGGGCGATGAGCGACTACCACGTTGAACGACATGCAGACACCCGACGCGATGGTTTCCGTCGTCTATAACCACCTGCGTACCACGGGGAGTGGGTTCAATTTCAGCCACATCATGACGGGCTTGGGCTTCGCCGTGAACAAACAATTACGGAGATGGATGGTTTTGTTCCGATCAAGCGTAGACAACAACAATGTGTCTGGGCCAACGTTCACCCGCTCGATACCATCGATTTCAGCAAGAATACCAACGAAGGGGTAAATTCTACACCTACAGCGGCACCTATCCCGGCACATACGAGATATATAACAACGAGACAGGGCTTGCAGTAGCTCCCAACAGTTCCGTCAGCCCGATAGGCGACAAGCACCTGCTTCTGTTGAGCAACGCCACGGACGGCACTTATTTCGGCAAGGACGTGGAGGTTTCCGTCGAATATACCTACAAAGGGGCGGATAAGACCGCTACAGCCGAACGTCCGACACAGTTCCAGCCCCGTGCGGGTGTCCTATACGGCGCAGCTCAACTTCGTGGGCGAAACCTTCGCGCTGAACTTTATTGCCGCCGATAACGAGTTCTGGGAAGACGGGGGCGACAGCGACGTCTCTATCCAATAAAACAACAACCGAAAACAGCATAAAGATGAAAAAGATACTTTATTATTTCCTGCCGGTGGCCTCCATGCTCTTGCCGGCAGCCTGCACCACGGAGGAGGACTTTGGCGGCGGTACCGTTCCGCCCGGCGACGGATTCACCATCGAGGCCGTCTGCCAGAACATGCTGCCGCAGCAAGTCGTCACCCGCTCGGCCATCGCCAAGGACGACAAGGAGAAGCGCATCAACCAGCTCTACCTGTTCTTCTTCGACGAAAACGGCGACTATCTGGAATCGAGCAACACGAAAGTATTCTCGCCGTATATGGCTCCGTCGGCGAATACGACCAATGTCAGCATTCCTACGGACGTGTTTAAAGATCCGGCACTCGCAAAAAAAACTACCATCTACGCTTTGGCCAACGTGACTCCGGAGGTGGTAACTGATGCCAACGGCGACGGTTATCCCGATAATTTCCCCCAATATAGCAAAGACGGGAAAAAGCCCAAGGAGCTGCTCGAAGCGTTCGTGTACGATCCTGCCAATTATACTCCTAACACCCGCGATGACATCACGACCCTGCCCAGCACTTTTGGGAATGCCGATGGCGGGCAAGAGCGCGACCGTGAACCTCACCGAGAAGGGAAGCCTCACGATGCAGCTCAAGGCACTGATGGCCCGCATCGACATCAACATCAGTATCGATTCCGACCACTCGGACGAGAGCGGACAACTGCCCCGCCTTTCCATTGCGGAATGGGGCGTGTACAACATGCCTACCGCCGTACCCCTGACCGAGCCTGCCGATGGCCAGACCAGCCTGACTACCGATGAGCCATACCGCAATGTAGAAAACATACAGAGCGATGCCGTCGTTTACAACCACGGCGGGGCCGCCTCCTGACCTTCTACATGTTCGAGAACATGATTGAACCGGACGAAGATCCGGAAACTATCAGTATCCGGCTGGAGTAGAGGACGATGTTGACAAGCAGCAGCGGGGAAGCCGAGACTTGTAGGCGAAAACAGTAAGGCTACCTATTTCAAGATGAGAGCCTACTACACCTATAACGGCGACCCCTCCCTGCCCGCAAATCAGGATAACACCACCATCGAGGCCGAATATACCTTCTATCTCGGCGGCAACCCGGTGAATGACTTCAAGGTGATACGCAACAGGCACTACGCCAACAACATCGTCATCAGCGGACTGACCCATGTGGGCAACAACCCGGACCACATCACCTTCGATGCCCGCGTCAACATCACCGAGCAGAACAACCCGTTCTACCTGTCCATGCTGCGCGAGCGTGACCACGACGCCCACTTCTGTATCACACCTTTGGACGTGTACCTCTTCGAGGAAGATGAGAATCCAAAGATGAAAGTCAGCATAGCCGACCCGGAAAGTCACACTTGGATACGCATGGAACGTGTGCCAGCCGAAAATATGGAGAATGGAACACTCTCTGCCGACATGAGTACAGATACCCATTTGGCGACCGGACAGAAATGGACTGCGGGAAACGGCAAACGCAAATACTTCACCACGGACTTGGTGACCAACACCCTTGCCCAAAACACCGAATACACCATCAGCAGGAGCCGTGACCGCATCTATTTCTACTTGGACGAAAACCTAAGCACGAAAGACCGCACCGCCACCGTCAACATCTCGTACACCGACAACAACACGCAGACGCCACGTACCCGTACCATTGAAATCGTACAGCACGGTCTGTTGCCGGTACAGTGGTATTATGAAGGCAGACTTCAAGGCACTATCTACGTGGAAGCCTATGAGGAATATATATCCCATTACGACCCCCTGAACGAGTTTGAAGGGGATTATATCTATGACGGTTTGGAATGGGGTTGTAATGGTGAATACATCGGAGGTCCGCTAAATAACGAATGGACGGAAGGAAACAAACATGGGGCGGCAGCTACCCGGCGCATTATTACCCAAGCTGGACAATCAGAAATGAACCTGAACGAAAAACCCCGCTCAGCGGCGGAATATTGCTATAACAAGAACAAGCGCAATGCCAATGGAGCCGTACAGGGCATGAGCAATTCTTCCGGTTGGTTCCTGCCCGGTATCTCCCAACTGGAAAGTATTCTTACCTCTTATTACAATACATACACGGAGTTCCAGAACAATTTCTACTGGTCATCGGCGGCAGCAAAAGATAGAACAGGAATATGGCCTGCGTATATCTATCCAGAGAGCACCAGCTATGCCCGTGCCACCAAGGCCCTGCCAGACGGTGGTTATGCAGAAAGTGATTGGGACGATATATACACGAATGATAACGGCACTACCGGTAAAGCACCCCGCATCAATAGACCTCTCCGCATCCGTGCAGCCTACGTACCGCCCAGTGGCGTAACTATCCAGTGACAACCGCCAAACTTTAATTCCGTGTCTTACTCACTGCCCGTCTGTAGGAAACCCCTCTACAGGCGGGCAGTGCTGTTTTTATTCTCCCGGTATGTCTTTGGCCTGTACAACCGACATGCACACGCACGTTTTATACGTCGGTCGGGATAGAAAAAGGTGTGACAATATCAAAAGAACCTATTCAACAAAAAGAGGTTTGTAGCCTCCCCAAAAGCCCCTCAAACCTATGGCAAAGGCATCAAGGGGCTTTTCTTCTATCAGCGAAACAGTAATAGACATTTGGGTTCGCGTTATCTGATTGTGTCGTCCGCAAAACACCTTCGGCGTCGGAACTTTATCTGTCATCCGACAGAAATACGATAATAAATATAGGATTTCTTTACCGCTTTTTATTTCTTCTTCAAGAAACGTTCCGTGAGCCATTTGCGCACCGGGAGATCATAGCACTTCAGGCAGGCATAGGCAAGCGCGAACGCCCCGACGAACGTGAGCAGCATGTAAGGAAGGCCTTCGGCAAGTGTCGCCTGACGGTTGAACGCCCATGCCGTATAAATATAGACCAGCGGATAGTGGGTGATATAGACGGGATAGGATATGTCGCCCAGAAACTTGCATACGGCAGCGGAGCGTTTGCCCGTTATCCTGCCTCCCGCTCCCATCGAGACGATAACCGGGAAAATGCAGATGATGCAGAAAGCCTCGTAAAGCCCGTTCATCCAATACCCGTCCTCCCCACCGATACGGGGCGCGGAAAGCACGGCGATTATCATCAGGCTGCACCACCCAAAAGCATTCTTGCGGGTGCGTATCAGCCAGTTCCAAGTCCGGGACAGGAGCAGTCCGCCAAAGAAAGGATACATCAACCGGACAAGCCCTACGTACTGCTGCTCCCAATTCAACGCCCAGCCGCCCACGATGTCGCCGGCAGGTCGGTAAGGCAGCGGTGTACCGTGAAGCACGATACACGATTCTCTGCATTCGTAGTAAAGCGACCAGGCCGGTCCGTTGAGCGGATGCATCTCGGTCCAGCCGCGAATGTCCCATTTCAAAGGAAGCGGAAGCAGCGTACACCCCAGCAGCATTACCAGCAGCATAGTCCCTACCGATGTATCCTGAATAGCCGGAAAGCAGGGCGACTCCTGAAAATAAAAGAACACTGCACCCACTATGCTTCCCACTATCACCATAGGATGCAAACGGATAATACGCCGCTTGAAGAAAGTACCGATGCTCATCCTGCTCCAGCGGTCGTCATAAGCATAACCGATAACAAAACCGGAAAGCATAAAGAAAAAATCTACCGCCAGGTAACCGTGATTGATAATTTGTTCCAAGTGATTGCCGCCGGAATGCGCTTAACCTTTGCCTTTCCATATCCAGTTGCGCCGGAGAGTTCCACGAGGGCGCTTACCCTTTTTGGAAATCCGGTACTGCCCCTGTATACCATAAGAGACTGCAAACGGGTTATGCCCGTTGGTCGCATGATGCAGCAGCCCGATACCGGCAAAGGGAGTGACCGTCCATCGTACCCGTTCCCGTCTGGCATAACCGCCGCCAAGCACATTCCACAGCAAATCCGCATGGAGATAATGGTACTCCTGCACGGCCAGCGTGCCGTCCTTGAACTGCAACCCGTTGTAATTTATACGTGCGCCGACCGAGGGCGTGAACCACTTTCCGACAGCGATACTGTACGAGGGTTTCAACCTCCCGAACAGGTCTTCGCAGCCGAGCGGCGTGCCGAGAAAGGCTGTCGTGCCCCCCGGCGATACTGACGAACCAGTTGCCGTTTCCCCGTGCCGGGACGACCACTCCGTCAAGATATGAGGGCTGTAACGGCTGCAGCAGTTCAGTGTCATCGTAACGGAACATGCAGCGTACAGTATCCTTCTCCGTGGGTTGTACATCCGCACGGGCTTGCAGCGAACAAAGCGCCGCAAAAATGAAAATGATATTTTTCGTCATATTCTTATATCCTTAATTTGTTGTTTATCCGATTCCTTATTAAAAACTTTGCCATTCAACGCTTGGGCTTCTTGCCGATGGCCGGACGCATCATGCGGCTCGCCATTCTCATGCAGCGGAGCGCCCATGCCCGGTTGTCCTCGTCGTCATCACGTCCCCATTTGAGGTCGCTTCCGCCACCTCCTCCGCCACGTGTTTCGGCAAACGTAGTGGCATCATCGACCATACCGAGAAAGAGCATCGTGGCGCAGTGCATGACTTCCGCTCCCCGTTCCGCCACGGAACGCACGAGTGTGTCGTCGAAAAGTTGCCGTTCGGAAGGCTTCATCCGCGCCGACAGCTCCCGCCACTCATCGACCATATTTTCCAGCATGACGTCCTTGAGCAGGCTGTCCACTTTGGAGTGGACATCACGGGAGTATTCGTAGGCTTCCTCCTTGAGCTGTTCCGTGCGCTCCTCTATGGCATCCATGTTTTCTTTGAGGTCGGAAAGCTGTCGGTCGGCAGTCTGTAACTTCTCCTGCTTGTCTGCCAGTTTCCCTTGGATAGCGGCCAGCTCTTTTTCGAGTTTCTCTTTCTCGGCAGACAGGGCCAGCGCATCGCCTTTTCGGGCGTCCATATCATTTTCGAGTGCCGACAGTTGAGCCTCCTTCTCGCTCTGCTCCCTTTTCAGGTTTTCCACCATCGAGGTCAGACCCTTGACCCTGCGCTCTGCCAGCCGAATGTCCGAATGGAGGGCGGACAGGACTTCCTGATGTCGGCCAATCTGTTGTTCTATAAAGGTACACTCTTCCGAGAGCATACGGCGGTATTCCTCCGTCGTCCTGTGCCGTGCGCCGGTCTCGGCGACGCTCCGGCCTCTCGCCATTCCCCACTTCGTGTTGACCTCGGCGAAAAAGTCCGTATGGAGCTGTTTCATCCTCGCGCTATATTCGAACTTGTCCTTTCCAGCGAATATCTCCTTGTACGCAAACTTCCCGTCTTTGATTGGCAGAAGCGTGCAATGCACGTGCGGATTCAACTCGTCGAGGTGTACAATGAAGGCGGCAACATTCTGCTCTCCGTATCTGCCACAAACGAATGAATAGACATCCTTTGCCCAACGTTCGATGTCGCTCTTCCTTTTGATGCTGGTATTGTCCGCACCTTTTTCAAAATCCACCTTCTGCGTACCGAAAGCGAGTTCGTGCATCCGCTTCCGCGAACCGCCGAAGATGATGTTTACCACCGTGCGGTACTTCGGTTCAACCAGTCCCTCGTTGGGGTCTTTTATCCCGCGACGGCCCAATATGTCCGCTATCCGTTCCGGGATATTGCGGCTCGTGTCGATAGGGCGAACCTTGCCTCCGGGCACAATCTCGAAGTTCAGATGTTTGCGAGTGGGGTCGTAGTTGCCCTTGCTCATGGCGTACTTCTCTGCCTCTTTGCTGCGATTGCGCAGATGTTCGTTGCCTTGGGCGGCGGTGATCCCTTTCGACACCTGAACGTCGAGAACCTGTTTTGCATTTGCCATACTGTTTCCGTGTTGTTTCGGACAATCCCCCGTGTCCCCAGCTTGCTGCTTGTACGGACACCCTTCCCACCGACGTCAGTCGGTCGGGGTATTAGGCTCCCCCTTCCCTTTGTTCAGTGGCAGACGGGCAAGCCCGGATGCCTGCTATAACTGGAAGGATATTTGAACCTGAACCGGGGAGAATTGCCCGTGGTTATACAATCTCTGTCCGCGAATCCCCGTTCAGCTTTCCTCCTGCGCCTTCGCCAGAAGCGATAAAAAGGGTTTGCGAAGCGATTCAAGGCGTTCCGTCTCTTCGTCCGTACCGAAGTCCGTCCCGTCCGGTTTTCCGTCGATAACAAGCTCTGCAAGCTCTTTCGAGGCTTCGATGAACGCCGCCCATTCCCCGCCGAGGTCGAGCCGGAAGAACTGCACGAGCGGCGAGCCGTCGTCGAACCTCGATTTACGCAGAACCCGCCAGAGGGCGGCATGGGCGATACATTCCAAGACGGTCTCACACAGCTGTTCTTCCGACCGGACGGTCTGTGCCGATGTCGTGCCGGAATGGTTGTCCGGATAGATACGGCTGTCCCGTCCGGCTATCTCCGTCAAGGTCTGGCGCATGATTTGTCCGCATGATTTGCCCACATCGAAAGAGGTTGCTTTGCCGACAATCCAGTCGTACAGTGTTTCCTGTATCCTTGTGGCAAAGTCCGCTTCTTCTTGTCCGCTGTCCGGCATGGCAGGCGTGCCGGTCCGCAGGGGCATGGTAATGATGACGCTTTTCGCCAGCCGGATACGTTCCAACTGTCCGAATGCTTCGAGCGTGTCCAGAAACGAGCGGACGGTAGCGCGATGCCAATGCCACTCGGATGCAAGGTCGGAAACGGTTACATGGCACTGGCAGGGACAGAGGTCGTAGTCCTGTTTTCTTAAAAACGGGGAGACGAAACCTGCCAGCGATTTATCCAACAGGTCGCAGTAGGCTTCTGTTCTTGTTTTCCGCTCGCCGACTTTTTCTTTCAGATAGTCGAACACTTCCGTGTTGGCCAGTATGGTGGCGGGTGCTTCATTTCTATTTCTCATTTTCGTTCTGTTTTTGATGATTTATAATGTGCGGATAGTTTCAGGTTGCCATTATCCGCATTATCGTGGCAGCCTCGCGTGATGATACTATGATAACTGTCGGCTAATGCTCCGGGATATTCCAGCCATTCGAGGAACTTGCGCATGTCTGTCCTTTCGGACATGACCCTTGCCGACGGGTAGAACAGGGCAGCCAAAAGAATAAAGGCGATGGTTACGGCCATCGTGTACAGATGCGGCACGAAGCCGATGACCAATGCCAAGAGCGCAAACCAGACGAAACGTTTCGGCCGGTCGAGCAAACAGCGCATCCATCGGTCCGCCCGCCGGAAAGAGGCCCATGCGGCACACACAATGGTGGATGGCACAACACCGAACTCGCCGGGGTGTCCGCTCGTATAGACATAATGGAAGAGGAGCAATACGATAAGCAGCACATGGGTGTACAACCTGCGGGCCTTTTCGCTCCATATCATTTTATCGTAGAATTTTGCCATGAAGTAACGTCTGCTTCTGTACAACAGTGCCGGAAGGACGACAGGCATTGCAAGAAACACAAACTGTAATATAATCCAAGTCATAACAGGTAATAGGGTTTTGAAGGTATGTGAACGGGCCGTACCACGAGTTCCAATCGGACAATCCCGTGGGTGGCCAAGCGGATAATGTTCTCGGTGTCTTCAGCTGTCAGGGACGACGCGCCTTTCTTCATCCGGGATTTGAATGTGCCGTTCTGCTTACGGTATGTAGCCAACGCCGTATCCAGATCATGCTCCGGAATCGTCCACGTCATGCCCTTTTCGTATGGACCATGCGGTTTGTAGGCCCGCAGTACCAGCGTGCGGGTCACAAGGAAGTCGGTCCGGGTGTTTCTCGAAATGACGTGTTCCTTGTAGAGGTTGTCATCGGCCACTTCTATCCATGTGCGGTACGTGTCGATACAGAAAATCATCTGGCGGTATATCGTGTTTCGCATAGGGGCTGTTTTACATGAAATCCAACAGCACGTCTTCCTGATTCTTTTTGTACTTGAAGCTGCCGTTCCCGGCGTGGAGTTTCAGGTCGAGAGACAGGTCGCCGTACATCAGTTCCAACGAATCGTAAATGGTCGCGATGATACGGTTTACCTTGCCGTCCGCGTCTGTCCGGGCGTTCATCTTGAACATCTGTCCGAAAGCGGGATTGGAGTAGGCACAGGTGCTATGACCGGATTTCTCCAGTCCGACCGGCACATGTTGGTAGAGTGTAATCAGCTCCATGTCGTCCTCGAATATGTCCATGACCTCCTCCAAATCATAGGGGTCCCGCAACGGGAACGTGAGCAGAACGTAGTCGCCGTAAAACTGCGGCTCCTCCATTGTCGCCACATTGAGAAGCTGCGGCATTTGCAGGGGTACGAACGACATGAAGTCATCCAGAAAGTGTCGTAACATAATCATATATCGTTTATTTTATGAATAGGCTTTTACAAAGAGGCGATGAATATCTCCATGAGCATACCGGGCAGCTCGTCCAACCGGTTGTTCTCTGACGACAGGATTTTACGCAGTGTCTCGAAAGCGCCGGGTGTTTCGGTCGCAATCCGGTCGAGGGTTTTCTTATCCTCCGGGGAAAGAAGCGTCATACAGAGGCCGTCCAAGGAAGCGTAGGGCTGGAGTATCATCCAGATGTAGGCGTGCGCCTGTTCGGGTGTCGCGATTTCGCCCCGATGTATGTCGTCGAGACAGGTACGCACGTTCTGTATCAGTCGGCGGTCGGCACGCAGGGCCATGTATATCAGGGCCTCCTTGTAGGTAATCTCTTTGCGTCCGGCAGCGAGAAACACCTCGGAACAGCACTTCTCCGTGTCGCGGGTAATGTCGGCCATGTTTGCACTGCCGGAATCGTGCAGACCGGACAGAAAAGCGCGAAAAACGGCGTCTTCTTTCTCGATGAATCTCTTGAGGTCACGACTGTCGTGTATGCCGTTGTTCAGGGTTCCGGCAAGCAACTTACGATATGCCGACAGCGTTTGCTCCTTGTTGCCACGGTAGGCAGGCCGTTTATCCAGCGCTGCGAAAAACGGGCGGATCTCCTCGGCGGAACGGTGTAGTTCCACGTCTCCGGCATAGGGAGAGAACCGCTCTTTCAGACTTAACACCTCCTTGTAGGTGCGCGGTTTCGACATGGCCAGCCGGGAAAGTTCCGCACAAATAGAATCGTGCAGCAGAATGCACTCTTTATGTATGTCGGAATGTGCCCGATAGGCCGTGTCCCGCCGAATGGCTGCAGCCACGGAATCTTTCAAGGTTTGCCATTCCCCGATACATACAGTCAGCTCTTCAAAGGAAAGTTCTTGGGACTTGCGTATCTCGGAGAGGTACTCTCTGTACAGACCGGCAGGCGTGTCTTGGGGGGCCGCCAGTGATTTGCCGTTCGGACTGTCGCATGACGGGAATGTGAAAACGGCAATCGAAGCGGCAGAAAGTCCAGCAATGGGAAGTATGATTTTTAAGTATGATTTTTACTATTCATAGTTTAATTTTGTATTTTACAGCGCAAATCTAAGTATTCTTTTCAAGATGACAAGTGTCGAAGATTATTTTATAAGCCATTTTTAACATTGCACTTAATAGTTTGATTTTCAATGAAAATAAGTGAAGAAAACGAGGGCATCCAAGTGCTTTTTCTCGTTTTTAGCCCAAAGTATGGTTTAGTTTAAAATAAAACTCTTATATTTGTACTTATTCTCATAGAAGTGTACAATGATATGGCAAAAGTAGGTTACATATTCAAGGCGGATCGTTACGACGGGTTCGAGGCTGACAAAGAATGGATGCAGAAATACGGCTGTGTACAAGTGATAGAGGAACCGGTCGAAAGCGAGGCGCTACGGCCTAAATGGAAACAGCTTGTGGCGAGCCTCGAAAGGGGTGACGAGGTAGTGGTGGCCAAATTCAGCAATGCCCTCCGAGGGTCGCGCGAACTGTCGGCTTTCATTGAGTTGTGCCGTATCAAAGTGGTACGCATCATATCCATCCATGACCGGATCGACTCACGGGGTAAACTGTTTCCCGAAACGACGGTTGCCGATGTGCTGGAGATGTTCGGGGCGCTTCCCGAAGAGGTGGCGATACTGCGATATTCGTCCGCACGTGTCTTGAACCTGCAACAGAACGCGAAGATTCCGAAGAAAACGATGAAGGCTATGGATAAGGCCGACAAGGAAAATACTATTGTTGACATGTATGTCAACGGCCATTCATTCGAGGACATCATGGCGGTAAGCGGGTACAGCAGTCGGAGTTCGGTATTCAGCGTGCTCCACAGGCATGGGGTAAAACTCAACAGGGGGAAATTCAGCGGCCCCTTGGGAACCCGGAAAAAGAAAAAGGACGACAGTCCGGCGGAAGAATAACCCGTAAAACGAAAAGGGCGGCGGCAACTACCGCTTATAAACGGTTTAACTGTCGAAAAACAAGATTGGAACAGGGTAACAAACAGCAGATGTTTAATTTATTAATACAGGTTAAATAAAAACGTAGTATGGAAGTAATATTGATAATCGTTGTGTTCTGGGTAGTGGGTAAACTTCTGAAAGCGGTGTTCGGCGGTTTTAGCAAGAGCGACTACCGGCGTGACCAGTAACACGTATGAGGCAACGGCGGCATTGTATAGTCGCCCCTTTCGTGCCGGGAGTTATATAATAATTCGTATAAATCATTGATATGGATGAAAATGAACGATGAAAACTTATCTTATCTTGTTTTTGGCTATCGTTTTTGATTCTTGAAACAGAGCGAGCAGTTTACCAAACTCGTTCCGTCCGTATTTACCATTCTGGGGTACGCGGCGGCTTTCTATTGCTTGAGTGTCGTACTGAAGAGCATTCCGGTAGGCATAGCTTACGCCATTTGGTCGGGAGTGGGTATCATTCTTATCGCGCTTATCGGCTTTTTCGTTTTCAAACAGCACCTCGACCTGGCTGCCATCATCGGGCTGGTCCTGATTATTGCCGGAGTGGTCGTCATCAATGTCTTCTCCAACTCGGTCTCTCATTGATGGATATTTTTGCGGGCATTGCTCTGTCATCGTACTCCATATTAAACGAAAAGAAAGAAATCATGTTTTTCATCAGCATGGTTTCTTTCTTTTTTCAGCATTATAGGCAAGGAGTCAAATATATACATTCAACATAAGATACAAGTATGCCTTTTCGTCCTTACTGTTATGATGTTCAAGTTCGAATTGTACCTTATCTTCACGGGCCAACCAGCCAATAGCACTACCCAACTCGGCATCATCCATCCCTGTAATTTTCTTTATCTCTGAAAATTCCCATTTACGGAGATGGTCACTATTCAATAAACGCCATTCTTCGGGAAACGCCAGAATGAATCCTCCGACGGTTACGGATATGAGCGTCACGAAAAGCATGGCTTGGGTGATGGTCGCACGTGCCAAAACGGTTTTTCCTTTCGACAAGTAAATGGAAGCGATTACGGAACAACCTGCCCCCATCATCAGTCCAACACCCATGAGTGACATCAGTAAAGGGACACAGATATTTACAGCCGCAATCCCGTCGCTGCCCACGCCGTGTCCCACGAAAATCCCGTCGATAGTCGTTACCGCCGACATACTCAACATTCCCAACAGAGTGGGGAAAAACAGTTTCTTAAACAGAACGGAAACTCTCTCATTCCCAAAATCAATCACTTTTTCTTTCATACGTCTTTGTATTTTATATTATATGGTTTAGCCGGATTCCGGACCGGAATAGAGAAAAGGTCGACGGAAGCCGGATAATGACGATGGTTTTATCCCAGTCATCTTATCCGGCATTCCTTTACAGCCCTCCGATGAGGATTATAAAATGTCCTAATTTGGGTTAGTTTTTCCCGTTGTTTATAAATGGGGAGAACCTCCGTATAAAACAAATGGAGACATTCAGCCAATATTACTTACTGAAAAATTGGTTTTGCAATGCGGTTTTAATCAGCTTGACGATTATACATTTGACAATGATGAAATGGAGATTACACAAGACTGGGATGATCAAACTATATATTACATTACCACTCATGCTAATGAATATACGGTAAGCGGACACCGCATAGAATACTTACACCAGCTCCAGAATGCGTATTTTTGTTTATCTGGTGGAAAAGAATTAGAAGTTAACCTATAAAGAAAAGAGGCTTTTAGAACTGCCTCTTTTTCTTTATATCATGCGAGGGTATTATATATTTAATCCGTCACCTCCCAGTAATAGCTTAACTCGTTCCCTTTCAGATTCTCTTTGGCGTATTGGTCGGCTTGTTCCCAAAGAGTATTGTAAAGTACCGCCATATCCGGTCTGTTTTCATAGTATTGCCATATCTTATGGTTAAGTACCAATGTCAGTTCCGTCAAGAACTTATAGTCCCCTTTCCACTCCCTGAAAGCCCGGTTGAAAGTGTCCAAAACAGCCGCCAACCCAAATCTGTCCGCTATTGAGAAGTCTTCCCAAAAGGTTGTTTGTAACTCATAACCGTTCTCTTGCATAAATTCTTTAAATGTCATACGCTCTAAATTTTAAGTTTGAACTATTTTTTGTTTTTCCCTTTGGTACAATCCTGTACCGAAAGGTTGATTATTTTTCTGCCTATAGGATTGACGGTCGGTCCAGGCAAGAAGGCTGCGAAAAATACACTCTCCAACAAAGTCGGGGAGGAAGATTTTTCGACAGCAAGCGTAAGCGGTTCTTGACAGGACAGACAAGCGGCAATCGAACTTTGCAGAAAAAATAAGCGGGCTTTCGGCATGGAGTGTTGGGAAACGGCTGTAAGGAGGATAAAACGGGGGAAGCTAAAATGTTATAAAAGGATTACTTTCCGGCTGGATAGTCACGGTACAAAGGGGAACGGACCGCGTTTCGATAAAAGGGAAAGAGCCATGAAGATATAAAGGGGGAATTCCGGCAAAAGGATTCAGGACACATCCATTGTCAATGTATCCCGAACCTGCACCGGTCATTATCTGTACCGAATGTTTAGGAAACCCATTTGTAACCTTCGTCCGTCAGTTCAAAATATTCGTCCATTCCCGGTTTCACAAAAAACATGATTTCAAAGGCTTCGTTGCTTCTACCTTCGGGTATCGTCATGTTGATTTCTCCATTGCGGGCTGTTCCTCTTCCCGTATTGAAACCTAAGTCTTCGTCCGCATAGGCGTAATGGAATTCCACATCCGGAAATATCTCGGAAAGTTTTTGGATAAGCAGTGGCACTCCATTCCATGCCGTATCGAACCAAAGTATGTTCGGCTCTTCAAAGTCTTGGTGATAGGCATTCCATTTTGTACCCCATGTGGCGGTAGACCACTCGTACCAAGTGGGATAACCGTACTTTTTCCGATTTTCCAAATACGATGCTCCAAGTTGCAGCGCTTCTTTTCTGTCCTTTTCCGCCAATCCTTCTATCCATTGAATGGTTCTCAAAGCATCATCGTCCAATAAAAAATAGAATGGCTTCAACTGCATTGCTTCAAGGTATTTCATACCCAAATCTCCACTGCTGCTTTTTTCTATCAACAGTTCTTCAGGCATAGGAATGATGTTGTTGAAGTCGATGTAACAAGGCGTATTGTCATCATCGGTTTTACCTTTTAAGAAATTCATTACTTTTTGTACTGTTTCCCGGTCTGCGTTTATTTCTAAACGGTTTGTCACATGATTAGGCATAATCTTAGTTTTTTGAAATTGTTAATACTTATTTTCCCTTTTGTCGGTTCTTTCTTCCTGAACCGCTTTGGGGTTTTACGGATGCGGTACACGGCTGTCGGGAAAACTTCATACGGTGGCTTTTCTTGGAAAATTACTCTTACCCCGGTAAGGAAGAATTTTGCAAGAAATGCACTTCAAGCCACCGGATCAAGTGCGACGGCCTACCTTTGCATCTGGTAAAACCAAACCGGTGATGGAAAGAAGAAAAGACGGGAGATATACGAAAGACCTGGGTCGGTATAAAAGGCGGATATTGCTCCGTGAGTAGTGATAAAAAAGGAATGGAGCTGATTATAAAAGGAGACGGTTCTGTGTTTCGCCCATTCGATAAAGGATACCGCAACCACCTCTGGCGGGTGCGTTGCGGTATTTTGTGGACAACATTTCTATGCGGCCTTGTCCGGCTTGCGCTGCCTTGTTTTCCAGCCGTACACGGCGGCTACATACGGATAGAGGGAACGTGTTCTCCGGCGGAAACCTTCTTCGTCGATTTCACGGTTGTAAATCTTATCGGCGATACGTTCCGCTTCATCACGGTCTTTGGCGATACGATACAAGGTGTAGTTCGTACCGTCATGATGGCCCATCCGTCCGCGAATGTTATAGCCGTCGCCGTACCATTCTGCATCGTCGCACTGGGATTTCAAAATATCGGCAATGGTGCTGCCCAATATTTGATAGCCTTGTCTCCGGCCGTTCCATAATCCCAAGTTGCCGAACACGACAATAATGCCGTCCACTTCTTTATTCAGGTTGCTCCGTTCGTCGTCCAGCCAGCGATATACTTCTTCTGCCCATTCTTCATCGCTGACCTCGTAACTGTCATCGTCCAATATTTCCCGCTGGGAATTTTGATATTCTTCTTTTGCCGTTTCGTCCAACAGGTCATAGCTTGACCAAATCATCTGTTTCATACGTCTTGAATTTTAAGTTTGACTTTTGTTTTTTTATCCCTGCCTTCGGAGGGTTTCCCTCGTCCGGCGGGATTTGATTTTACGTGCGGACCACAAGGCGGACAGAAGGGAAACAAGGCAAGGAGGAAGCGGATAGTCCTATGGACGATTTCATTTGTGTTGAACAAGTATTGACGAGCTTGCGAGTTGATGGTTGTTAACCTCAAATGAAGCCGCGCCTTGCCGGTTCCCGACCGCCTTAACTTTGCACGGGAAAATCAATGGACGACGGCGGACTCTTCGTGTGGAGTATGAAGGAGTATAAAAGTATGGACGTTCCGGAACGGTAACGAGCAAAACAAAAGCGGCTTTCAAGCCGCTTTGTCCGGATAAGGCAGAGGTTATTTCTTGCCTTTCTCCGGTTTCTTTTCCGGTTCGACGGGAGTTTCCTCCCTTTTCGACGGCCGGATAGAACTTGGTGGCGACCATCACGATACGGCTGTGTTTTACGCCGTCTTTGTCGGTCCATTCTTCGGGTTTAAAATAGCCCTCCACGGTAAGCAGCGTGCCCTTGGTCAGTTGGTCGAACGAACCGGTATTCTCTTTTTTGCGCCATGCTTCCATGCTGGTCAAAGCGGATATGCGGCTGGTTTCATCGCCGTTCTTCTCCTGACGGCTGATTGCCAGTGGGAAACGTGCGACACTTGTGGTGGTGAACTGACGGACTTCGGCATCTTTTGCCACGAATCCGGTTACTGCGAAATTGTTCTCGATCTTTTTCATTGCGATTGCTTTTTGAAGTTAATAAATCAGTTTTACGGTGCATAAAAGTAGGTGCAGTAAAGGGCTGCACCAAGGATAGCGCATAAATACTCTTTATTTTGGAAGCGAAGCCCCAAACCGCAAGCCCGATAAAGGAAGATTTGTGCGATACGCCATTGGTCAAGGCCGCATGGCCGTTCCCGTCTGCATACTAACTTTGCAACGGAATAATGATGATGACTTCGATAGAAAACGGTCGCGAAAAAGAAGAGGCAAGACAGCTCGTGGCGGATTTTGGATCGGAAGGACTTGTCCGCCTGACAACACAGAGGACGGCTTGTTCCGTCATGAAGCCGGGAAGAACATCAGGCACAGAAAACATACCGTTCGCTGGCAAGGTGGAAACCGCACAAGCAGGTATGCCGTCCGGCCAACCCATAAAGCTGCTTTCGTGGTGGATTTCAACGGACGGAGAGCCGACAACCGGTGTGTGCGGTGTATGGATGTCGCTGTCTCTATCCGGCAAGAGAAATGAGGGAAAGAAGAGGTAAAGGAAAAATGGCCGGAGGCTGCCTTGAAACAAAGCGGAGAAGCCGCCTTTGCAAAGCACGTGATACGTTTCCTTAACTGTTGGGAGAGTTCAAAGCAATCCCAGTTTGTTCTGATGACTTTTTTCTGATGTGGTCATAACTCAATCTGTTTTCTGTTACAAATTTATTCTTTTTATACGTAACTGGTCAGATTAAGTCTTGACTATTACAAAAGAGGGTATCGCACCCGCGTATCTGTTTTAGATTTTAGCCGGTGTAACCGGGCTGAAACTGGTACTCCAGCCCGTAC
>VOFH01003660.1_pt1 | contig 33905 bp, 33 predicted proteins | sample 5384091 | NCBI WGS metagenome assembly VOFH01 (sample SAMN12384727, study PRJNA508395) | human gut metagenome | isolation source: healthy gut G | host: Homo sapiens
GCATCAGCGGAAATGGAACGGCTTTCGACTGCGTAGTATTTTACTACTCTTTCTACTACATTTGAACGCAGCTCTTTCCGGCGTCAAGGAGGAGAGAGGCGTCCTTTATTCTGAAAAGAAGTTCACCAGTAAATAATCGGCTACGCTGGGAATAAGACTCCCCGGCTCTTATAATTAGCATTAATTCGGATGGGCTTTAATGTAACATTTAAAGCTTCTTCTTTCCTTCCGGAATTTGATAATAAAATACCTTTATTGTTCCAGACTATGACATTATTCGAATTAATCTTCAAGGCCTTGTCGTAACTCTCTAGCGCTTCCTTCTTCCTTCCAAGAGCGGACAGAACAACTCCCTGATTGAAATAGACCTTGTCATTGTCAGGATCAAGAACAATCTTGCGCTCCCATTTTTCCAATTCCTCCTTCAGCTTGCCAAATCAATATTGAATACATCCAATACTACCCAACGGAAAAACCTTTGAAAAGCCGATAATGGGGATGAAAACAATTTAGCAGGGGGAAACGATCTGCTTATTCCTCAATCGGCGTGGCTTCGGGAATGTATTCATTCCCTGCGGGCGCAGGCTGGCGGGTATCGGTGACGAAGCCCAGAACCCGGTCCACGTCCAATTGGGACAGGACGGCACGCACGTCCTGGTCTTCCAGAAAGCGGGTAAGCTTCGTCGTTGTAAAGCCCCTGCATGTCCCCTTTTTCCACAAGCAGGCGGATGGCCGGGTCTTCACTTAGGCTTTTGAGGCTCAGCACGCGGCTGGTGATTCGGGAGCGGGGCATGTAGCAGTCAAGCTGGGTGCGGCGCTGGTCGGAGAGTTCCGGGCTGAGCGTCACCAGGTAGGCGATCATCTTGGCCAGGGAGAGCCGTTCCGGGTCGTGTTCGGAGAGACCTTCACCAGCCACGCCAGATGGGGGTTGTCCGTGACGGCCTTCTTGACGGTGTAGATGGTGGGTAGCGAGATGGCGCGGGTCGGGTCCATGTGGTACAGGGCCAGTTCCCGGGCGCGGGTCATTTCCGCCATGGAACCGTAATAAAAGATGCACATGACGCCCACCCAGCAAACCACGGCGGCCATCAGCAGGGTGGTGACCACTCCCTTGGCCCCGCCGAACCCCATCCGGCGGCCCCAGGAGAATACGTCGCTGAACCAGAAGAGGCCGTGCATGAAGACAAAGAAGACGGCGAGCGCTCCTCCGATGGACAGGACGGAAACCATCCACTCCCGCGGATCGCTGGTGATGAAGGAAAGGTACGTGAATCCGTATTTGGACAGCCAGAAGTACGCCGCCACGGCGGAGAGCACCGCCGCGCCGAACAGGAGCATCTTGATCATCCCCTTCAGCATGCCGAGCACGATGAAGCCGGCCAGCAGGGCGCCCAGAACCAGGTAGAATGTGAGGGAGGAATCCATGAGATATCCGGAAAAAAATCGGCCGGGCCTTTACAGTGCCCGCTGGCAGCGCTGGCGCAGGTAGTGGTCGCACAGGCAGAGCCACGCCATGGCCTCCACAATGGGGACGGCGCGCGGCAGCACGCAGGCGTCATGGCGTCCCCTGCCCTTGAGGCGCGTGTCCTCGCCGGCCCGGTTCACCGTCTGCTGGTCGATCATCAGCGTGGCGGTCGGCTTGAAGCCGATGCGCATCAGAATGTCCTCCCCGTTGGAGATGCCGCCCTGGATGCCGCCGGAATGGTTGGTTGTTGTCCGGACGCGGCCGTCCTGCATGCAGAAGGGATCGTTGTGTTCCAACCCGGTCATTTCCGCGGCGTCGAATCCGGAACCCACGGAGAACGCCTTGGTGGCGGGAATGCTCATCATGGCGTGGGCCAGCGTGGCGTCCAGCTTGTCGAAAACGGGGTCCCCCAGTCCGGGAGGGCAGCCGCGCACCGTGCACTTGACCACTCCGCCCAGGGAATTGCCCGCGTCCCGCGCTTCCTTGATGGCGGAGATCATGGCTTCCGCCACGGCGGGATCAGCCGTGCGGACGATGTTGCCCTCCACCGCGGCGGCGGTTACGGCCGCCCCGTCCACGGAGGCCTTCACCCGGTGCACCTGGTCCACCCAGGCGATGATTTCCATATCGGGAAACGCCTGCTTCAGCACGGCCTTCGCCACGGCTCCGGCAGCTACGCGGCCGATGGTTTCCCGGGCGGAGGCACGCCCCCCTCCGGCCCAGGCGCGGATGCCGTATTTGGCATCGTACGTGTAGTCCGCATGGGACGGGCGGTAGGTATGCGCCATCTCGTCGTAGGCGGAGGAACGGTGGTCCTTGTTGCGCACGCTGATGGCGATGGGCGTGCCCAGCGTCCTGCCATCCAGCACGCCGGAAAGGATTTCCGCGCGGTCCTCCTCCTTGCGCGGGGTCACGATGTCGCTCTGGCCCGGCCTGCGCCGGTCCAGTTCCCGCTGGATATCCTCCTCTGTCACCGGAACGAAGCGACGGACAGCCGTCTATCACCACACCCACCCCGGCTCCATGGGACTCTCCCCACGTGGATATACGGAACACCTGGCCAAAATTGCTGGACATGGCGGCATTCTAGACGCCGCCGTCCGTCCGGTCAAGCCGCAGGCCGCCGCCGCGGGACATAAAAAACACCCCGGCCAGCGTTGGCCGGAGTGCTGAAAGAAGAAAGCTCCCTGTTACGGGCAGCAGCCGTCTTAGCCCTTCATGTTGGAAGAGGCCTTGAAAGCGACCGTCTTGGAAGCGGGGATGGCGATGGCCTTGCCGGTCTTCGGGTTGCGGCCGGTGCGGGCTTCGCGGGTCTTGGTAGCAAACGTACCGAAACCGATGATCTGCACCTTGCCGGCGGACTGCACGCCTTCCTTGATGGATTCCAGCACAGCGGCCAGAGCTTCTTCAGCGTGCTTCTTGGTCGTATCGGCACCCAGCTTCTTTTGAATCAATTCGATCAGTTGAGCCTTGTTCATAGGACTTCGGTGAATAGCACATGGATATCTGACAGTAAAGAAAAAATGCGTAATACGGACAAAACGGGGCCAAATCGGCCCTTTAATCACCGTCATCAGGCAGTCTTTCCACGGCGGCTCCGATGGCCAGTAGCTTTTCGTCAATCATCTCGTAGCCGCGGTCAATGTGGTACAGGCGGTGGATCTCCGTGGTGCCCTCCGCCTTCAGGGCCGCCAGTACCAGAGCGGCGGACGCCCGCAGGTCGGACGCCATCACGGGCGCGCCGCTCAGGGAGTCCACGCCGGAAATGACTGCCGTGCCGTTGTCCACCTTGATGTTGGCGCCCATGCGCTTCAGTTCGGAGCAGTGCATGAAGCGCTGCGGGAAAATAGTGTCTTTCACGACGGAAATGCCGGGTGTCGTGGCAAACAGGGCCGTCATCTGCGCCTGCATGTCCGTGGGGTAGCCGGGATAGGGGGCCGTCTTGATTTCGCCGCTTTTCGGCATCTTTCCGGCAATGATGGTGACGGTGTCCCCGCGTTCGTTAAACTCCACATGGTGCCCGCATTGGCGGAGCAGGCCGGTAATGACGGACATGTGCTCCTCGCACACGCGCCTCAGCGTCACGCCGTCCCCCATCATGGCGGCCGCCACCATGAAAGTTCCGGCCTCGATCCGGTCCGGAATGACGGTGTGGTTGCAGCCCCGGAGCTTTTCCACCCCCTCAATAACGATCCGGCGCGTTCCGGCGCCCTGGATATTGGCTCCCATCTTGATCAGGAAATTGGCCAGGTCAACCACTTCCGGTTCCGCCGCGGCGGATTCAATGACGGTGGTGCCTTCCGCCAGCACGGCGGCCATCATCAGGTTGTCCGTCCCCAGGACGGTGGGGCCGTGGTCGCCGTTCAAATCCACCGTGGCCCCTTTCAGACCGCGGGGCGCTTCAATAATCAGGTTCCCGCGTTCTATCTGGACGGTCGCGCCCAGGGCCTGAATGGCCCGGATGTGAAGGTCCACAGGACGGTCGCCGATCACGCAGCCGCCCGGCAGGGGAATCACGCACCGCTGCATGCGGGCCATCAGCGGCCCCAGAAGACAGATGGAAGCGCGCATTTTGCGCACCTGCTCGTAGGCGGCTTCCGAATGCAGGTTCTTGGCCTCCACGCGCACGTTGCCGCTGGAACGCTCCACGGACGCACCCAGCTGGCCCATGATCTGCACCATGAAATTGGTGTCGGAAACGTCCGGCACGCGGCGCACCACCACGGGTTCATCCGTCAGCAGGAGGCAGCCAGAATAGGCAGGGAAGCGTTTTTGGAACCGCTGATATTGACGGCTCCCCTGAGCGTAAATCCTCCGTGTACAACAAGCTTCTCCATAGTGGTGGCAATTAGGTGACGGATTCTACACATTTGAGGCGTCCTTGCAATCCCAAACAGGCCACGGAAGCGGACAAATTCCCCGGACGTTTTGTTCCGGGGAAAACCGCGTCGGAACGGACGATGAAAAAAACATCAGGGCCGATCAGGTCCTGTAAGCCAGATTTTGTCCGCCGGCGGATGCCGGCTGTGTGGTCATTTTCTCACGCGGAATGCTTAAGCATCCCGCGCGCCCATTCGTTTTACGGAACGGATGCGACTAATACCCGGGGATCCGGCGGGCAGGCTACCCTTCCCCTGTTTGTCTTGCATCGCGCGGGGTTTACCATGCCTCCTTGGTCGCCCTCGGAGCGGTGAGCTCTTACCTCCCCTTTTCACCCTTGCCTGAACGGGGAAACCCCGTCCGGGCGGTTTGTTTTCTGTGGCACTTTCCGTCCGGGAACCCTTGGGAGGTTCCCGTCTCCCGCTTTCACGGGACACGCTGCCTTGTAATGTCCGGACTTTCCTCTATCCCGGTCCGAAAACCGGAACAGCGACCACCCGGACCTGATCGGCACGGACTACATACGCTTTCGGGAAGGCCCGGTAAAGCCCAAAGAAAAAACCGGGGCATTTTTCAGCGCCGGCCTTTCCGGGCCTGGCGCCCTTTCTCCGCTCCATCCCGTTTCCCGGAAATTCCATCCGGACGGCCCTCCCGTAAAATCGTTTCCATCTTCCATCGGAAAGGCCGGAACTCCCGTATTCCCGCATATCCGGAAAGTGTGCGAACGTCCCCATCTCCCGGCAGAACATGGCGGGAAAGCGTTCTTCATCAGCCCCTTCAGACTCAGCTTCCTCTCCTGCTGGGGCGGAATGCCGGAATCCCTGTGAAACGGACGGAAAAAGCGGCCACAGGATGCCTCCCGTGACCGCTCCAACTTACTACCTATGAAAACCAGCTTCGTCTGTTGCTCCTGAAAAGCTCTCTCCTTCCTTTCAGGCAGACTCTGCCGATAACCCCGGCAATATACTTCCCCGCCGCGGAAAATCAATCCCCATTCTGGTCCGCATCCCCTTTCCTCCGGAAGAATCGCGGCCCAGCCGGGCTTCCGGCATGGTTTCCTCCGCAGAGAGGGTTTTTCTTCCTCTCCCACCATTCCGCTCCGGGCTTCCGGCCCTTCTAATTGGCTTGATTCGGAGGCCGATACAGGGTAGTTCTTCCGGGACACAAAAGCTCATGAACCTTTACTCCCGTTCCATTCCTTCCCTGCAAGGGGTACTGACCGTACCCGGAGACAAGAGCATCTCCCACCGCGCCGCCATTCTGGGCGGCCTGGCGGACGGAGTGACGGAAGTGGACAACTTCCTGTGCAGCGAGGACTGTTTGAACACCCTGCGCGCCATGGAACAACTGGGAGCGCGGGTGGAGGTGCTGGAAAGCCGGGAAGGCTGCGGCCCCGTGCGCTTCCGCATCACGGGCGTGGCCATGCGGCCCCATTCTCCCTCCCGTCCCATTGACTGCGGGAATTCCGGCACGGGCATGAGACTGCTGGCCGGCATGCTGGCCGCCTGCCCCTTTGATTCCGAGATGTTCGGGGACGCCTCCCTGAGTTCCCGCCCCATGGGCCGCATCATGAGCCCCCTGGAACAGATGGGGGCACGGATTGAGGCCCGCGGAAGCAAACCCGGGTGCGCTCCGCTGTTCATCCACGCGGGACACGTCCGTCCCATCTCCTACACCCTTCCCATGGCCAGCGCCCAGGTGAAAAGCGCCATCCTGCTGGCCGGCATGTTTGCCGAGGGAACCACCACCGTCATCCAGCCCGCCGTCACGCGCGACCACACGGAACGCCTGTTCCGCCATTTCGGCGTTTCCTGCTCCGTGGACGGTCTGGCTGTCAGCACGGAAGGCCCCGCCCTTCCCCGCGCCCACGACCTGACGGTTCCGGCGGACATTTCTTCCGCCGCCTTCTGGATGGTTGCCGCCGCCACCCGCCCCGGCTCCCGTCTGACGCTCCGCCAGGTGGGCCTCAACGAAACCCGCTGCGCCGTCATCAGCGCCCTGCGGCGCATGGGCGCACACATGGACATTGTGAAAACCTCTCCGGAAGATGCCGGGGAACCCTACGGAGACATCACCATCTACGGCGCCGGCTCCCTCCACGGTACCGCACTTCTGCCGGAGGAAATCCCCAACCTGATTGATGAAATCCCCATTCTCGCCGTAGCGGGAGCCTTGTCGGACGGCGATCTTGTCGTCCGCAACGCCCGTGAACTGCGGGTGAAGGAGACGGACCGGATCGCCACCACGGCGGCCAACCTCCGGGCGATGGGCGCAACTGTTGAAGAATTTGACGACGGAATGATCGTCCGCGGCGGCACGGCTCTGAAAGGTGCGGAACTGCCCAGCTACGGAGACCACCGGATCGCCATGAGCTTCCTGGTGGCGGGATTCAGCGCCAGCGGAGAAACCGTCCTGACGGATGCCGGATGCATTAATACGTCCTACCCCGGATTTGACCGGGATTTGAGCCAATTCCTCCCATAAACGGCGGAAAACGTTCATGGGAGCTTCACTTAACCATTTTAACCATTTGCCGCCTCTGACCATCCATTTCACCGTGGGAGATAGCCGGATTAAAGAACTCCGGCCTTCCTTCCTCCTTTCCCATTCCGCTCTCCAACGCCCTTTCCCTGGAAAGTGAGCTTGTAAATCTGTTTTAAAACTTTCCTTATTCCTTCATAAAAAGGAGGATATTTCCCTCCTTCACCGGGTTTCAAGCCGAGTTCTCTCTTGCCAGATCACTTTTCATCCGCCATAATAAAAAAAGCATATGAACACTTTTGTCTCTCTTTGTCTCATTGGCGGCCTCGGCATCGCCTCCCTCTGTTCTGCCCAGCAGGTTATGGACAACGATGCCAAGAAGAAGGTCATCAAGGATTTGGATAACCTTCTGGCGCTGAACAGATCCGCAGAAACCAAAGTAATCAATGCGGCTATCAGCAGGCTCACCGCCGCAGGCCGGGACCCCAATGCCGCCTACGATTTGCTGATCCAGTCCAAGAAGCTTCTGATGGAGGCGGAAAAGGAAAAGGACCGCCAGCAGGGCAAAAGCGCCAAGAACGCATCCAACGCCCTGAAGGACTGGATGGACCGCGAAGCCAAGAAATACCAGGACAAAAACTCCCGCAAGGGGCTGATGCTTCAATACCAGTGGGGCGTTCTCGTCCTCAAGGCCCGCCTGAAGGAGAACATGATGAAGGCCACTTCCACAGGTAGCGTGGAGGAAGAAATTCTGGACGTTACGGAATTCCAGAAGCCGGCCATGGATTTGCTGAACGCCTACATTTCCGCCTGTTCCGATCCCGACTTCTTGGACCCTTCCTCTTCATCCAAGAATAACAATGGCGGAGGCGGGGGCCGGGCCGGCGCGCGCATTGCGGAACAGTCCGTGCTGGGCACGGAAGTGGGCGAAGCTCTCGGCATCGCCAGCATGTCGTCCCGAGCATTTCCGGACTCCATGAAAAACCGGGATGAAATTTTTGAAAAGCTCTTCTTCGCCGGCTACCGGAAAACCCGGAATCTGGCTGCATTGAGAACGGCGTGGAACAGACGGATCGCCATGGAAACGCTCCTTGGCAAGGTGAGCCACGCCATTTCCTCCGGTAAAAATCCGGGATGCAGGGCCGCATCGCCTCCGCCTCGGAAGAAGAATTCGACGAACGGGATCTATCCCAGCTCGACCGCCTGCGCTGGCGCTGCGAGTTGGACTGCTTTGAACTCGGCGACCAGGCGAACGCCACCCGGAACATGATGGTGCTGATCAAGAACACGGCGGACCCCGTCCGCCGGGAACAGGGCATCAGAACCCTCCGGGACAAGCTCATCCAGAGCATGCGGAAAATGATGCCCGGCGCTGAGGATGAAATGGCCGCATCGGACTCTCCCTCCGCGGCACCGCGCCCCGCCGCTCCCCGTCCTCCCGTCCGGCGGACTCCTTCCACCACGATAACGACGAGCCGGGAGATGGACGATCCGGGCGCCATCGGCACGGACGTTCCCAAGCCTCCCAAACCGGACCCCGCCAAGAGCGACGACTTTTTTGAAGACGCCTGAACCGTCTTCATCCCGGAAATACCGTCCTGCGGCGGCGCCGGCGTACACGGAATGCGCAGAGCATTCTTGACGTCCGGCGCCGCCGTTTTACTATGGGAGCCATGTATCAGCCATTTCAATTTTTCATGCCCGCCCAGATCTTCTTTGGCGCGGGATGTCTGGACCAGCTTGGCACGGCTCCCCTCCCCGGCTCCAAGGCCCTGGTCGTCATTGGCGGAACGTCCGTCAGGCGTCTCGGCTATCTGGACGCGCGGCAGTCCCTGCTGAAACGGCAGGGTGTGGAAAGCGTCGTCTTTGACAAAGTGCAGCCCAATCCCGTGGTGGAACACGTGATGGAGGCCGCCGCCCTGGCGAAGGAAACGGGCTGCGACTTCGTGGTCGGCCTTGGCGGGGGCAGCAGCATGGACTCCGCCAAGAGCATCGCCGTGATGGCCGCCAATCCGGGAACGTACTGGGACTACATCCAGGGAGGCTCTGGCCTGGGGCTTGAAAATTCCCAACCAGCCCCTGCCCATCGTCTGCATCACCACCACGGCGGGCACGGGGACGGAAGCGGACCCCTGGGACCGTCATCACCAAGGAGGACACGCAGGAAAAATCGGCTTCGGCTACCGGGGAACCTTCCCCACCATGTCCATCGTGGACCCGGAACTCATGCTGTCCGTTCCTCCCAAATTGACCGCCTACCAGGGCTTTGACGCCCTGTTCCACGCCGTGGAGGGATACATGGCGAAGGTGGCCTCCCCCATGAGCGACATGTTCGCCCTCCAGGCCATCGAATACATCGCCAAATACCTTCCCCGCGCCGTGGACGACGGGCAGGACCTGGAAGCGCGGGCCTATGTCGCGCTGGCCAATACCTATTCCGGCTTTGTGGAAACCATCTCCTGCTGCACCTCGGAACATTCCATCGAGCACGCCCTGAGCGCCTACCATCCTTCCCTGCCCCACGGAGCGGGCCTGATCATGATCTCCTGGGCCTACCATGAAGCCTACGCCCCCAGCTGTCCGGAACGGTACGCCAGAGTGGCCGCGCCATGGGCATGGAACCCTCCGTGGACGGTTTCCTGAACGGCCTCAACAAGCTCAAGGAAGCCTGCGGCGTGGACAAGCTGAAAATGTCCGACTTCGGCATCACTCCGGACTTGTTTGAGGAATACGCCGGAACCGCCTTTTCCACCATGGGAGGGCTGTTTGAACTGGACCGCTGCAAGTTCACCACGGCGGACGTCGTGAGCATCCTGGAAAAGTCCTATTCGTAAGCGCGGAAATTCCGCCGCCGCTTCCTTGTGATTGACTTGCTTCAGGATAATATGCAAGTATCCGGGCCGTCCGCTTTCCGTGCGGACGGCTCTTTTATTTCCGTCAAACCCTCCTTTTTCCTCCATGTCCCTTCCCCTCCTCGTCACCGGAACCATCGGCATTGACACCATCATCACCCCCCGCGGACGGGCGGAAGGGGTGCTGGGCGGTTCCGTCTCCTTCGCCGCCGTAGCGGCCCTGCTTTTTACGGACCGGGTGGATGCCGTCAGCATCATCGGGGAGGATTTTCCCGTTCATTACGAGGAGGCCCTGGCCGCCAAGGGGCTGTGCATGGACGGGGTGGAGCGCAAAAAGGGACCTTCCTTTGCCTGGACCGGGGAGTACTTCGACAACATGAACAAGCGCAGGACGGTCTGCGCCAACGATTCCGTGATGCTGGACTGGCAGGTGAACGTGCCGGACGCCCTGCGCGGCCACCCCGTGCTGGTGTGCTGCTGCATGGTTCCCGCCCAGCAGCTCAAGTGCATGGAACAGTGCCCGGACGCCTCCCTCGTGCTTTCCGACTCCATGGACAAATGGCTGCGGCGCCAGCCGGAACTGCTGGACGCCGTCATCTCCCGCTCCCATATCACCATGATGAACGAGGACGAGGCCAAGGAATACGCCGCAGCCTCCACCGTTCTGGAAGCCGGGGAATTCCTGCTTTCCAGGGGAGCCTCCTACGCCGTCGTGAAGCAGGGCGAATACGGCGCCACCCTCATCGGCCGCGGGGAGGACGGCCGGACCAGGATTTTCCGCTGCCCGGCCTACCCCCTGAAAACGCTGGTGGACCCCACCGGGGCCGGGGACACGTTCCTGGGCGCGCTGGCGGGCTATCTGTCCACCCTGCCGGAGGGCCTGCCCTCCTTCGAGCACGTGAAGCGCGGCATTGTGTACGGCACGGTGGCCGCCTCCTTCACGTGCGAATCCTTTTCCGCGGACGCCCTGCTTTCCATGACTCCGGAAACGTTCCGCAAACGCCTGGCGGAATACACGGAAATGTGCAGCATGCCTGCCGCATGCAATTCATGGATTTAATGTTTCCGGCCATGAAAAACCCCGGCGCGGGCAGGCGCGCCGGGGCTGCTGAAATGAAATCAATTCGCAGGAAAAGACCGGTTACATGTCCTGAAGGCCGAATTTGAGCTCGGCTTCGGAAACCACCTGGCCGTTGACCAGGCAGCGGCCGATGGCCTGCCCGATGTTGCCGCGCATCTTGACAAGTTCCGCTTCAATGATCAGGCAATCTCCGGGAACGACGGGATGGCGGAACTTCACCTTGTCCGCACTCATGAAGTAGCCGATCTTGCTGGCGTTTCCGGGCTGGCGCAGCATGACGATGGAGGCCACCTGCGCCATGGCTTCCACCTGGAGCACGCCCGGCATGACCGGATGGCCCGGGAAGTGGCCCTGGAAGAAGAGCTCGTTCATGGTGAGGTTTTTCAGGCCGCGGCACTTGGTTTCCCCCTCAAAGCCCACAATGCGGTCCACCATCAGGAAGGGATAGCGGTGGGGCAGCAGGCTCATCACTTCATTGATGTCCAGCACGGCGTCCCCATACGGCACGTTGACGGGGTTGGGCATAAGCTGAAGATTGCGCTTGTGCTCCTTCTTGAGTTTGGCGGTGAGTTCCGTATTCGGGCCGTGCCCCGGCTTGATGGCGATCACGTGGCCCAGGATGGGCTTGCCGCACAGGGACAGGTCCCCGATGAGGTCCATGGCCTTGTGCCGGGCGAATTCGTTGATGAAGCGCATGGGCTCCTTGCTCATGAGCTCCTCCCCGCGGATGACCACGGCGTTTTCCAGGCTGCCGCCCTTGATCAGCCCTTTTTCCAGCAGCGGCTTGATATCCTCGTAAAACGTGAAGGTGCGTGCGGGGGCCAGTTCCTTTTCATAAGTCTCCGGCGTGATAACGGCGTCAAAGTACTGCGTAATGCGGTTTTCCGGCCCCACGCAGGTGACGGAAACGCGGAACTGCTTGGAGGGAAGAATAGTCAGGATGGAGCCGCCCCGGGTTTCAATGGTCACGGCCTCACGCACTTCCAGATAGCGGCGCGGGGCGTCCAGTTCCACAATGCCGGCGCTTTTGATCAATTCCACGTAGGGAGCGGAGGAGCCGTCGCCGATGGGGGGTTCGTTGGCATCCATCTCAATGACGGCATTATCAATGCCCATGCCCGTCAGGGCGGAAAGGATATGTTCCACGGTGTGCACCTTTACGGAACCTTCCGCCAGGCTGGTGGCCCGTTCGACGGTCTGCACTTTTTCCACGTCCGCATTGATGAAGGGCTGGTCAGGCAAATCCACGCGGCGGAACTTGATGCCGAAGTCGGCGGCGGCCGGCTTCAGGGTCAGGGTGACGGGTTGTCCCGTATGCAGAGAAGTTCCGGCCAGGGAGGCCGGAGAGCCGACAGTTCTTTGGTTTCCACATGCCATGCGGAAATGCTAGTGAATGAGACCCTGTTTGAAAAGCACGAAATCACCGATTTTCCTGTAAATTCAAGCTTTCCAGCGTGTCATCGGAAAAAGGACGGAAAAAGGACGCTTGAAAAAGCCCCTCTCTCCCATTAGTCATGACTCATGCACATCACGGACGGTTCCGGCACTTCCGGCATATCCCGCGCATTCATCCTCGGCGCCGGACTGGGCACCCGCCTGCGGCCCCTGACCGATATACTGCCCAAGCCGCTGATTCCCTTCTTTCATGAACCGCTCGTCCTGCACGCGATGCGCCGCTGCCACGAATGCGGCATCCGTGAATTCATCATCAACACCCACCATCTGGCGGACGCGTGGGACAGGGTTTTTCCGGAACGCTCCTGGAACGGCTGTCCCGTGCATTTCAGCCATGAGGCCGTGCTGCTGGATTCCGGCGGCGGCGTCAAGAAAATAGAACCCTGGGCCGCTGCGGACGAACCGCTTCTGGTGATGAACGGAGACACCGCCGCCACCTTCGACCTGCACCGCGTGATAGCCGCCCACATGGAACGCCGCCCTGCCGTTACCCTGGCGCTCCGGACGGACGGAGACAAGCGGAACGTGGGGTTTGACGCCTCTTCCGGCCTGGTGACGGACATGAGGCACGCGCTGGGGCGGGATCCGGGAGCCTGCCAGTTCACCGGAGCGTACTGCATGGAGCCGGAAGTGTTCGGACGCATTCCCACGGACGAGGCCGTTTCCATCATTCCCGTCTTCCTGGACTACATCCGGGAAGGCCGCCTGCACGGAATTCTGGCGGACGACGGCCTGTGGATGGACATGGGAACGCCGGAATCCTACCTGCAGGCCCACCTGGACTTTCCCTCCCCCCTGCCGCGCATCCATCCGGAAGCGGAAATCTCCTCCGGGTCTTCCGTGGACGCCGCCTGCGTGGTCGGCCCCGGCGCCGTTGTGGAGGAAAACTGCCGTTTGAACGGCTGCATCGTCTGGCCCGGTGCCCGGGTTCCCGCGGGAACCCGGGCGGAACGCCGCATTTTTTATCTTTCCCGCTGATTGCTCCCATGATGAACATTTTCCGCCTCCTTGCCCTGCTCCTGTGCGTTTCCAGCCTTGTCCACGCGGAACACCGCGTCTTTACGAAGAAGGACGGCTTCCTCTCCATGAAGGACAAGCTGAACGTGTACTTTTTCCGGTCGGACACGCACCGCCTGCTGGTGCGCGACGAAGGCAGCGTGAAAACTCCCCGCTATGGCTCTCTGGACAAGGCCATGCGCAGAAGCCCGTGCGTAGCCGGGGTGAACGGCGGCTTCTTCGGCGCGGATGCGGCGGGAACTCCCCTGGGGCTGGTCGTCCAGGACGGCAAACGCCTTTTCCCGCTGGCCTCCGGCTCCTTTGCCGTGTCCGGAGTCGTTTACTCCGGAGGCAAAAACGGCCTGGAACTGGTGCGCAGCTCCGTTCTTAAACGGATGAAAAGCCTCCCCACCATGCAGGCCGCCATCCAGGGCGGCCCCTTTCTGGTGGAAAACGGAACGGCCGTCAAAGGCCTGAACGCGGAAAAATCCACCTACCGCACCTTCATTGCCACGGACGGCGGCAAACGGTGGTGCATCGGCGTTTCTTCCTCACTGACGCTGAAGGAACTGGCGGCATGGCTGTCCATTCCGGGCGCTCTGGGCGACTTCAAGGTAAAGACGGCGCTGAACCTGGACGGAGGTGCCTCCTCCGCCTTCTGGTGCCATGAGTCCGGCATCTCCTACCCTTCCTTCAAGCAGGTCAGGAATTATCTGGGGGTGGCTCCCCTCTCCGGTCGGTAAACGCCGTTGTGCACGCCTTCCCTTACCGCTCCGCGCCCGGACGCCAGAATCCTGCGCACCAGCAGGGCCAGGAAAAGCAGGAAACAGGCCGGAACGGCCCAGTCCCCCAGCATGGCGTACAGGGTCACCTCCGTGCAGCCGGCGGGAAGCGTGGCGGTCATCACGCCCCTGGTGAAGGGGGAGCCGGAGGCATCCCGCAAATCCGCGATCACGGCCCCGTTGGGGGCCAGGGCCACGCTGACTCCCGTATTGGCTGCCCGGACCATGGAACGGCGCAGCTCCATGCACCGGAAGGCCGCGTTGCGCCAATGCTGTTCGTTCGCCCAGGAGCGGTTGAACCATCCGTCATTGGTCACGTTCACCAGTACCTGGGGCTCCGGCCGCACGAAGCGGCGCACCCAGCTTCCCACCACGTCTTCAAAACAGACCAGCGGAATCACCCCCACCTTCACGGAACTGCCGGGGCGGATGGGCACCGGGACGGGATCGGAGGAAGTGCCCGGCGTGTAATTCATCCCCATGGCCGTTCCGGCGGAGGCCTCAAAAGCTTTTTCCAGAAACGGGAACGTCTCCCGCATGGGAATGTATTCCCCGAAGGGAACCAGAACGGCCTTGGCGAAAGGAACGGCCGTGGAATAGTCCCCTTCAAACACGGTCAGGCAGTTGTAGGCGCGCGCCACGCGGCCTTCGTCGGAAAGGTAGATATCGTCCGTGCCCGTCAGCAGGATGAAATCGCAGACCCTGTCGCGAATGGCCTGGACGTACTCTTCCTCCGTGCTCAGGAAATTGACGTTGTCCTGCCCCGGAAACCTTTCTCCCGTGGAATCCCGGTAAAACGTGGAGATGGGGAAGGAACTCTCCGGCCAGATCACCCAGGCGGGCATTTCCAGGGAGGTCTCCGTCCCTTCCCGGGCGGACCGTTCCAGCGCTTTTTCCTGGAGTTCCAGCATCCCCTGCTCCGTCGTCTCCAGTAATTCCCGGTAAATGTTTTCCCTGTTGGCCGCATCCCACTTTTCCTTCTGGCTCAGGTTTAACTGGACAGTCATGACGGGAATGGTGAAAGCCCCGTTTCCGGTGGAAACGTCGGAAAGGGGCGCGTAGCGCGCCGTCCACTGCACGCCGATGACGAACATGCCCAGCAGAACCGCCACCAGCATGAAGAAATCCCACGGCACGGACCTTCTGCCTTCATGCATCACCATGGTTCCCGCACGGCGGCAGACGCGCCACAGCCAGATGGAAAACACGGCGGGGATGAAAGCCAGGGCCGTCACGCCGAAGTATTCCGCCCATTGGGCCAGGGGATTCCCGTACAGGGCCACCCCCAGGTTGTTCCAGTTGAAGCCCGGGATCAGCCAGCCCCGCAGCCATTCCAGGCATACCCACAGGGAGGCCCCCGCCAGAGCCGCTGCGGCACTGGGCGCCATGTCGCGCGTGGCCCACTCCTTCCAGGCGCGCCTGCGTTCCGCGGGCGGAAGCTGCGCGTCAGGCAGCGGGAGCCGTGCCGGACGGAACCGGGTTCCCATCACCAGGCCCCAGATGCCGGGAAACAGGCCCCCGTAAAAAAGAATCAGCGGGATGTAGCCGAGCGTGCTCACCTCATTGATCCACCACAGGGAAATGCCGAAAAACACGACTCCGCACGTCCACCCGTACAGGAAATACGCCAGGGCGCCGCGCTTCCCTTCGCGCCGGGGGCCGTACCACAGGGCCGTCAGCAGGGGCAGAAAAGCTATCCAGACGCAGCCGCTCCAGTCCACCGGAATAAAGGAACAGGCCATAAGCGCCCCGGAAAGGGCGGACAGCAGGAAGGCGGCCCACAGGGGGAGGGCGCGCGGGGTGGATCGTGGAACGGCGTGCATCGTGGAATAGGGAAAAAACAAAGCCTTTTCAGCGGAAAAGGCGCTCCGGCATTCTTCCTCATGCTGACTCATTCCTGCAACAAAAAAGATTGCAAAATTCAGTCAAATGCGGAAATAGTTAGCCCAGTTCATACAACCCATCCATACATATGGCAGATATAGACGAAAAGACACCATTAAACGTCCCCGGCAAGTTTTACGTGGACAGTTCCTGCATTGACTGCGACCTTTGCCGCGAAACCGCTCCGGAAAACTTTGGCCGCGACGAAGACGAAGGCGTATCCTACGTCAAGAAGCAGCCGGACAATGAAACCGAACTGGAAGCCTGCGTGGAAGCCCTGGAAGGCTGCCCTGTGGAAGCCATCGGCGACGACGGCGAATAACCATCTTCTTGCCACCTTACAGCGCCCGGGCTTGTGAACAGACACGCTCCGGGCGTTTTTCTTTAACCGGTCCTCTTTTTTCCCTTCCGCCCTTCCCCGTGATGATTCCGCCCTGGTCAGCCTACGTTCCCGACAGGGACCGTCCCGCCCCCCATGCCTCCCCCACCCGGTACGAATACCTTTCCCGGGACGAACAGGAGGTGCGGCAGGCCCTTGCGGACTGGTTCCAGGCCGTTCCGGTGTTCAGTGAAACGCGCAATGTCCACACGGCGGAATCCCTGCTGGGGGCCATCCTCTCCAAACTGCCCCTGGATGAAGAAGGCATGGACCCCGAACTTCTCCGGAAGGGGTGGATGGCCGCGGCGGGGCCGTTCCTGGGAAAGCAGGCCTGCCTGGTCTCCCTGGTCAAGGGAGTGGCGACCATCCAGGTGCTTCAACCGGCCATGAACTACCATCTCCAGCAGTGGCAGGGCGCCCTGCTGGGAAAATTGAGAGACCAGTTCGGCAAGGATGCCGTCCATTCCATCCGCATACGGATAGGATAAATTCGCCGCCGCACGGCGCTCCTTGTGACAATCTCCTGTCCTTCATTGCATTAGAGGAGCGGGAAATGCCTTTCAGGATTTGCAATCCGCTGTCAAACGGATTTTTCTCTTTCCTGATTTATGGTCAGGACTTTCCCGTTATTCTCCACAGTTTCCCCTCATGTGAAAGCGACAGAAAAGGGGATATTGAATATTTTTATCATTCTATAATGGTTAGTTAGTTATATGGTTTTTCTGTATTGGAGTTTCTTTAGCGGATTGCAAATCCTGTAGTTTCATGCCGAATAAAGCGAAATTCCCGTCATGGCGGCGTGGCCTTTTTGCTTTCCAACAACAACGACATACACATGAAAACATCCCTTTTCCTGGCATTATCCACAGCGGCGGCCCTGTCGGCGCATGGAGCGGAAATATGGAGTTCCTTGGACAGCATCATTCCGGAACTGAAGATGGAGGAAACCTCCATCTCCCGCATTGATTATTCTTCCGGAGGGGCTCTGATCGCGAACGGGGGGCCTTCCGCAAACGCGGTGCAGTCCGTCCTTGGAACCCTGGATGCGGGATGGTATTCCGGCAATAAGAATAACAATACCGGTACGCTTGCTTCCGTGACGGCGGACGGCACTACCAATCTGATTTCCGCCTCCGGCGCAGGAGGCGGATTTACAGCCGTCAAATTCCATGAATTGTCCGCCGACACCGTATCCGGATATGAAACCCTGAGGATTTCCTTTGATACAGGCGGTCTTTTCAACGCCAGCAGAACGGGACAGCCCCAGAATTTCAGCCTGTGGTACAGCTTGGGGGGCGAGGAAAATTCCCTTTTCCAGGTCGGTTCCACGATTTCGAATGGCGGGAAACGTCAGCAACAATTCCTATGGCTGGACAATTTCCAAAGACGAATACGGCGGCTTGTTTGATCAGGGAGCCGCCTTCTATCTGGTGATGAATACCGGCGTTCTTGACAACACCTACGCTTATCAGGAGCTTGCCGTAAAAAATTTCCGCATGGAAGGCCTTGCGGTCCCGGAACCTTCCTCCGCCGCTGTCACGCTGCTCGGTCTGGGAGCTTGTATCTTCAGAAGAAAGAGAAGGTGAGGCAACAAAAAAGACCAGTGCTCCGAGCCATTTAAAGTTTGATGAAAGAAAGTCTTTTATTTAAGTGTAATATTATTATGCGACTAACCCTCTCCCTCCTTTTGCTGGCATCAGGCTTGATGCTTTGTTCTCCTGCTTCCTACGGAGACTGGACTTCCCCGCACCCCCTCCAGCAGGAAAAAACGCGCCGGTTCCTCTCATTCCCTTCCCGTCCCAGGTAGACTGGAAGACGGGGACATGCCCTAAAAAGGCTCCCGTTTCCGTGAAAAAGAATGCGGCCCTGGCCAAGACGCTGGGCAAGGAAGGCTACGAGCTCCAGGTCCGTCCCGACGGCATCCAGATCAGGGCCGCTACCGATACAGGCGTTTTTTATGCCCGCCGGACGCTGGACCAGTTGGGCGCCAAGGGGGATTATCCGTGCTGCGACATCAAGGACAGCCCGGCGTTCGCCATCCGCTGCTTCATGCATGACGTGGGCCGCAATTTCCGGCCTATTGAGACGCTCAAGGCGGACATTGACGAGATGGCGCGGCTGAAGCTGAACGCCTTCCACTGGCACCTGACGGACTACCCGCATGGCGCATCCAGTGCAAGAAGTATCCCATTTTGAATGATCCTCCAAGAGGATCAAGGGCCGGGACGTCAACGATACCTACACCTACGACCAGATACGGGACCTGTTCCGCTACGCCAGGAAGCGCCATATCCAGATCATCCCGGAAATAGACATGCCGGGACACAGCACCTATTTCAAGAACTGCTTCGGCTTTCCGATGCACGATCCCAGAGGCATCAAGATTCTGGAAGAGCTACTGGAAGAATTCTTGCCGGGAAATTCCGGTGGAAATGTCCCCCTACCTCCACATCGGCGCGGATGAAATCCACATCCCCAACGGGAAGCAGTTTGCGGACCGGATGGCAGCCAAGGTCAAATCTTTGGGACGCCAGCCCATCCAGTGGGCGGGCAATAACGACCTGCCCGTTTCCGGAGACAGCTACGCCCAGTTGTGGAATGACGAGAATTCCGTAGGCCTGCCGAATCCCGCCAAACAGAAAAACCCCTATTTTGATTCCACGGCAGGCTACATTAATTCCTTTGACCCCGGCATTCTGGTGCGCAGGAATTTCTTCCGCCAGCCCTGCGGAACGGCCAAGAGCGATGACCATTCCCTGGGCGTCATTCAGTGCCTGTGGCCGGATACCCGGGTGGAAGACAAGAAGAACATTCCCATCCAGAGCCCCCAGTGGCCGGCCATGTTCGCCATGGCGGAACGCAGCTGGAAGGGCATTCCGGAGGATGGCTCCCGCTTTGCCGGCAAATTGCCGGAAAAGGATACGGAGGCTTACCAGGCCTTCTCCCTGTTTGAAAAACGCATGGAAGCCCTGGCCGGAAACAAGCCCTTCCCCTACTGGCGGGATTCCTTCGTGGAATGGACCGTGTTCGGTCCCGTTCCAAAGGGCAGGCAGGAAGAAGTGAGGAACGACCTGCTGGCGGGAAAATCCCCTGCTGGACTGGAACCTGTCCAGGCGCGCGGAGGCAATCTGTATTTCCGGACCCGCGCTGGTGCGGAAGGGCTGTTCTCCAAAACGAATCCGAGGAATACCGCCTGGGCGAAGACGACTTTTTACGCTCCCAAGGCGGGCACCATGTACGCCATGGTAGGATTTGACGCTCCGGCACGCTCCACGCGGCGCTGTTCCGGAGTTCCGGCTGCCGGGGAATGGTCCCAGTGCGGCACCAGGATATGGGTGAACGGCAAGGAAGTGAAAAACCCCCAGACTTATAAACTGGCGGGCCAGCGGCGTTATGAAAAGCACACCTGGAATTCTCCCGATAATGAAATATCCTTTGACAATGAGGAGTTCTGGTGGGCACGTCCTCCGATTCCCTTCCAGGTCAAGGCCGGGGAAAACACCATCCTGATTGAACAGCCGTACACGGGGAATTTCCAATCCTGGGGCGTCAGCTTCATTCCGGTGAAAAAATCGGGAGACCGCTGGATTGCCGATCCGAGCTATTATCTCAAGAACAAGGGAGAAAAATAGAATTCCGTCTTCCCACAGCAATGAGAGGTAAACATTTATTCCCACTTCTGGCTCTCCTGCTGGCGGTTCCCTTTTCCGCGGCGGCCCAGCGCCCCAACGTCATCCTCATCCTGATGGACGACATGGGCTGGGGGGACCTGCCCGCCTACCAGGACCAGCGCATGAAGGAAGGGCTTCCCGCCATGGACAATCCGGGCCTCAGGACGCTGGCCCGGGAGGGAATGACGCTGACGCGCCACTACTCCTCCGCTCCGCTTTGTGCCCCGGCCCGCGGTTCCCTGTTTACGGGCGTGCACCAGGGCCATGCCAAGGTAATCCGGGACAGGTCCTTTGACCTGCCCATTGAAGACGCCCCACCCTCGGCACCGTCATGCAGTCCGCCGGGTACAAGACCGCCCTCATCGGCAAATGGGGAATAGGCGGGGCCGGGAGCATGCGGGGACACCGCAGGAATCCACGGCCTACCCCACCAGGCGCGGCTTTGACTACTACTTCGGCTACCTGGACCACGTCAGCGGCCACCACCATTATCCCAAGGAAGACCCCAATCCCATTTCTCCCACCAAGAAGAGCGGTATCTGGGACGGAGACAAGTGCGTCACGGCGGACTGCGACAAGGCGTACTCCGTAGACCTGCTGACGGCCCGCGCCAAAAAGTGGATTGTGGACACGCACCGCCAGAATCCCCGCCAGCCCTTCTTTCTGGCGTTGACCCACATCGCGCCCCATTCCCAGCTTCAAATACCCACCGGCCCGTATCCAGAAGGCCGCGGGGTGAAAGGGGGCGTTCAATGGCTGGGGAAGCCCCACAAGCTGGTCAACACGGCGGAAGGCAAGATCAACTCCTACATCTACCCGCGGTATGCCGACAAGAAGTGGCCCATGGCGCAGAAGAGGTACGCCACCATGATCGCGCGGCTGAGCGATTCTTTTGAAGACCTCATCCAGACCCTGAAGGATCTGAACATTGACAAAAACACGGTCATCATCATGACGTCGGACAACGGCCCCCATGATGAAGGCGGCCAGAATCCGCAGTTTTTCCGCAATTACGGACCTTTTGACGGCATCAAGCAGGATGCGTGGGAGGGCGGCTTCCGCGTTCCCACCATCGTACGCTGGCCCGGACACGTTCCGGCCGGTTCCGTAAACGACCATCCTTCCCAGTTCCACGACTGGATGGCGACGCTGGCCGCCATCGGCGGCGTCAGGGCTCCCTTCCGCAGCGACGGCGTTTCCCTGCTTCCCACCCTGTTGAACAAGGGGACCCAGCCGGACGGCCGACTGTACATGGAATACAGCGCCAAGATGTCCCAGAGCAAGAAGACGACGCCCGGCTACAAGGACTTTCTCCCGTCCAGAAGGAACGCCGTCCGGGGCGACGAGCAGATGGTTTACATCGGCAAATACAAGGGAGTGCGCACCAACATCCAGTCCCATGCGGACTTGTTCGAAATTTACGATACAGTGAAGGATCCGGCGGAACGCCATGACCTGAAGGACACGCCGGAAGGCAAAAAGATGCAGCCTATCATGCACGGCAAAACGCTGAGAATGAGGCGTATTTATGATTATACCCATCCGGAGCGCGGCACCTTTGCCCAGAGGCCCTATGACGAAGAGCCTGTTCCGGCCCTCAGGAAGGAGGAAATGCCCGGAAAACTGGTTCCCCTGACGGCGCAATCCGCCCAGGGCATCCGCCGAAAGGACGGCAGCATGAAGAGAGTGCTCTACCTGAATGTTCCGGAAACGGGGAAATACACCTTCTTCATGAAAACCCCGGCGGAAAAGAATGCCAGGGCATTTGTCAGGCTGCACGACATGCACCTGCTGGACGCGGATTACCATTACAAGCCGGGAACGGAAGTCTCCTCCTCCATGGGGGAACGTACCACGGAAAACGATCCCGCCCGCACAGGGTTGAAGCCCGTGCCGCTGGAGAAAGGCTGGCATCCCTTCATCATTGAAACGGAAGGCTTCTCCGGCCTTCCCCTCTTCTTCTGGCAAAAGGAAGGCGGAGAAAAAAGGGAAATCCCTTCCCAATCCTTCTGCGTGGCGGGATAAAGCGGGAAATACGGGGAGAGAGCCGAGCCGTTGCTCCCCTCCTCATTTTCCCCCCGTCATCAGAACAAGCGCGCGCGGGCGTACCTCCTGACCAGCAGGTAAATGCCCCGCGCCAGCATGTAAACGACGGGCACCAGGCACCACCATGCCCAAAGGGGGCCATGGAGCCGTAAAGCGCGTCTCCACCCCCATCAGGGCAATCAGCACGAAAATATGGGAGCAGTACACGAAGAAACTGCCGGAGGCCCACCCGGCCATGAGTCTTGACAGGCCGGGGCTGACGGCCTTCAGCACGATCCCGGAACTCAGGAACGCCAAGACGGTCAGTCCGGAAAAGGAGCCGTCCGGAAGAAGGAACGTATCCGCACAGCTGGCCCAGATGAGAGCCGCGCAGGCCAGCAGAATGGCGGCATGCATGGCCAGGGGAATCTTCTCCCAGCGGTTCAGACAGCCCGGTGCGGCGGAAGCCAGCATGATGCCGAGAGCAAAATCCCCGAACATGCAGGGACTGGGCCACGCCAGGGAATCATCCCACCTGTTCAGGAACAGGCAGAACAGGCCGAGCGTGTAAAGCGCCGGGCGGCACTTGACCAGCAGGAACGCCGCCAGGGTGAAAATCATCAAATCCCGCAGGAACCACATGGGTGTCAGCATGGGGCACGCGCCCAGGCCGAACACGGAAGCCAGGGACGCGGGGGAAACGGGCATGCCCGCCAGCAGCCAGTAAGCCGCGCACCAGAACAGATAGGGCCGCAGCAGGGACAGCAGACGCCTAGCCGTCCATCTCCCGGCCCCCTGCTCCTGGAGGCGCGCTGCGGAAAAATACCCGGCCAGCAGGAAAAACACGGCCAGCGCCGGACCGATCAGCCAATGGTTGGGGGGAAATCCTCCTCCCGGAACGTGCTGCATGATGACGCTTAATGTAGCCAGCAGGCGCGCAATCTCCACCCAGGGCAAACGGCCGGAGGGAGTGGCGCTGGGAGTGCGGGATGGCGTCATGGCGAGACCATTCTGGCGGAATCACGCCGTAAAAGCACTATTTTTCCTCCGAATCATGATGAAAATACCGCTCGCAGGACCGCCATGGCCCTTGACGAACGTTTCCGCGGCACCGCCTGAAATATAGAGGCGCCTTTCTTCCGTCGCTACAGTGCGGAACTTTCCGGGAAAACAGGTTTTACAAGGTTTTCTGCATGTAAACCACGCCGAACTGACGGTTTAACTTGGACCCGATGTTCCTGAGTTCGCCGCAAAAGGCAAATCCGTTATGGACATGTAATTTCAGGCTTACGCGGTTTCCAACGAAATTTCCGCAATGATGTTTTCCATGCCCATTTGCCTGGCGTCGGCCTCCAGTCGGTCAAAGCACAGTTTTCCCATGCCCTTCCCCGCATGCTCGCGCGCAATAAAAAGGTGATTTTGACCGTTTTCCAGAAACTCGCTGCAGGGGCATAGGCGCTCAGCCAGCAAAATTCGATGACGTTTCCTGCCGATGCGTCCACAACCGCATAAGCGGGATATCCGGCCGTCATTTCCAACAGCATGAAAAAAAGCTCCCGGCAAAGGTGCATCCGCAAAGCCGCCGTACCATTTTCAATATAATCATTGAAAATTTCCGTGACGGGCATGGCATTCTCCATTCCAGGCTTCTCGTATCTTGCCCGAATTCTGAAAACCTTTCCTGTGGAAATATGGGATTAAACAGGCACCAGCATCCGGGACAGCGCTTCCTTTGTCATCCGGCCTCCGTGAAGCGGAAGCAACTGCAGAGCACCAGAAACGGACCTTTCCGGGAAGGCTGGCCGCCCCTGGTCCGCATCAATAGCGCTTTCAATGTGCATGGCGTTTGCCGTGCGGGAACCGCCGTTCCTTATAGGCGCCTTCCCTCGCATATCCTCCGTTAACACGGCTACGGCCAAGTGGGGCCGTACGTCCGGCCGTCATCCCCAAAAATGGCTGTTTCCGAAAGGAACCAGCCATGGGAAAGGGATCCGGCAAGGGACTTGTTCATGAATAAAATCCGTTGTCCGGCTCCCGTTCCGGCTTTTTCCGCCTGAAACGCGGATGGCGGCAGCGATGAATCTGCGTGTCCGCATTAGCTTCTGAAAAATGGCGCGGATGGGACTCTTTCCGAGCTTCTCTGCGCAGAATTTCCAGAAAATCCTTCAGCGGCAATTCCATGTCCGCATCATGGCAGGCCAGCATGGCGGACAGGCGGACCTGCCCGTTGTCATAGTCCACGTACATGGCGAACAGCGTGGTCTGGTACAGATGCCACGGTTCTCCTTCCGCACCGTTTTCCAGGTGCGTGTTGATGGCTTCCAGAAGCCATGTGAGCGTTGTTCAGCTCCAGGTTGTCCAGAACGTCCGTATGAGGGACGTTGCCTGGCCGAAGCCGGTCACGCTTTCCAGTTGTCTTACCCTGTCGATCTTCATGTCTTGAATCTCCTTTCCGGTGTTTCCTTGTTTGGAGGGGCGGCGGACGGCTCTACCGCTCCGAGGGATTTAGACACTTTTTTTTCAATAGTTTGTTCAATCTGGAAAAACTTATTCAGTCTGCGGCAGCCTTGCCGATGTAGGGGAGGTCGCGGTACCGGTTGTCCAAGTCCATGCCGAACCCCTACCAGGAAGTCGTCGCCCCAGGTAAAGGCTACATAATCCGCTTCAAAGGGAACCTTCCGGCAGCAGTGCTTGTCCACGGCCACAGCCGTCAATACGCGCTGCACACCCCTCTTTTTCAATTCTCCGCAAACGCCCGCCAGCGTCCTGCCCGTGTCCAGTACGTCATCCACCACCAGCACGGGGACGCCGGGCCGGAACGCGCCGCAATCCCCGCGCCACGCCACGGAGCCGGAACTTTCCATGCCGGAATAGCTGGATACCTTGACGGACCTCACTTCCGGGCGGGATTTCAAATGCTCCGCCAGCATGGACGCAAAGGGCACGGCCCCGTCCAGAAGCCGGAGCAGGACATAGGGGCGGTCCCCCATGTCGGCGTCAATGGAGGCGGCCAGTTCCCGCACGCGTGCGGCAATGGCCTGTTCCCCAATTAGCGGCGTAATGGTATAAGTCATGAAACGGAAGCAGGATAGCCTGCCCCGCGCGGGAAATCAATCCCGGAAGGGGAACGGAGACGGATGCGGGGAAGCCGGGGCATTCTTCCATGATTTCCCCGCAGCCGGAGGCAGGGGGGCCGGTCATTCCATCCGGCTGCGTTATTGCACCGCTTTCCGGCCTCCGGGCCGGACGGCGGATGCGGGATGAGGCCGCCCCTTCCCCGGAAGCTACCGGAAAAACGGTGGCCTTCCCCGCACGGTAACAAGCTCTTGCGTCACAGGGATTTTTTCTGCATAATCGCCCGGCAAGAATGACGGAAAAACCCATACAACTTGGCCTGGCCGGGCTGGGTACGGTCGGTTCCGGCGTTTATGAGGACGCTGTACCGCAACCACTCCCTGCTGGAAGCGCGGAGCAAGATCCGTTCAGGATCAAGCGCATTGCCGTGCGCAACCTGAACAAGCACAGGGAAACCGCCGTTCCGGAAGAATTGCTGACCGACGACTGGCACGAGCTGGTGGGGGACCCGGAAATAGACATCATCATTGAACTGATCCGGGGGCACCCGGCAGGCCTATGACCTGGTGACGACGGCCCTCCGCGCGGGCAAGCCCGTGGTGACCGGCAACAAGGCCCTGCTGGCCGAATACGGCGCGGAGATTTTCAAGCTTTCCGCGGAGATGGGCACGCCCATCTACTTTGAGGCTTCCGCCGGGGGGGGCATCCCCATCATCCAGAGCCTCCAGAATTCCCTGATCTGCAACCACATCAATTCCATCGTGGGGATCATCAACGGGACTTCCAACTACATTCTTTCCGCGATGGGGGAACACGGGGCCGACTACGAGGACGCCTTGGTGCAGGCCCAGAAACTGGGATTTGCGGAGGAAGACCCCTCCCTGGACGTCAACGGCTGGGACGCCGCCCACAAAGCCCTCATTCTGGCCACCCTGGCCTACGGCACCACCATCTCCCCGGACAAAATTTACGTCAGCGGCATTGAAAACATCACCAGCCGGGATTTCGAATTCGCCAAAAAACTGGGGTACACCATCAAGCTGCTCGTGGTCATCCGCTACCATGAAAACCAGGAAGACGCGCTGGAACTGCGCGTACAGCCCTGCTTTGTCCATGACTGGCACATCCTGGCTTCCGTCAACGGCGTGTTCAACGCCATTTCCGTGAACGGGGACATTGTGGGGGAAACCTTGTTCTACGGCCGCGGAGCGGGCAAGAATCCCACGGCCTCCGCCGTGATCAGCGACGTGATTACGGCCATGCGCGAAAGCCGCTACCCGGAATTCCACACGGGGTTCACCCCTTACGCCAAATCCTGCGGCGTGATGCATATCAACGACACCACGACGCCGTACTACGTGCGCTTCCAGGTGGCGGACCAGCCCGGCGTGATTGCGGAAATAGCCCGCATCCTGGCCACCTTCGGCATCGGCATCTCCGCTACGTCCTCCGCACCCAGCCACATCGACGAAGACGGCGTGGCGTGGAACGACCTGGTATTCATCCTCCATACCTGCCCGTGGGGCCAGCTCCAGATGGCGCTGGAGGAAATTGCCCAGATTTCCTTCGTGGCGCCGGAAGCCCGCGTGCTGCGCATCGAACACCTTCTTCCTCAATCCTAACCTACATCATCCTGTTACATGGCACTTATCGTTCAAAAATTCGGAGGCTCCTCCGTGGGCACCATTGACCGCATCCGCAATGTGGCGCGCCGCATCCATGAGACCGCCGGAGACGGCAACCAGGTAGTGGCCGTCGTCTCCGCCATGAGCGGCGTGACGGACAAGCTGATCGGCCTGGCCAGGGAACTGTCCGCCTCCCCCTCCGAACGCGAGCTGGACGTCCTGATGGCTACCGGGGAACAGCAGTCCATCGCCCTGCTCTGCATGGCCCTGCATGAACTGGGAGACAAGGCCGTGTCCTTCACGGGAGCCCAGGCGGGCATTACCACCTTCGGCTCCCACACCCGCGGCCGCATCCACAAAATTGACCCGGAACGGATGAACAAATGCCTGATGGAAGGCAACATCCTCATCTGCGCCGGCTTCCAGGGCGTGACGGAGGAAGGCATGGTCCAGACGCTGGGCCGCGGCGGCTCGGACCTTTCCGCCATCGCCATCGCCGCCGCTCTGAAGGCGGACGTGTGCCAGATTTTTACGGATGTGGACGGCGTGTACACCTGCGACCCCCGCGTGGTGAAGGACGCCGTGAAGATACAGACCCTTTCCTACGACGAAATGCTGGAAATGGCATCCAGCGGTTCCAAGGTGATGCAGTCGCGCTCCGTGGAATTCGCCAAAAAATTCGGCGTCGTCTTTGAAGTTCGCAACTCCATGAACAATAACCCCGGTACCATCGTGCAAGAAGAAACTCCCTCCATGGAAGCCGTCGTCATCCGCGGCATCTCCATCGACCGCAACCAGGCCCGCCTCACCATCACCGGCATTCCGGACAAAATCGGCTATACGGCCAGGATTCTGGGCGCCCTGGCAGAGGCGGAAATCAATTTGGACATGATTCTGGCCAACACCGCCCATGACGGCTACGTCCGCCAGTCCTTCACCATGCCCGCCAACGAACTGGGCCGCGCCCAGGCGGCGCTCAAACCCGTGACGGCAGCGCTGGGCCCCGATGTGAAAGTGGAGACGGAAGCCGGACTCGCCAAGCTTTCCCTGGTGGGTATCGGCATGCGTTCCCATTCCGGCGTGGGTGCCACCGCGTTCAAGGCCCTGGCGGACGCCAACATCAAGACCGGCATGATTTCCACGTCGGAAATCAAGATCGCCGTGATGGTGGACGAGTCCGACATCGACGAGGCGGCGCGCGTCGTCCACAAGGCATTCAACCTGGGCGGCCAGAATTAACCAGTCCCCTTTCCCTGTTCCAGGCCGGTTCGCTTGCGCGGCGGACCGGCCTTTTCTTTCTTGCCATTTCATCCCTTTTCATCCCGTTCCCTGCGGATTCCCGCACACCTGATGAAGAAAAGCGCCCCTTTTCAACGAATGGCAGGAGTGATGACGTCAAGGGCAGAATCCGCCGCCATGTGCCTCATGTTGCGGCGGAAGAAGAGAATGAGCAGAGAAAAAAGGAGAGTTTCCAGCCTGATTTCCGGCGGCATCGTTCGTCTGACGGCCCTTCCGCAAGCACCGCCGCGCCATGCCGATGCGTTATATGGGTCTGCCGGAAATGTACAAAAGGAGGGGAGGCGGGAAAGCGGATGACTTCCTCCCCGGTTTATGCGATCATTGGCACAGGAAAGAGATGAGTACCGAATTTGTGAACCTGACGGCGGAAAACCTTCCCCATGAACATTTATGCTGCATTATCCGCAGCAAGAAGTTCCATCCGGGTATTGACGCCAAGCGGCAATGGCTTTCCGGCCGGCTGAAGGAGGGCCATGTCTTTAGAAAGTTGAATGAGAAGGCTACGGTTTTTATTGAATATGCTCCCTTGGAAACCGCCTGGGTTCCTATCATCGGCGACAATTATTATTATCTGTACTGCCTGTGGGTTTCCGGCAGCTGCAAAGGGAAAGGGTACGGAAAGGCGCTGATGGAGTATTGTCTGGCGGATGCCGGGAAAAACGGCAAATCCGGCATTTGCATGCTTGGAGCAACAAAACAGAAAGCCTGGCTTTCCGACCAGTCGTTTGCGAAGAAGTTCGGTTTTGAAGTTGCCGATACCGCCGGCAACGGGTATGAACTGCTGGCGCTTTCCCTGGACGGAACCCTGCCGAGCTTTTCCCAACGAGCTAAAAAACTGGAAATTGAAAGCAGGGAGCTGACCATTTATTACGATATGCAATGCCCGTATGTTTATCAAAACATCGGGATCATCAGGCAGTATTGTGAAACGAACGGGGTTCCCGTGTTTTTCATTCACGTGGATTCCCTGCAAAAAGCCAAGGAATTGCCCTGTGTTTTCAATAACTGGGCCGTGTTTTACAAGGGGAAGTTTGAGACGGTGAATTTGCTGCCGGATGTGGCCGCCTTAAAGAGAATACTGAAAAAGTAGTCTTGGAAAATGAACGTGCGGTTCCGTGTTTTTCCGGCGATTGCGGGATGATGCGGGCTTGCCGGAAACATCGGCCCCGGCCGCTGCTCTCCCGGAATAACGTGCCAGGAAGGGGAATGCGGCAAACATCCGCCATGCCGGAATACGGATTTCCCCGAAGTTGTGCCGCAAGCGGCCGTTTCCTCTCCTTTCCCCTCTATTGACGCCCCCGAATAAGTTTTTTTTCATCAGGGAAAGCAGAGGAAGAGGATGAGCGGGACGAACGGAACAGGCGGAAAAGGCGGCAGAATATGGAAAATGAAACCGCGGCGCTCCGGGAGAGCCGTTCCGGACTATCTTCTTCTTGCAGGCCGGGCCGCCGGGGGAGCGGGAGGTGCCGGGGCCTTCCCGCCGGAGAAGGGGGCAAAGCTCCAGTTCACGTTATTCAGGGGCCCTCTGCCGCGCACCTGGAACAGGCCGCGCGCCAGCAGGAAAACGGGCGAGGTGAGGAGCTGCGGAATGCCGCGGAACCCCATCTGGAAGTCGGAGTTGACCTGGAGGTCGGCCAGGCGTATCCATCCGCCGCCCTTCAGGGACAGGTTGCTGCCCGTGGCCACGAAGTTGTTTGTACGGATGTAGCCTTTTTCTATGGAAAAGTCGCAGTCGGCGCGGGTGAGCTTGTAGTTGATCAGGTGGCCCAGGCCGGGGATGTAATTGGCCAGGGCTTCCCCCAAAAAGCCGAAGATGGGGATTTCCACCAGGTTTCCGTGGACCAGCGCCGCTTCCCCCTTGGCCTGGATGCTGTTCATGTTGCCGCCCTTGGACGAAAATTCAATGGCTCCGTGCACGGTGGCCTTCTCCATTTTTTCCCCGTAGGATTTGCCGATGGCCGTCAGGTTCATGTCCTGGAGCACGAAGGAGCCGTTCAAGGCGTCCCCGCCGTCAATCTGCGCCAGCACGCGGCCGGTGAAGGAGCCTTCCCAGATGGTTCCCTGCAATTTGTCCACCACCACCCACTGCGGGGAGATGAGCACTTCCCCCTTCGTCCTGCCCAGGTCCAGCGTGGTTCCCAGGATTTTATAGCGGACGCGACCTGCGGAGGCGTCAAAGCGGATGCGCCCCTTCATCAGCTTCAGGTCGTCCCCCATCGGGAACATGCCGCCGCCGGAAAGCGTCACGGGGCGCGTGAAGACGAATTCCCGGAGCACCTTCGCGGCGTCGTCCGAGAACATGCGCAGCGTATGGGCCGGATAGGCCTGCCCTTCCAGGCCCAGAACCTCCACGGTGTCCGGGACAAAACGGAAGTCGATGCTTTTGGCCTTCAGGGAACTGTCCGCCGGACCGCCGGACAATCCGGCGGAGGAAAGATAGTCGGAGTTGGAGACCGTCAGCGCCACGTTGGTCAGGACCAGCTGGTCCGTCACCAGGTGGGCGTCCGCGCGGGCGGATTTGATTTCCACCCCCTTGTATTTGGTGTTGGCGACGGATACGACGGCCTCAATGTCGTAGGCCTTTTCCAGATTGTAAAGTCCCAACGTTCCCTGGAAGGAGAGGTTGATCCCGGAGTTGCCGTGGAAGGCGAAGCGCTCCATGAAGAAGTCGTCATCTTTCATTGCCATCAACTTGTCGATCGTGTCCAGGGGAACCGTGGACTGTCCCATCACGAACATCTGCCCGTCCAGGAAGCCGTTGGCAAAGAGTTCAAATTCCTTTTTCCAGTTCTATGCGGCAGTTCTGCACGAAGAGCTGGTTGGGCCTGTATTCCACCTCCAGGTCCGCCGTTTTCACGGGCACCTTGTTCCAGGCCAGGTTTTCCGCCTTGATGCGTGCGCGCACCAGGGTGGGTTCCACGGGTTTTCCTTCCGGAATGTCCAGCCTGCCGTGTACGCGGAGGGTCGCTTTTTCCGGAATCTTCAGTTCCTCCGGCACGGGAACGGATTTGCCGCCCAGGGCCACGAGAATTTCCGGCTTCAAGTCCGATTCCACCGTAAAGACAAGGTCCGTTCCCAGATAGCTGCCGTCCAGTTTCATCCGTCCGTCTTCACGCACCAGTTCCAGCAGCGTCACGTTGATGGATTTGCCGATCACTTCCACCTTGGCCGTGGCGGAATCGAATTCCACCCCCTGGTACGCCACGTCCCTGACGGCGGCGTCCAGTTTCAGGCGGTCCACGCGGACCGGGCCTGACCAGTCCACGCCCATGCGGAGCGTGCCCGCGGCGTTCAGTTCCGGGTCTCCGTTGATGACCAGGGTGGGCGGCAGTTCCACATCTTCCGGTGCCATGGACCGGGCCATGTTCAGCATGGCGTTCACGGGCAGCGTGCTGTGGATGTCCACCTTGATTTCTCCATCCACGCCCATCACCTTGCCGGAAAAGCTTCCGCCCTGGTGCCGTATGTCCAGGTCCGTCACGTAGAAGTTGCCGTTTTCATAGCTGAAATCCCCGGACGCCTTTGAAAATTTCTCTCCGAACACGGAGAAGGCCCCCATGGAGCCGGACCCCAGCAGCTTTACCTGGTCCACGCCTTCCCACCCTTCCGTGAACACCAGCCTGCCGGACATTTGAACGTGCGGCTCGCTCAGGAATTTCATTTCCCGCGGAACAAGGGATTCGTTGAGGAAGGATACCGTCCAGGACACGAGGGGGGCCGTGCTGGTGACGTCCCAGATCAGGGAGCGCTTTTTCAAATCCGCCTGAAGGGACAGCCTCATGAATCCCGCCGTTTCCGCATCCCTCATGGTGAAGCGCCTGGCCATGATGACGGAGTCCGAATAGTCGACGCTGAACATCAGGTCCTTGACACGAATTCTGCCGTATTGCAGTGAGGGGCCTGAAAGTCCAGCCCCACGCGGATTCCGCCGCCCTTCATGTCGTCGCTCAGGTTGACGGCAAGCTGCGGCGGGGCGGATTCCGGCCACTTCACCCTGTCCAGGTATTCCAGCACGCGGTCAAGCTGCTTGCGGACGGCCGCCACGTCTCGGGCGTCAGCACAAAGTCTCCGCCCTCCTCCTGCCCTGCGGGAAAGCTTCCCTGGGCGGTGACCCGTATTCCCTGCACCACGGCTTCCGCCTTCGTGAGGTCCACCATGCCGGGGCGGTTCAGGTCTATCTCCGCATTCAGCCCGGCGACGGAAAAGACCCGTTCCGGTCTTTCCTTATCCACCGGCATGCTGACGCTCAACCCCTCCACGTTCACCCTCTCCGGGTCCACCTGGCCGTCCAGCAGTTTTTTCCAGTTCAGGGAGATGTCCGCCTCATGAAGCCAGGCGATGGGACGGCGGTTTTCCGGAGGCGCTTCCGGGTCCAGCATTTCCACGTCCTTCAGCGTAACGACGGCCCGGGGCCAGATGCTGACTTTCAGCGTGCCGATGTTCACGGGCACCCCTTTTTCCAGCAGGGCCTGTTCCACGCGCACCACTACGAAAGAGGGAACGCCCCAGATGGAGACATAGCAAATGAAGCCAAACACCAGGGCGCACAGCAGAATAATCACGGTGGGGACCAACCCCCGGAGCCATCTCATGAATGTCGAACGAGCCATACGCCACTTGCCTTACTTGCACAGGTACCTGCCCATGCTACCTTAAAAGGAGAGACATTGCACCATCATTTTACGTTGGCAATTTATTTCGTATTCCGGACATGCACGGGGTTTTTCCATTAAAAACGGCGCCCGGCGAAGGGTTCCCGCTCCTGTCATCCGGCTTGAACAGGATGAAACGCCATCCAGTCAAACCTTTGCCAGGTCCGGTCAAAAGCCGGAAGAATCTTAATTTTGTAGATCATGAATATTATTATCGACAGGGCATCGTCCAGGGGACATGCCAACCACGGTGGTTGAATACCTACCACACATTCAGTTTTGCCAATTATTTCAATCCGGACCGCATGCAGTTCGGAGCCCTTCGCGTACTCAATGACGATACGGTGCTTCCGGACGAAGGGTTCGGCACCCACCCCCACAAGAATATGGAAGTGATTTCCATTCCCTTGAAAGGGAAGCTCCGCCACGGCGACAGCCTGAACAACAGCCACACCATCACGCGCGGGGAAATCCAGCTCATGAGCGCGGGAACGGGCATCCTGCACAGCGAGTACAACGATAGTTCCACGGATAATCTGGAATTCCTGCAAATATGGGTTATTCCGGACAGGATCAACACGGAGCCCAAGTACAAGGATTACGACATCAAGCCCCTGCTGAAGCACAATGAGATTTCCACCTTCCTGGCTCCGGAAACGGCCATCTCCATCATGCAGCAGGCGTGGTTTTCCTGGGCGGAACTGGATCGCGGCACATCGCGGGAATACAAGTTCAAGGGCCAGAATACGGGCGTGTACGTCTTCGTGGTGGAAGGAGAGGTGAAGATCGGGGACACGGTGCTGAACCGCCGCGACGGAGCCGGCATCACGGATACGGAGGCCATCACCATGGAGGCCCTCCAGAATTACCGTTCTTCTGATGGAAGTGGCGCAATAGCGCAGCCGGGATTTCTCGGAATTTCATCCGGATATGATTTACTTGGGCCTGCCCTCATGCGGAGGGCGGGCCCTTTGCCGTCCTCCCCGTGCTTCCTCCGGCCCTTGATGAGCAGGCCCAGCCACCACCCCAGCTGCACGAGCCCGTAGCACAGTCCCCCCAGCACAACGCTGGAAACGGCCCAGCCCGTCAGGAATTCCAGGGAAACCATGCCTATGCCCAGGCCGTTGAACGGAGCCCAGGACCATTGTTCCACCCCGTTTTCAGCATGTGCCAGGTGGCGCCGGAAGTCGGCAGGCCAAACCGGGAAGAGGAACCAGCCCAGCCACCACTGGGCGGGAATGGCAAAGAAGGTAAAACCGGGCGGGGAGAGCCAGGCCATCAGGATGGCCACCGGAATGTTCCC
>VOFH01002604.1_pt1 | contig 33750 bp, 51 predicted proteins | sample 5384091 | NCBI WGS metagenome assembly VOFH01 (sample SAMN12384727, study PRJNA508395) | human gut metagenome | isolation source: healthy gut G | host: Homo sapiens
TCGGTATGCTTCGTTCAGTTACGTATTGCTACATGACAGCAGCAACACAACCGGCGGAGCTCTCTCCGACAATGAGCCGGTGCGCGTCAACCATACCGTGCGCAACATCGTCATCGCCCTCATCGTGGTCGCCAGCGTGAGGCGCCGGGCCAAGGTCCGTGGAGCGCGCGGAGATGTGATGCAACGTGTTCGCGGCACCCCAGCAGGCGGTGACCAAGCGGTTCATCGACACGGTATCCCGGTTCAGCCGGCGGCCAGTCGACCTACGAGTTCTCGGGCGACGATGCGCTGGTGCGCGACTTTCTCGAGCTGTCGCGTTCCAGCGATGTCATCGACTTCGGCGCGGCAGCGGGAGCCCGCCAGGCTACGAGGACGCCATCGCCGCAGCGGATTGGATGCCGATCCGCGGGACAGACAAGGAGGAGACGCGATGAGTCCCTCGGTCCATGCGTACGACATCGCCGGCCACCAGACCGACTGGACGGTTATCAGAAAGTCAGACCAGACGGTGACCTGGACGGCCGTGATCATCATGCAATCGTGCTGGTCGGATCGTGCAGAGGCATCGCAGAACGCCATCGCCAAGCGTATATTGAAGCTACAGAGGTAACATGGCGCGCGACATCTCGCGGGAAGGAACGTAAATCGCCCATGGTCGAACATGTCGAGGGTCACGGACAGGCTGATCGGCATACGGCATTATCTGCATCAGCATCCCGATCGCAGCTTCAAGGAGGTCGAGACCAGCGCGTATCTGGCAGATCTGCTGCGCGGGCATGGCATAGATGTGCTCGACACGACGTTGGAGACCGGCGTCGTCGCGCTCATCGAGGGAGAGGTGCCGGACTGCGCATCGCGCTGCGCGCCGACATCGACAGCCTGCCGATCACCGGAGGACACCGGCCTGCCGTTCAGCTCGATGAACCCCGGCGTGATGCGACGGCTGCGGCCATGACCCTGCATGAGCCGGGCTTTTGGGCGCGGCGTTCTGGCTGGCCGATCACCTGCGACCGCATCGCAGGCAGCGTGAAGATCGTCTTCCAGCCGGTAGGGAGGTGGTATGGGCGCCCGCAAGGTCGTGGAATCGGCGCGACGGATGACGTGAAGGCCATCATCGGCACGCATAACAAGCGAACTACGCCCCCGGACAGATCGCCATCGGCGCAGCCGATGATGGCCGGCTGCGTGAAGTTTCAGGTCACGCTGCGCCCAGGGCACCCATGCCGGGTACCCGCAGAAGGGCACCGGCATCGGGCGCTCGCCTCGATGATCCTCGCCCTGCAGACCATCGTGAGCCGCAACATCTCGCCGTTCCACGCCGTGGTGCTGTCCATCACCGAAGTGCATGGCGGGCACGTGTGTGAGATGTCTTGCCCGCGAAGCGAGATTCCAGGGCACCGTGCGCTTCTTCGACCAGGACGACGAACGGCGATGCCGGCGTGGCGGAGTCGAACACGGCCAAGCGTACGGGATCGCGGTAGGCGGACTGGGACTGCATCCAGGTGCCGCTGGTCGGCGACGAGGCAATCGGGCGGTCCAAGACGATGCCCTCCTATCGGGCGCTCAAGCCGATACATCCCAGCATGGCGGGGAGGATTTCGTGGAGTTCTCGGGATGCGAGGCGCCTGGTGTTCGCGTTCATCGGCTCGGAACAGGGGAGACCGGGGTGCGCCGACTGGCACCGCACTTCGTCGGCGTGACGGCGCGATCAGGCGCCGTTGACTCTCGTCAACGCCTCGCTGCGAGTGCTCGCCGAGCTTCGCTGACGGGCGGTGGGACGGGGATCATCCCGCGTGACGGCACTGTGCCGCCTGGCGTCCGTCATCTCGGCTGAGGTACTATAGGGCACTATGACCCATCTTCGTTTTGCCCGCGCGCAGATCGACACCGCGTCGGCGACCTCGACGGCAACGCCGACAAAAATCATGCACTACGCGCATCTCGCCGCGCATGAAGCGCCACGTCGTCATCTTCCCGGAAGTGACGCTGACCGGATACCCCATCGAGGATCTGGCGTTGCGCCGCGTTCCGCAAGACGGCGGGACAAGGCGAACTGGCTGGCGACGAGCTGGAGGCCGACGGATTGGGCGACCTGTATGTCGCCGTCGGCACGGTCGGCACCGACCACGCGTCCGACAAACCTCGCAACCGCATGGTCGTGCTGCACGACGGCATGGTCTGTGGCCGGCTACGACAAGCATTTCCTGCCGAACTACGGCGTGTTCGACGAATTCCGCATCTTCGCGGTAAGCGACCGCACCGTCGTGCTCGACATCGACAGCGTGCGCATCGGCGTGGCCATCTGCGAGAGGACATCTGGCAGGACTGGCAGGTAGAGTCACCCGGCTCGTCGACGAGCATATCGACGTGTTGATGACGATGAACGGCTCCGCCGTACGGAGAACAAACCCATACGCGTTACGACCTCGCGGTCAGGCGCGCAGTAAGTCGGCCCACCCCGATGATGTACGTGAACCAGGTCGGCGGTCAAGGATGACCTGGTGTTCGACGGCGGCACGCTTCGTTGTCGACCGCGACGGCACGCTGCTGGAACGTTCCCCGATGTTCATGGAGCATCTGGGACTCTTCGACCTCGACACGGACGCCGAGCATCAGACGACGGGCGACATTGCGAACCTTCCGACCCGGACGAGGAGGTGTACACCGCCTGCGTGCTGAAGTATGAAGGACTATGGCGAGAGAACCAGGTTCTCCGGCGTGTGCCTGGTATTGCCGCTCAAGCGGCATCGACTTCCGCGCTGGTGGCGGCGATGGCCGCCGACGCCTGACGGCGACACAACGTGCATGGCATCTCGATGCCGAGCATGTATTCCTCCATCGGTTCCAAGGACGACGCCGCCGACCTGGCGGCCAACATCGGCGCACATTACGACGTGCAGCCGATCGAGCCATGTTCAATGTGTACCAGAAACCAGCTCGAAGCTCGAAGGCGTGGCCGCGGAGAACCTGCAGGCCGCATCCGCTGGCGTCATCGTCATGGCGTACTCAACAGCCTCGGTCTGCTCGCCGTCAGCACGGGCAGCAATCCCGAGCTGGCGTGAAGCTATTCGACCATCTACGGCGGCGGAATCGGCAGATCGCGCGTCAGGGTATACTCAAGACCCGTGTCTGGGAACTGTCCCGCTGGCGCAACCGGTACTGCCGCAGGCGTCGGCATCGGCAGGCTGCGCATCGTCGGCAACGAGCAGGGGATGCGCGGGCGCTCCGCTGCCGGCATGGTGTGATGATTCGTCAGCAGCATCGAGAAAGCGCCGAGCGCCGAGCTGCGCCCCGGGGCAGAAGGATTCCGATTCGCTGCCCGGAATACGCGCTGCTCGACAAAGGTGCTCGCCGCATACATCGAAGCATGCTCACGGTCGCGCCGACCTGCTGGCCGACGGCTTCGACAAGGCGACCGTCGACACGGTCATACGGGACTGGTAAACCGCGCGCCGAATGGCACGCCGCCAGTATCCGCCTAAGGACCGAAGGTCACCCGCGCTGACGTTTTCAGGCGGCGGATCCTTAAATCTGCCGGTCACCAATGCATTCCCGCGAATAATCGGCGATCGCAACCGTAGAACATCGAGGCCGAAGGAAGCCGATATGGAAAGCAGTGGTATTTCAACACCGTCACCGAGCAGCCGGAATTGGGCATGATCTCTCCGGCAAGCCACCGCATGAGACGTAGAACCCGTGAGGACGCGCTTGACGCATGGAAGATCGTGCAGGAGCGCAATCTCAAATGGGAGAACAGGACCGCGAATGGAAACGCGCTGGTCAGCGGACGGCTCGGCATCTTCGAAAAGTGAATTCCATATGAAAACCACGCCCGATTGTGATTTATGTCACTAATTTCGGGAGTGGTTTTCGGAGCTTTCTGAATGATTGCCGTTACAATCATTAGTAGCGACGGCGTAACGATGCGTCGCCAACCGACACCCAGTAAAGTGGAAATGGCAGCAGTTGATGCAACGGGTCTCCCAGGAGGAACTTGATCATCGGCGATTACCGCCGCGTGGCGCTCTACGGGACAGACCGACTGATCGAGGAAAAGAAAAAGGACAAGGCGGAGCTGGGCCGCGGCGCGATGACGGACGAGAACATCCGTCTCATCGAGGAAGTCTGGCGGCAGATCGACTTTCTGGGCAAGCTGCGGGATATGGCCGCGCTGTACGGCTGCGACATCAGCCGCCCGGCGCAAAGTGCCCGCGAGGCCGTGCAGTGGACCTACTTCGGCTACCTTGGGGCCATCAAGGAGCAGAACGGCGCGGCCATGAGCCTGGGCCGCGTGAGCACGTTTCTGGATATCTATTTCGAGCGGGACCTGGCCGCGGGCAGGCTGGACGAGGCGGGCGCGCAGGAGCTGATGGACGACTTTGTGATGAAGCTGCGTATGGCGCGCCACCTGCGTACGCCGGAGTACAACGCGCTGTTCGGCGGCGACCCCATGTGGATCACCGAAGCCGTGGGGGGCATGGGCTCGGATGGCCGCACGCTGGTGACGAAAACTTCCTTCCGCATGCTGCATACGCTTTACAATCTGGGGGCGTCGCCGGAACCGAACCTGACCATTTTGTGGAGCGGTGCGCTGCCCGCCGCGTTTAAGACATACTGCGCCCGCGTCTCCTGCGAGACAGACGCCATCCAATACGAAAACGACGACCTGATGCGCCCCATTTACGGCGACGATTACGCCATCGCATGCTGTGTCTCAGCCATGCGGCTGGGTAAAGACATGCAGTTTTTCGGCGCGCGGGTCAATTTGCCAAAGCTGCTGCTCCTGTCCCTCAACGGTGGCCGGGACGAGATGAAGAACATGCAGGTCGGCCCGGTGCATACGCCCTATGAGGACGAGTATCTGGAGTACGGCAGGGTGACGGCGCTGCTGGACGCATACCGCCCCTGGCTGGCGGAATTGTATGCCGATACCATGAACGTCATCCATTACATGCACGATAAATATGCTTATGAAAAAACGCAGATGGCTCTGCACGACACCCATGTGCACCGCTACATGGCTTTCGGTATGGCGGGCCTGTCCGTGCTGGCAGATTCACTCTCGGCCATTAAATACGCGAAGGTGCGCTGCATCCGCGACGCCGGAACAGGCCTCATCACGGATTTCGAGGTGGAGGGAGACTACCCCGCCTTCGGCAACGATGACGACCGCGTGGACGCCATTGCCTGCGAACAGGCCGAAGCGTTTTACAACGAGCTGGCAGGCCATGCGCTGTATCGCGGAGCCGAAGCCACGCTCTCGGTGCTGACGATCACCTCCAACGTGGTGTACGGTAAAAAAACAGGCTCCACGCCCGACGGCCGCAAAGCGGGGCAGCCCTTTGCCCCGGGCGCGAACCCCATGCACGGCCGGGAAAAAAGCGGCGCGCTGGCCTCGCTGAACTCTGTGGCAAAGCTTTCGTACCGGTACTGCAAGGACGGCATCTCCAATACGTTTTCCATCGTGCCGGGAGCGCTGGGCAGGACGGACGAACAGCGCCGGGCCAATCTCGTCAGCCTGCTGGACGGCTATTTTTCCCAGATGGCCCACCACATCAACGTCAACGTGCTCAGCCGTGAAACGCTGGTGGAGGCGTACAATGACCCGGAAAAATACCCCAATCTGACCATCCGCGTTTCAGGCTACGCGGTGAACTATCGATGGCAAGGACCAATTCAACGCTGAAAATCTTCATTCGACTAGCGTGGCAAGTGGTTCGAAATACTACGAAATGCCTTCTGTCGTAGCCTTGAACTATGGCAGACATCTTTGATTTTCCACGGATGCGCGCAACGTGGCGCGCGCCATTAACTGAGGAGCGGATATGGGCCGGAGCAATGCCAACAAAGGTGAATTATCAACTGTGTCAATAACAACTAAGTTTGTAATAACATCATTTTTAATTGTAACTTTAACAATGTTTCCATTATATCAGAGAGTTCCTTCATAAACACCACATCTTTATAAATAGAACTAGTGCTTCAGCAGGTTCATTTGAAGGAGGTCATTTGAGCCAGCGTGACGTTACTTGGATTATATCAGAGCGGATATATTATTTACATTTGACTCATTTCCAGCGTTTGACTCATTTCCAGCGTTTGACCTATTTCCAAATTTGAAAGTATTGTTATCTTTAAATTGTCTTGAGGGTTAAAGACTTATTATCTTTATTTAAATTTTCTTCAATATTTAAAGAAGCAACATCTTTTTTTCAGCTTCATTATCAGCTTCATTATTTGAATCTGAATTTTCATCTTTTATCTCATTTTCATCATTTGAAGAATCATCATTTGAAAAATCAGCATTTTCATTTAATGAAATTTCAGCTTTATTAGTATTATTAGAAGCAGAATCAGTATTATTAGAAGCAGAAGCATTATTTTTGAGCTAATGATGGCATAAGAGCATATGCAGTTATGCAGGCAAAAGCTACAACTGCTATACAATAAGATGTTACAGTTCTAGATTTATTAAACACCTTTTTATTTAATGCTTTATTAACACGCATTGTAGCATATATTAAAAATACTAAACTATAAATTAATACATTTAATATGTATTGTAAGTTTCCACATTTAGCTATTAAGCATTATAAGCATTACATGAATATAAATTAATCCATAAAAAGCATAAGCAGATTTTTGGAAGCATTTTCCAAGATTTATATTTCATTTTTTTCTTATCATTGAAATGAAGTAATCATAGTGGAATCATAATAGCAATTAAAATAATACTTATTATTGAAACTAAAATCATATTTAGTGACATTGATTTTGTTTTGTAAATAAGGTTATAAAATGATATCTTCCAAAGCTAATGTTATGAGCAAGAGTAAGTATACTTGCTATAATAGATAATTCTGCTCTAATTGGCATTAATATTTTCATTAATTTACTTCCATTTTTTAATGCACCAGTATACATAACTACAACAAAAATAGAAGTTGCAAATGTTTTTTGTAAATAGTGGCATTATATTGTTTTTTAATAAATGGTGGGAAGCTTGAAATAGCACCACTATATGAAGCAATAATTATAAGTAATGATATAATTCCAGTTACTATATAGCAAAGTATTGAGTGCTTTTTTTATAAATTTGCGCCCTATAAAAATTAAAAGAGCAGTTAAAATAATAGAAATTAAAAGTTCATGTTTCCTCCTAAAACTAACATTGGGGCTGTAGCACTAAAACTTTTAGACACAATATATTCTTTTTAATATATTGTACTATTTACTCTTAATGCAACATCCCTAAGTATTTTTATTATTGTATTGTTAATTTGAATTTTAATGGCTGATAATCATAAAGTGTAATTTCAATAGCATATTCCCCCATAAATAAAATTAAAGTTTTTTAGGTTTAATTTATTTTACAAAAATTCAAAATACAATAATAAAAGTATAAATGAAAAAATGTATGAAATCAATAATCATTATCAATTAAGTAAATATAGTTAAAAATATAATTAAATATTTTAATATGTATGTAATTAGTTGTTAAAATATCGAGTTTAAAAAATTATGTTGAAAAAATATCACAAAAATGTATAATATTAGAGAAGTGAATAAAATCTAGTAAGATTTACTAGAGAGGTTCGTATGACCATCCCTCTATAAAAAACTAGGCTTAGTTATAAATTATTTTTGTATTTTATAACTTTAAAATTATAAGTTTTTATGAACCTCTAAGTTTAATGCTTAGAGGTTTGTTTTTTTGAATGACCATCTAATCTCCCTTACACTTACTAAATTACTAGTAGGAGAAAAAATGAAAAGAAACAACACAAAAAAGTTAGTGCTTATATCATTATGTATAGGTATAAATGTAATAGGCGCACTAATAGCAGTGACATTAAAACTGCCAATATTCCTTGATACAATTGGAACATTTTTAATTGCATTTTTATTTGGACCAATAGCAGGAATTACCACAGGGATATTAAGTTATTTAATAACAACAATGACTTTTGACCCATATGCATTATATTTTATACCTTCACAAATAACAGTTGGGCTTTTTTTAGCAGGTATAATTTATAAAAAAGGTGGTTTTAAAAAAAAAAGCTATTATGCCATTTAGTACATTATTAATTGCTATATGTTCAGCTATTGTTCAAAGAATTGCATCTGCAGTTGTGTTTGGAGGAATTTTCATCAGGAAATTCAATTATTATAATTTATTTAAAAAAATATGGGGTTAGGATTAGTTCCAAGTATATTTATAACTCAAATATTAACTGAATTTATTGATAAAATGATGATTTATTATTAGTAATTAATTATTATTAAAGCAATGCCTAATAATTTTAAGTTGTAATCTAATGTTTAAAAAGGGAGATTTATGGATAGATATAGTAAGATAATTAATAAAAATAGTAGAGAAATTGTTTGTTAAAAGCTTTTCCATGTGTTTGGGGAAAATGTAGTTTTTGTGATTACATTGATGATAATGGAAAAGATGAAGAAGAATTAAATAAGCTAAATAAAGGGGTTTTAGATAATATAACAGGTGAATTTGGAGTTCTTGAGGTAATTAATTCAGGAAGTTGCTTTGAAATACCAAAGGAAACTTTTGAAACATAAAAAGATATTAGATGAAAAGAAAATCAAACTTTTTATTTTTTGAAAGTCATTGGTGTTATAGAAATAGATTAGATGAAATGAGGGAGCTTTTTTAATATTCCTATAGTATTTAAAATTGGAGTTGAAAACTTTGATTTTGACTTTAGAAATAATTTTTAAATAAAATGCTAGGTTTAGAGACCAAGGGAAGTTGCAGAAAAGTTCCAATCTGTATGTTTGATGGTTGGAATAAAGGGACAAACTAGGAAATGATTAAAAGAGATATTGAAATTGTTTTAGAACACTTTAAGTATGCAACTATTAATGTTTTTTGTTAATAATACTACTGAAATTAAAGAGATGAGGAATTAGTTCAGTGGTTTAAAGATGAATATGAATTTTTTAAATACTCACCCAAAGGTTGAAGTTTTATATCATAATACTGATTTTGGTGTTGGTGATTAAGTTTAAGGGTAGTGCTTATTTTTATAGGCACTATTTTTTTTTTGTACAAATCGATTTGATGGTGTTTATAAAAATTTTAGCCTCTGAGGAAAGTTACCCCAGAGGTATTTTTTCTGTAATAAAAAACTTAATTATAAATGAGTAGAATTAAATTTGATAAATGTAGTATAATAGAAAAACTATTAAAATAATAAAAGGAGAAAGAAATGTTAGATGTAAGAGATATAAGCGCTGGAAATTTTCAAGGAAATATTTTTTCTTGTTTATGAAGACAAGCCAACAAACAATAAAATAGTAGAAGTTCTAAAATCTAAAAAAAGTATTTGAAGGAAAAAGTGGTCAGGATATTTTACAAAACTACTGAAGATTTAAATTATGAAATTTTTGTGGGACTTGGAAGATTTGATGAATTAGAAAAAGTAGATTTAATAAATGCTGTAGCAAAGGGAATTAAGCAAGCTGAAAAAATTAAAAATTAATGATTTAAGTATTAATTTTGTAAAGGCTAATGGATTATGTACAGGGGAATTACTACTGCAATAGTTCATGGAATAAAATTAGCAGGATATAAGTTTGATAAATATAAGAATAATGAAAAATTTTATTTGCCAAATGTAACAATTTTAGGGCTCCAAAGAAAAAGTTGATAAAATGAGAAAAAAATACAAGAAGCTATCAATGTTGCAGATGGTATAATTTTAGCTCGTGATCTTGTAAATGAACCTTCAAATGTATTATATCCTGAAACTTTAGCACAAAGGGCAGTAAAAGTAGGAAAAGAAAGTGGATTTGAAGTAGAAGTATTTAATGAAGAGAAAATTGAGGAGTTAGAATGAAGGCCTTTTTAGAGGTAGAAAGGGTTCAGTTCATAAGCCAAGATTAATAGTAATGAGATACAATGGCAATGGAAATAGTAATGAAAGAGTTGGTCTTTAGGAAAAGGTCTTACTTTTGATACTGGTGGATATTCTCTTAAACCATCATCATCTATGGATACAATGAAAAGTGATATGGGTGGAGCAAAGAGCTGTTATTGGAACAATGCAAAGCACTTGCAAAAAATAAAGTTGAAAAAAAATGTAGTTGCAGTAGTTGCAACAGAAAATGCTATTTCTGGTGGAAGCTATAAGCCTGGAGATATTATTGGCTCAATGGCAGGAAAGACTATTGAAGTATTAAATACTGATGCAGAAGGAAGATTAACTTTAATAGATGCTGTTACTTACATTATTGAAAAGGAAAATGTAAATAAGATAGTTGATGTTGCAACTCTTACAGGTGTCGCTTAGTTGCACTTGGAACTGAAATAACTGGAGTTATAAGTAATAATGATGAATTTTATGATGAATTAATTACTGCTTCAAAGAGAAGTGGAGAAAAGTTCTGGAGATTACCTAATGATAAATGCTATAAGAAGCTTTATAAGGGTGATTTTACAGATTTTAAGAATATTGGTGGACGTTATGGAGGTTGTATTACAGCAGGTATGTTTATTGAGAATTTGTGCAAGATAAGCCTTGGCTTCATTTAGATATAGCAGGGACATCTTGGGTTGAATCTTCAAGTGATACTACAAAGGGCGACATTAGGAGCACCAGTTGCAACTTTATATGAGTTAGTTGTTAAACATAAATGTAAACATAAATAAATTCAAAAAGAAGTCAAATTAATTTTGGCTTCTTTTTTGTATATTATGGGAAAATTAATTGATAGTTAAAGTATTGTTAAGATTGAAAAAAAGTATAATATTTGTTGTTTATTATACTTTTTAGTATAATATGTTATAATAAAGCAAAATATGATGGGGAAATGTAAATTTTATGTGGGGTGGAATTAAATAATGAGTATAAACAAAATAGATAAAAAGAAATTATACAATAGAAGATTTAGAAGAACTATTAGATAAAATTCCATGAAATTTTTATTAAAGATACAAATGGAATATATCAATATGTTAATTTAGCAACAGAAAAGAAATTGGGGATTAAAAAAGAAGAAATAATAGGGAAAAATGATTATGATATAAGACCCTAAAACACTTGCTCATATTTGTGATGAAAGTGATAAAAGTGTTTTAGAAAATGGTGATAAAGAATTTGTAGAAGATAAAAAATAAATGATAATATAGAAACAAGATATGAAATATTTAAGGCATTATTGAATAATGATAAAGATAAAGTAAAATAGGTGGAATTGCAAAGTTTGTAAGTGAAGATAAGTCTTTGCAAATAACATTAATGAAAATTCAAAATAAAATAATGAACAATCCTAAGATATTAAATTCTTCAGTTTATTATGGAATTTTAAAAGATTTAAAATCAGCAGTTAAATGTAATGAGGTTGGATTATATTTATATGATAAAAATAAAAATGCAATGATATTAAATAATCATTTTGGGGAAGATGAAGCATTTTTTGAAGAAAGCTATAATATAACAATGGATATTGAAAAATTATTTTTACAATTATGAGTGTAAAATTGAAGAAAAGTTAAATTTTAATAGTGTTAAATACATATATTTATTAAAATAAATAATAATCTTTTTAGGGTGTATACATATTTATTTGAAAAATAAACCAAAGAAAATAAATGAAGAGTTTATAAAATATATGTATAATATTATCCTTTATTAAAGATAAAAAATCTTAAACATGCTGTAGAAATTGAAAGTTTAAAATCAGAATTTTTTGCAAATTTATCTCATGAATTTAAGACACCTTTAAATATAATACTATCTACAGTTCAGTTAGTAATGAATTATATTGAAGTTAATAATGAATATCCTGATTATAATATGTTTAATAAATGTCTTAGTAATATAAAACAAAATTCATATAGGATTTTAAAGATTGCAAAATAACTTAATTGATATGAGCAAAATAGATGGTAACTTTTATTCTATTAATATGGGAAATTATAATATAGTTGAAGTTGTAGAAAATATAGTTCAATCACTTGCAGAGTATATGAAAGATAATAAAAGAAATATTATATTTGATACAATAGAAGAGGAAATAATAACTGCATGTGATCCAGATCAAATAGAAAGAATAATATTAAATGTACTTTCTAATGCAATGAAATTTACATCTCATGGTGGCAATATTTATGTTGATATGGAAGTTAATGATAGATGTAATAAAGTTATTATTAAGATTTCAATGATGGAGAAAAGATAAATTTTGAAGATAGGCTTAGAATTTTGAAAGATTCACTCAATCTGAAAGTCTTTTAACAAGAAGAACAGAAGGTACTGGAATTGGTCTTACATTAGTTAAATCATTAGTTAAACTTCACAATGGTGAAGTGTATGTAAATACTGAATTTGAAGAAGGAACTCAATTTTGTATTGAATTGCCAATAAGAAAAAATGAAAAATTTTAAAATAATAATGTTAGAGAAAAAGCATAGTTTCAAAAGTAGAAAAATTTAATATAGAATTTTCAGATATATATAATTCAAAAGAAAGTACCTCTTATCAAAAAATGAAAGATAAGAGGTACTTTTTTTTATTTGGGAAATATTGCTAAAAATTATACACAGTTAAAATATTAATATATAAGTAAAGTTTATGTAATATAAAAGAATAACAAAATAGGGCTTGCGTAAAAAAGAAAATGAGTATTCAATTAATTGTAAAATCAAGCCTTATAATAAGGTGGGAAAAGGAGATTATCGAGTTATCTAATATATTAGAAAAGTAGTATAGAGTTTTTTACAATAATAAAGTAGAGTTCGAATTTAATAAATAATTTAATAATATATATAAGGAGTTATTTAAAACTAGTTCCTTTTATTTTTAATAGATAAATATTTATATAAAGGTTGGTGGTGAAATAAAATGGAATATATTAATGAAATGGTAAAAAAGTAAAACCTTTTGCAAATATATTAATTTTCTTTTTTGCTTATTTACAATTGCTTTTATTATTATAGCAGGAACAATAAAATATACTATACCATTTATTATTGGGTTAATTGCAGACTTCAATTTTGCAAAAAGCCAACAGAATTTATTATAAAAGATTTAATATAAGGGTGAAATAGCAGCAATTATTTCAACATTAATTTTTTATGTTATTACAGTTTCGGTATTAGTTGTTGGTGTGGTTTATTTTTCTTCTGAAATTAAAGATTTAGCAACAGAAGGATATGATTATATTTATAATAATGGTTCAGAAATAAGTGATATGTTACAAAAATCTTTATCAGGATTTGAAAACATAGATGAATCAATTTTAGATACATTAAAACAAACATAACAAAGTTTATTTCTGATATGTCAAATTATGCATTAGATTTTAGTAAGGGGATAGTTAATGGAATAATAAATGTAGTTTCCGCTCTTCCATATATAATATCAGTAATAATATTTGCCATATTATCAAGTTTTGTATTTTTAAAAAGTTTATAAAAAGAAAATATTCACCAAATGAAGAAAATAAGTTTAATGAAAATGATCAGTATGAAAAATATATAAAAATAATATTAGAAATTAAAGATATTGTATTTAAATATATTGGAACATATTCATTTTTAGTTTTTTTGTACATTTGTAATAACTTTCATAGGTTTTAATATTTTAAAAAATACCATATTCATTATTGTTGAGTTTTACATGTATGATTTTAGATTTATTGCCTATTGTGGGTATGATTTTAGTATTTTTACCTTTTAGTAGTTATTTATTTTTTAGTGGAAAGTTTGTAATAGTTGTGTTTTTTAATTATTTTATTTTCTGTAATAATGATAACAAGAAATATATTAGAACCTAAGTTATTATCAGCATCATTGAATTATCACAATTAAGTGTATTAATTGCAATATTTGTTGGATTAAATGCTGGTGGATTTAAAGGATGATATATTTAATTGCATTGTTTATTGCTTTTAATTTTATAAAAATATATTATTTATGAAGAAAAAGATTTAAATTGTAATAGTAAAATAAAAAAAGAAAAGTAATAAATTAAAATAAGTTATGTAAAAGTAAAATTATTAAAATAAAGTTAAATACTTGTAAGAATAATTAAATAAATATACTTATGTAGTATATTCTTTAAGTTAGCTTATTATATATAGTATATAGGCTAAGGTATAGTAAATGTAGTTTAAATATATTTTGTATTTTTAAATTAACAATAATAAATTTAATTTTGATAATTGAAATATTAATTAAAGCGTTTATTTAGAATTTTTATACTTTGAACTTTAGGTTAATTTAATAATATGACTATGCTATAAAGCTAAGAATGTATTGTTGAAAATGGTATAACAGGGAGAAATTACTTTGGTTAAAATTTTAGTTGCTGAGGATGATAATAAAAAAGTCAATAATTTTCAATGGAATGTTGAAAAGGAAAAGTTCTTAAGAAAATGGATATTGGGAAAAAGTAAAAGTTATAATTTAGCAGATGAAATGAAAAATTTGATGTAGTTTATAGTAAGACAATGGCACTTGTTGTTGTTAAGCCTCTTGTAAAGGGGTGAAAACAGTTATGAAATAGATTGGGAGGCTGAAAATTTAAGTTTTGCAATTAGTAATATTAAAAGGGAAATAATGATTTTAAGTACTTAAAATGTTATTGATTCTAAAGGGACAAGTTGTGATTTTATGTGATATTAATCCAATAAAAGATGGCATCATGCAGTAAACAATTTAGAAGATAACATTAATGAAAAAATTAAAGGTTAATGTTGTTATTTGTGCATCATTTTTAAGAGGATCCTGTTCAAATAAATATAGTATATAACTCTTTATGCAATAGGATAATTGATAAAAGTAAAAATCTGATATGTTAATTGAAGTTCAAAAATATATTAATAGGAATTATTTTAATGAAAACTTAAGTATTGCTGAAGTGGCTAATGTAATGAAAGTTAGTCAACATTTAATTGGGAGTTTTTAAAAGAGATTTGAAAATGAATTTTGCAGATTATTTAACTAATGTGAGAATAAAAATGCAATAATTTTAATGAGGGATAATGAATTAAAAAAGCTAAATGATATTTCTAAAATGGTGGGATATAATACTCAACATTATTTTAATAATGTTAGAAACATGTAGGAATATCTCCACAAGATTACAGAATAGGAATGAGTAGTTAGTGGAAAGTGGCAAGTGGCAGAAGTGGCAAGTGGAGGTGGCAAGTGACAAGTGGCAAGTGGCAAGTGTGCAAGTAGTAGTTTGGAGTTAGTAGTGAAGGGAAATTTTAGCATTAGCTCAATTTGTGCTCTAGTTTGTCACTTGAAACTATTCCAAGCTTGCTACTTGAATTGACTAATAATTTCCATGAAATATGTAATTTACTAAATTTACTATATTTTTGAAGTGAAATCATGTTTAAGTGGAGAGACTTTTATTTAATGAAAATATATGATTCAAAAATAAGTATATTGGAGTTGTAGAAGATATTTCAAATAGATTTTTATAAGGGGTTGTGAGGGGATTTACAATTTCTCCTACATCAATATTTAAAAAACAAATGTATGTTTCAGTAGATTCAATTATTTCTATTGATGAAGATATGAAAATTAAAGGTACTTCAAATTTTGAGGGATTAAAGTTTAAGGAAATTAGATATGTGGATATAATTAATAAAGAGAAAAACTTATAGGTGTTCTTGAAGACTTAATAATAGATAAGCAAAATTTTGAGATAAAAGGTATTATTATGAGTTCTGGAATATTTGACAAAATGCTTAAAGGTAAAGAAGTAATAACATTAAAAGCATTGTACTCTTTGTGATGAATATATCTTATATAATGGAAACTCAAGGGTTAAGCTAAAAACTTTACCTCATAATTTAGGGGCAATAGTGATGTTCAAAAAAGTATAAAAATTTAATTATAAAATTATTGATTTTTATAATAGTATTAATTAGTTTAATAATGATATATTGTTTTGTAGCTCAATAAGATCAGTTGTAAACTTATTGATAATTTCAATAATAATTGCATACACATTAAAGCCTTTAAGAACTTATTTAAGCAAAAATTTAATTTATCTTCTAAAAAAGTTCATTATTAATTATAGTAATGTTTTTAATTATATTTATAGGGCTTTTATATAGCATAATTCCAACCATATTAAATGAAAGTGGAAATTTTGGAATCATGCTAGATAATATTGAAGAATACATATTAAATTTGGCAATAAGTCTTAAATTAGATAAATTGCCATGGTTTGAAACTCTTTATATACAAACTGGGAGAAAAGATTAATAGGTTTTTAAGTAGTTTATCTGTTAATTTAATTGATAATTTACTTAGTATGGCTGAAAATATGGTTAGTCTTGCAATAGTGCCAATTACAACTTATTATTTCTTAGCTGACTCAAAGCTTATTTATAATAAACTTTTATTACTTTTACCAACAGATAAGAGGATAATAGTTAAAAATATAAATAAAAAATATAGATAAAATATTAAGTAGAGATATATATTTAGCCAATTATTATTATCATTAATAATAGGAGTTTTATCCTTTATTTTACTGTTTAATACTTAGGGTAAAATTTCCTTTGGTTTTAGCAATAATAAATGGAGTTGCCAATATAATTCCTTATTTTGGACCCATAATAGGAGGTATACCTATTATATTTATGGCTCTTACTAGTTCAGTTAGTAAGGAGTAATTTCAGCAATTGGTGTTTTTAATTCAACAATTTGAAGGTAATTTTTAGCTCCTAAAATTACAGGGGATAGTACTAATATGCATCCTATTGTTATTATTATTTTATTAGTATTAGGTGATAAAATAGGTGGGGTAATTGGAATGGTATTAATTGTTCAATTGCAGTAATAATAAAAGTTATTTATGATGATATAGATTATTATTTATTTTGAAATATTGGTTAAAATAATTAATAAATGTATTAAATTTATTCAAAATGAACTGTTTATTGACAGAAATGAGTAAATGAAATATAATTTTGTCATAAATAAATAGCAAAAGCAATGAAGAGAATGAGTAAATATGATTTAAATATTAAGAGAGGAAGTGGCTGGTGAAAACTTTATTTGACATATTGAAGCTATCTTGGAGCTTATTTTTACTTTAAGTGATGTATAAGTTTTATACATAATTAGGGTGGTACCGCGGAAATTATAAGTTTTCGTCCCTTGGTCTTTAGGGATGAAGACTTTTTTGTTAGTTAATTTCAAAGAAAAAAGGGCTGTTGCACTAAAATTTTTATACACAATATATTGTTTTAAAAATAAAAATTAATATAATACATTGTAGTATTTATTCTTGACATCCCAATTAAGTTATAAAAAAGTTGGAGGTTGAAAAAAATATAAATTCATGGGAGCAAATGAATTAAGAGAAAGTTTATAAGCTTTTGAATCTAAGGAACATTTTAAGAATGGAAAGTTTTCATTAATTACTAAAAATGATAAGGTTTATTATTAATAAATGCAGGTATGGCACCACTAAGCCATATTTCAGGAATACAAAACCACCAAAAGTAGAGTTACTACTTGTCAAAAGTGTATAAGACTGGTGATATAGAAAATGTAGGAAGACTTCAGACATGGTTTTTCTTTGAAATGTTAGGAATTTCTCATTTGGAGATTATTTAAAATGAAATTATTCCATGGTCATGGGAATATGTAACAGAAGTTTTAAAGTTAAAAAGATAAATTACATAACTATATACTTAGAAGATGATGAAGCTTATGAAATTTGGACTACTAAAAGTGGATATAGATCCAAACAGGATATTTAGATTAAGGTAAGGATGATATTTCTGGAAGTTGAACAATTGAAGTCCATGTGGTCCATGTACAGAAATTCACTATGATAGAGGTGAAAATGTCTTAGCACCTGTAACAGGAAATGTAGAAGATTTTGTTCTTAACATCTGATGCTGATAGAATAGTTGAGTTTAGATTTAGTATTTATTCAATTTGATAAACAGAAGATGGTAGCTGCTCCATTAAAGAATAAAATACAGGTATGGGCTTGAAAGGAATTGCAACTATATTAAGGCGTTGATAACATGTTGGAAGTGATACAATGAGAATATCTTAAATAAAAGATTATCTGTCGGAGTGTGTAGAATATGGAAGATGCAAATATGATGATGTTTCATTAAGAATATTAACGAACCACGTTAAGGCAGTAACTATGCTTATATATCAGTGGAGTTCAACCAAGTAATGAAGGAAGAGGATATGTTTAAGACACAGAAGAGGCTGCAAGACATGGAAGATTACTTGGAATTAAGGGACTATTGCAAGGGATTTGTAGATGCAGTTGTTGAAACTATGGTGGAAATTATCAGTATTAGTTGAAAACAGGATTATATAACTAAGATAATAACTTTAGAAGAAAGGATTTAAATGAAACTATTGATGAGTGGAATGAATATCTTAAATGGTTATAATAAAATTAGAAAACTAAATCTACAGTACTTTCTGGAGAAAAAGCATTTAAATTATATGATACTTATGGATTCCCATTAAGGAATTAACAGAAAATTCTTGAAAAAGAATATGACTACATTGATCATGAAGAGTTTAAAAAAAGTAGACTCAGAAAGAGCTAGAAGTGCAAGAGGAGAAACTTCTTGTGGGAGCTGATGAAAATCCAATAAACAAAGTTAAGGCTGATGTTGAAACAGAATTTGTTGGATATACATCTACTACAACAAATGGAAAAGTTGTAGTTATTGCAACTGATGAAGATTTTGTTGATGAATTAACTACTGGAACTAAGGGGTATATTTTACCGACAAGACTCCTTTCTATGCTGAAATGGGTGGTCAAATTGGTGATACTGGAGATAATAAGGAGCAAAATGGTTCTGCTTATGTTTACAACACTAAGAAAAATGTTGGTGGTAAAACAGTTCATTATGTTGAAGTTAAGAAGGAAGTATTAAATTAAAATGAAGAAGTTACTTTAACTGTAGATAAAGCTATAAGAGCAAACATTTGTAAAATCACAGCAACTCATATGTTACAAAGGCTGCATTAAAGAAGTTGTTGGATCTCATGTTATCAAGCTGGTTCATTTGTTGATAACGAAAGATTAAGATTTGACTTTACTCATTTCAAGCTATGACATCAGAAGAAATTCAAAAAAGTTGAAGATTTAGTTAATGATAAAATAATGGAAGTTGATACTGTTGAAACTAAGCTTATGACTATTGAAGCTAAGGAATCTGGAGCAACTGCACTTTTTGATAGTATGGTGATAAGGTAAGAGTAGTTGTAGCTGGGGAGTTTCTTAAAGAACTTTGTGGTGGTACTCACGTATCTAATGTTGGAGAAAGATTATTTAAAAATAGTTTCTGAAACAGGTGTTCTTGCAGGAATTAGAAGAATAGAAGCTTAACAGGGAGGCGCTATAAAATACATGGAAGAAAAATTAAAAAGAAGCTTGTTCAGCACTTAAGTGTACTGGAGGATGTTTAAAAGAAAATATCATCTCAAGGTGCAGAACTTAAAGAAAAGGATAAGGAAATTGCAGAACTTAAATCAAAGCTTACTAGTGGGGCTTTAGATGATATATTAAATAGTGCAAAAGACATTAATGGTGTTAAAACTATAGCTTATGCTTTAGAAGGTGTTGATGGAAATGCATTAAAATTTAGCTGATAAAATTAGAAGTAAGATGGGTTCAGGTGTAGTTGTTTTAGTAAGTAATTTAGGTGATGTTAACTTAATAACTATGGTAACTAAAGATGTATTAGATAAGAATACATTGTGGAAAGATAATTAAAGAAGTTGCAACAGTTGTAGAAAGAGGCGGTGGTGGAAGACCAGATATGGCTCGCCAAGCAGGTGGTAAGAAACCAGAAAAATATCGAAACAGCAATTGAAACTTCTTTCAAAACAATAGAAAAATTAGTAAAATACTCAATTTGTATAGTATGTAATTATAAAAATTAGGGTATAATATAATTAATAAATTAATTATTCCGATTTTCAAATGACAAAATTTAAAATACTTTTCATGTAGGAGGTGAAGTCGCAAGTAAGCGGCTACAATATGGAAATAATCTTTGGATAAAACAATGCATTTGACTCTAAACATTAACAAAGAGGATTTGACTAAATCAATTTTAAATGATGTGTATATGCATTGAAAGAAAAGGGATATAAACCCAATAAAACCAATTGGTGGGATATCTGATTTCAGGGGACCCTTCTTACATTACTAGTTATAACGGAGCAAGAGCTTTACTAGAAAAAACTTGAAAGATGAAATATTGAAGAGTAATACAAAATCTTTATCTAGATATTAAATAAAAGGTGCCCGTTTATCGGGTGTGCCTTTATTTTATTATTTTTTACAAAATTAAGTGCATAAATATTTAAAAAAAGATTTTAAAATAAAAAACAAAGGAGTTTCTATGAGAATATTAGACTTTGATATGGGTTCAAAAGACTATTGGAGTTGCATTAAGTGATCTTTAGGATGGACGGCTCAATGAATAACTTTCATTAGTGAAAAAGGAACAAATTTAGAAGAAGTTCATAAGATATGCAATGAGTATAATATTTGAAACTATAGTATTTGGTTGCCTAAAAAATATGAATGGGACTAATGGAGAAGCTGGAGAAAAAGTTTAGAATTTGCAGAATTACTTAAAAGAAAAACAGAATTACCTATAGAAATGTGGGATGAAAAGATTAACAACTGTTGCACATAGAGCTATGCTTGAAGCAGATCTTTCTAGAAATAAGAGAAAAGAAGAAGTTGATAAAATACAGCTACATATATATTACAAGGATATTTAGATAGATTAAGATTAACATCTAAAATAATTAAAGGTTTGAAAAATTATAAAGTTGAAATTTTTATAATTTAACATGTGAAAAAAATATAGTCATTATTTATAAAGATTTCAAAATTAATATAAATTACTTATTTTAAGATGCATAAATAATTAAATTTAATTATTAGTTTAGATTTTATTTTTCGCTTTTGATTGTTAACTAAAATAAATTATTTGCAGTTTAATAATTTTATGTAATAATATAATAAACAATTATGAAAAAAGGAGTAATAATTATGGAAAAAGATTTAAAAACAATACAATTATTCGATGAAGATGGAAATGAAATAAATTTTAATGTAATAGCATTCTTTGATATGGTTAATCCAGAAACTGATGAAAAAGTGAATATGTTATAGTTCAAGAAGTTGGATATGAAGGTGAAAATCCATTTGCTTTAAAAATAATAAAAAGATGAAGAAGACAATGATATGTTTGAATTAATAGATAATGAAGTTGAATTAGCCGCTGTAGAAGAAGCATATAATACAATTTTTTATGGAAGAAGAGTAAAATTAAAAGTGAGGTGTTAAAGATGAATAAAGCTAATGTAGATATTGAATTATTAAAAGAAAACCTGAAGAAAAAAAGGGTTATAAATTAACGCCTCAAAGAAGAGCTATTGTAGATGTAATCATCGAAAAGAAGGAGAGCACTTAACTGCAGAAGAAATATATGATGAGGTAAAGAAAGTATGTCCTGATATTGGGTTAGCTACAGTATATAGAACAGTCTTATTATTAGAAGAAGTTGGTGTGATTTTAAATTAGATTTAAATGATGGGTGTAGTAGATATGAATTAGCCCATAGTGAAGAACATCATAGACATCACCATTTAGTTTGTAATGAATGTAAGGCTGTTTATGAAGTGCAAGATGATCTTTTAGAGGAATTAGAAGAGAGAATTGAAACTACATATGGATTTAGGATTTTAGACCATAGTGTTAAGTTTTTTGGTATTTGCGCTAAATGCTGTAAAAACATAAATGTGAAAGTGAAGAGTAATATTTTAGTATTACCTTAAATACATAAAAGAGAAATAGAGGAGGGGACATATGAAGAATGAAAAAGCTAAAGTTAAGATTATACCATTAGGTGGAGTTAATGAAATTGGGAAAATTTAACTGCTATTGAATATAAAAATGATATTGTTGTAATTGACTGTGGATTAAAATTTCCTGATGAAGATATGTTCGAATTGATTTAGTTATACCTGATATAACTTATCTTATAAAAAAAATAAAGAAAAAGTATCTGGGATTTTTTTGACTCATGGCCATGAAGATCATATAGGTGCATTGCCATATGTATTAAAACAATTAAATGTTCCTGTATATGGGACGAAATTAACATTAGGAAATTGTTGAAACTAAATTAAAGGAGCATGGATTATTAAGCAGTACAGAGCTTATTAGAGTAAAAACCAAGAGATGTAATTAGATTAAATTCAGTTTCAGTTGAATTTATAAAGACAAATCACTCTATAGCAGATTCTGTTGCAATTGCTGTTCATACGCCTTTAGGTGTTGTTCTTCATACTGGTGATTTTAAAATAGATTATACTCCTATAGATGGAGAATTAATGGATTTTGCAAGATTTGCTGAACTTGGTAAAAAAAGGTGTATTAGTAATGATGGCAGATTCAACAAATGTTGAAAAAACAAGGATATACAAAATCAGAAAGAATTGTTGGAGAAAGTTTAACAAGAATATTTGGGAAAACTAAAGGAAGAATAATTATTGCAACATTTGCATCTAATATTCATAGAATTCAACAAATAATAGATGCTTTGCAACTGTATATGGAAGAAAAGTTGCTGTTTCAGGAAGAAGTATGGAAAATATCATTAATGTAGCAATTGAATTAGGCTATATTGAGGTTGCAGAAAATACTTTAGTTCCTATTGATGCAATTAATAAGTACAATAATGATCAAATAGTTATTATTACTACTGGAAGCCAAGGAGAGCCTATGTCTGCATTATCTAGAATGGCATCTGCAGAGCATAAAAAGGTAAATATAGTAGAAGGTGATACAATAATTATTTCTGCTACACCTATTCCAGGAAATGAAAAACTTGTATCAAAAATTGTAAATCAATTATTTAAAAAAAGGTGCAGAAGTTATTTATGGTTCTGCAGAAAATATTCATGTTTCTGGGCATGCATGTCAAGAAGAATTAAAACTTATGCAAACTTTAATAAAACCAAAGAACTTTATACCAGTTCATGGTGAATATAGACATTTAAAACAACATGGTGAATTAGCTATTAAATTGGGATTAAATCCTAAAAATGTAGTAATTCCTGAAGTTGGAAATGTTATTGAAGTCAATAGAAGTGGAATTAGAAAAGTGGAACTGTCATTTCAGGTCAAATATTTGTTGATGGACTTGGAGTTGGAGATGTTGGAAATATAGTATTAAGAGATAGAAAACATTTATCTCAAGATGGTATATTAACAGTAGTAGTTACTTTATCTAAGGACAATAAGACAATAGTTGCTGGGCCAGATATTATTTCAAGAGGCTTTGTATATGTTAGAGAATCAGAAGGTTTAATTGATGAAGCAAGAGAAATAGTTAGAAATACTTTACTAGAATGTGAAGAAAAAGAATATTACTGACTGGGCAACATTAAAGTCAAATGTAAGAGATGAACTTAGAAGCTATTTATATGAAAAAAAAAGAGAAAACCAATGATACTTCCTATTATAATGGAAATTTAAAGTGGTAGTTGACAAGTTACTAAGATAATAGTAGAATAATTGATGAATTTGAAAAATTGGATACGAGTGTATCCAATTTTCTTTTTTAAGTAAAATATTTATAGGTTTACAAGAGGAAAAAAAAATCTAATTTTTATACCAAGGAAATAAGCCTTTAAAATAAAAAGAGGTGGACTTAAGATTATTAGTTTAAGTTCATAATAAAGTTGATGGAGGAAATTAAATGGAATTAATAACTAGAGATGACATTAGAAATATAGCTATTATAGCTCACGTTGACCATGGTAAAACAACATTAGTTGATGCCATGTTTAAAGAAAAGTCACGTATTTAGAACAATGAAAAAATGGATGAAAGAGTAATGGACTCTAATGACTTAGAAAAGGAAGGGGAATTACAATCCTTTCTAAGAATACTGCTGTAATGTACAATGGGATAAAAATTAATATAGTTGATACACCAGGGCATGCTGACTTTGGTGGAGAAGTTGAACGTACTTAAAATGGTTGACTCAGTTTTACTTGTTGTTGATTCTTATGAAGGAATCAATGCCTCAAACTAAGTTCGTTTTAAAGAAGGCCTTAGAATTAAAATTAAAGCCAATTGTTGTTATAAATAAGATAGATAAGCCAAATGCTAGACCAGAAGAAGTTATTGATGAAGTATTTGAATTATTCTTAGAATTAGGTGCAGATGATGAACAATTAGACTTCCCAATAATTTATGCTTCAGCTAGAAGGTTTTGCTAGATATAATGTTGAAGATACAAATGATGGAATGGAACCATTATTTAAAACAATAATAGATCATGTTGAACCACCAAAGGGATACATAGATGGACCTTTCCAAATGCTTGTTACTACTTTAGATAGCAATGCTTTCGTTGGTAAATTAAAATTGCTATAGGTAAAGTACATAGAGGTACTGTTAGAAAGAACCAAAATGTAGCATTAGTAAGACAAGATGGTACAAAGTCTAACTATAAGATAACAGCTGTATTTGGATACAATGGATTAAAAGAGAGAAGAAGTTGAAGAAGCAGGATTAGGAGATATTATAGCAGTAAGTGGTATAGTTGATGCTAACATTGGTGAAACAATTGCTGATAAACTAATCCAGAAGCTTTACCATTTGTTGAAATTGATGAACCAACATAACATGAACTTTATGGTAAATGATTCACCATTTGCTGGTAAAGAAGGTGAATTCGTTACATCTAGACATTTAAGAGATAGATTAATGAAGGAATTAGAAACTAACGTAAGTTTAAAGTTAAAGAAATAACTCCAGATTGCTTTGAAGTATCAGGAAGAGGGGAACTTCACTTATCAGTTCTTATAGAAACAATGAGAAGAGAAGGTTTTGAATTACAAGTTTCTAAGCCAAATGTTATCTTTAAAGAAAAGAAAATGGTAAGAAGATGGAACCAATGGAATACTTAACAATAGACGTTCAGAATTCATGGTGCTGTTATGGAAAAATGGGGACCAGAAAAGCTGAAATGGTTAATATGACTTCTGCAGTTAATGGATATACAAGATTAGAATTCATAATTCCTGCTAGAGGACTTATTATTTAGAAATGAATTCATGACAGATACAAAGGGGGAATGGTATCATGAACCATGTATTTGAAGGATATGCTCCATACAAAGGTGAAATTGAAGCTAGAAGCAGAGGATCAATAGTTTCATTTGAACAAGGTGAAGCAATTGCTTATGGATTATTTAATGCTCAAGAAAGAGGTAGATTATTCATAACTCCAGGTACACCAGTATACCAAGGTATGGTTGTTGGAGAATGTGCTAGAGCAGAAGATTTAGATATCAACGTTTGTAAAGGTAAAAAAATTAACTAATACAAGAGCTTCAGGTTCTGATGATGCTGTTAAATTAGTACCAGTTACTACATTAACATTAGAACAATCAATTGAATTTATAGGAAATGATGAATTAGTTGAAGTTACTCAGAAAGCATCAGAATTAGAAAGAGATACTTAGATCTTTGCTGAAAGAAAAGAGAATGATAAGCAGAAGTAAAAATAAATTTTTAAATTGTTTATAACTTTATAAAAAGTATTATAATAGTGAATAGCTAAGTATCTTAGCTATTCACTTTTAAATAGAAGGGGTATTTATGAAGCAAAAAGAAAGAAAATAAGAAAGAGAAATACCGACAAATTTATTTTTTATTATAATAGCTTTAATTTTATTAATAGGAGTTTTAAAAGTTAAATCAGTAATTAATGACCCTCTTAAAATTTCAAATGAAGAAGTAGTAACAGTAGAAAATGGAGAAAGTTTTTATACTATTATTAATAGATTAAAAATGAAAATAAAATAAAAAGTCCATTTATTATAAAGATGTATTCAAAGCTAGCTGGACTTAATTTAGAAGTTGTTCCAGGAAGGCATACTTTAAAAGATAAAATGTCAATAAAAGGAAATGCTAGAAACCCTGAGAGATTCTAGTAATGCAATTGCAGTTACTATTCCAGAAGGGTTTAATATTGAAGATATTCTTGCCTAGATTACAAGAGCAAAACATTTGTACTTCTGAAGAGTTTATAAATGCAGTAAAAAGTTATCCGTTACCATCATATGTAAAGGATAATTCAGAAAAAAAAGATATAATTTAGAAGGATTTTTTATTCCCAGATACATATAAATTTGAAGCTGAGTTGAACACAATACATAATTAAAACAATGATAAATAGATTTGAAGAAGTCTTTAAGCAAATTACTGCTAATACTAGCATTAATGAAAATGATGTAGAAAAAATAGTAAATGTGGCATCTATTATAGAAAAGGAAGCAAGGGTAGATGAAGATAGACCATTAATTGCATCTGTTATTTATAATAGAATAAATCAAAATATGCCACTTCAAATTGATGCTACAGTAATTTATGCACATGGGTATTATATTGAAAGTGTTAGAAACAGGCATTTAGCAATTGAATCAAAATATAATACATATTTATACAAAGGTTTACCAGTAGGGCCAATATGCAATCCAGGAATAGAATCACTTAAGGCAAAGACATTGAATCCTGCATCTACGGATTATTTATTTTATTTGTTAGCTGGAGAAAATAAGCATTATTTCACAAATAATTACAATGACTTTTTAAAGAAAAAGAAGAATTAGGATATTAACATATACGGAGGTTTAGTATGAGTGGAGTTGCCTACGACTATATGGAAGAATATATTAGAGGATTGATTCTTGAAAGTACAGGAAAGTTAAAAGAACTAGAAGATTTTGCAAAGGAAAATGGAGTACCTATAGCACAAAAGGAAACTATAAAATTCTTAGAATTTATGGTAAAATGAAAAAGCCATTAAGAATATTAGAACTTGGGACAGCTATTGGATATTCTGCAATAATCATGCATGATCTTCGCTGGATGTAATCCTCATATTACTACCATAGAAAGAAGCGAAGAAATGATTAAGTATGCAAAAGGAAAATATAAAAGCATATGGTCTTGAAGATAAAATTACTATTGAGGCAGGAGATTGCCTTGAAGTGTTAGAAAAAATTAGAAGAACCATATGATTTAATTTTCATGGATGCAGGAAAGGGACATTATAATCATTTTTACCACATTGTTTAAGACTTTTTAAAAGATGATGGTATTATAATTGCTGATAATGTATTATTTAGAGGTATGGTTGCAACTGATGATTTAGTAAAAGAAGAAAAATCACAATTGTTAAGAGAATGAGAACTTACCTAGATATGGTATCACAAGATGAAAATTTAATTACTTCTGTAATTCCAATGGGCGATGGAATTGCAATTACAAGAAGAAAAAATTAGCCTTTATGATTTAAGTTTTAATTATAATTAAAATTTAAGTTGTCCATTAAATTAATCTAATAAATTTTAATGAAGTTATTAGAAGGAGGTAAATCTATGAGAAAACCTGAAATACTAGCACCAGCTGGTAATTTAGAAAAGTTAAAATAGCTATAGATTTTGGTGCAGATGCCGTATACATTGGTGGAGCTAAATTAAATCTTAGAGCTTTTTTCAAATAATTTTTCAAATGAAGAAATGATTGAAGGTATTAAGTACTGTCACGATAGAGGTAAGAGGATTTATGTAACATTAAATGTTTTTGCTAGAAATCATGATTTGCCTTCAGCAGGTGAATATATAAAAGGGCTTTATGATATTGGAGTAGATGCAGTTATAGTTGCAGACCCATCATTAATAGCTATATATAAGGAAGTTGCTCCGCAATTAGAAATACATTTAAGTACACAAGCAAATACTGTTAACTGGATGGCAACTAAATTCTGGTATGACTTAGGAGTTAAGAGAATAGTTTTAGCTAGAGAATTAACTTTCAAGGAAATAAATGAAATAACAGAAAATATTCCAAAGGGATGCGATATTGAAGCATTTATTCATGGATCAATGTGTTGCATATTCAGGAAGATGTTTAATATCAAATTACATGATAAAGAGAGATGCCAATAAGGGTATTTGTGGAAATGTATGCAGATATAAATATTACTTAGTTGAAGAAACTAGACCAGGTGAATACTATCCTGTTATAGAAGATGATAATGGAACATATATAATGAACTCAAAGGATTTATGTATGATTCATCATATACCAGAGCTTGTTAAGAGTGGAATTTATTCTTTCAAGATTGAAGGAAGAATGAAAAGTGAGTTTTATGTTGCATCAGTAGTTAAGGCATATAGAGAAGCTTTAGATAGTTATTGGGAAAATCCAAATAATTATAAGTTTAAAGATGAATGGATGGATATGCTTAGAAAAAGTAAGTCATAGACCATACCATACAGGATTCTATTTAGAATCAATGGAGAGCAAAATTATGATGATGCTGGTTATGTTAGAGATTATGAAATAGTTGGTATGGTTAAATCATATGACCCAGAAAAAAAACAGCAACAGTTCTTCAAAAAGAATAGAGTATTTGAAGGTGAAGAAGTAGAAATACTAAGACCAGAAGTACCATACTTTAAAATTAAGCTAAATGATATGTATGATTTAGATAAAGAGAGAAAAACTGATGTAGCAAATAGAGCACACATGATGTTTACAGTTAAAGTTGATGAGCCTTTTAAAAGTAAAATGATATGCTTGTTAAAGCAAATAATGTTATTAATATAAACAACAACTAAGGAGGAAATACAGTAATGTCAAAACCAATATTAATAGGAATTACTGGAGGAACAGGTTCTGGTAAGAGTACAATTGCAGATGCATTGTATTCTAATTTTTCAAAAGATTGTATAGCTATGATACAACAAGATATGTATTATAAAGACCAAAGTCATTTATCAATGGAAGAAAGAGTTAAAACAAACTATGATCATCCTATGGCTTTTGATAATGATTTGCTAGTAGAGCATTTAAAAGCCTTAATAAATGGTAAGTCTATAGAAAAACCAAGTTATGATTTTACTGTACATAACAGATCAAAGGAAACAGCAATTGTTGAATCTAGAGATATTATATTAGTTGAAGGTATATTAATTCTTGAAGATCCAAGAATTAGAGAACTTTTAGATATAAAGGTTTATGTTGATACTGATGCAGATATTAGAATTTTAAGAAGACTTGTAAGAGATATTAATGAAAGAGGAAGAACTGTTGAATCAGTTGTAGACCAATATCTTAACATTGTAAGACCAATGCATTTACAATTTACAGAGCCATCTAAAAAATATGCAGATATAATTATTCCAGAAGGTGGACATAATTATGTTGCAATTGATTTATTAATGGCAAAAATCAGAGATATATTAAAGTAATTTGAATAAAACACCTCATTTTAGTCTAAAAATTTAGCTAAGGAGGTGTTTTTTTTTGTATAGTTTTAAAATTAATAAAAAAATCACTTGCTATAGGAATCGTGTTTGTATGTATTTTTATTGCTTTAACTGTAAGATTATATGTTTTAATGATACATCCAACTAGTACTGTTCAAGGAGAGCTTAAAAAATCATCAGGTTGAATACAGCAGTGACAATAATTATAAAATCTTTGATACTAATGGAGAAAATCTTATTAATTATAAAAATAAATATATAATGGTCTTAGACACAAAGCCGTTTAAATTAAATAATTATGAAGAAACTCTGCAGGATTTATTAGCATTAAATTTTATTATGAAATCAGAAGATAAAGCATTTAATTTTTTCTGATATTATGAGAGAAAGTGGTAAGATATATTACAAGATTACAAAAGAAAGTTATGATAAAATTAATAAATTAAATGATATAAAGGGCATATATACTTATATTTATAATGAAGTTGATTTAAAAGAGAGATGGAGAGTGGAAAATATAATAGCTTCTATTGATAAAGATAATGTTATAAAAGGGTCCTTTGAAAGTAAAATTGAAGATATTATTAGTGAAAATAAAAGACCTACCATTGGGTTTTATTTAGATGACAAGTCAGTTTATAAAAGTAATGAAACAAATTCAGGGAAAATAATAAAAATATAAGATTAACAATAGATAAGTCAATTACTGAAAAAATTAGAAATGTACTTAAAAGTGATGAATTTAATAACTTAGATAATGTTGGTGTTGTTTTATTAGAATCAAAAAGTGGTAAGATAAGGGCTATGGTACAAAAAAGATGAATCAGAAGCAAATATAAATTTAGGAATTGGTCAATTAGGGTTTTGAACCAGGCTCAATATTTAAAATACTTACAGAAGCTATAGCTTTAAATGAAGGATTGATTAATGTAACTGATACATTTTATTGTGGTGGAAGTATTTGTAATAATAATGGAAAACCATATGCTCATGGAGCATTAACTGTAAGTAAAGCTTTTTGAATTATCATGTAATGATATATATGCTAAGATAGGCAATTTAATTGGATATGAAAATATGTTAAAGTATACTACTAATTTAGGGTTATTTAATAAGGTTTTAGGTGTTTCAGGAGAAAATAGAGAAGAAGCATCAGGGGTAATGCCTAAAACAACTGATGGAATAAGTAATTTTGCAATTGGTCAATGTGTAACTGTAACACCACTTCAAATTGCAGGAGCAATAAATGCTGTAGTAAATGATGGTGTTTATATTAAGCCATCTATTATAGAAGATATAGTAGATGATAATAATAATATAATTGAAAGTGAACAAAATAAAGAAAATAGAATATTTACCTCTACAACTTCAAAATTAGTAAAATGGATATGAAAAATGTTGTTTTAAATGGAACTGGTACTGAAGCAAAAGTTGATGGAGTAATAGAAGGTGGTAAAACTGGTACAGCAACAGGTGAAGGTGGTGCTACAACACATGGATGGTTTGCTGGATATTTTGAACTTAATAATAATGAATATACTTTAGTAGTAGTTACTCCTAATATTCAAGGAAGGAATGAAAATGGAGTTGAGCTTGCTGGAGGAAATACTACAAAGACCTATATTTAGAGAAATAATAAAATCATTAATAAATTAATAAAAATATAGGAATGAAATGTATTATAAAATAATTTATAATCTATAAGCAATATTTTTAGAAAATATCATATTATATAATAAGCACTGCTAGGAGGAAGCTAAGTGATATTTTTTAGTAATATTCTAGAGATATTTTGCAGTAATATATTTCTTACAGGATATATCTCTGGAAATAATACATTTCCATGACCATTAGATGAAAAAGAAGAAGCTAAATACCTAGAATTGTTAAAATCAGGTGACAAAAATGCTAAAGGAGTATTAATAGAAAGAAACCTCAGGCTGGTAGCACATATTGTGAAAAAAGTATCAAATACCTAATAAGGATATAGATGAACTTATATCAATTGGGACAGTAGGATTAATTAAGGCAATTGATTCATTTGATGCATCAAAAAAGGAACAAGATTAGCTACATATGCATCTAGATGCATTGAAAATGAAATTTTAATGTTGTTTAGAAGTAATAAAAAGCAAAAAGGGAGAAACTTTTTTACATGATCCAATAGGAGTAGATAAAAGGGAAATGAAATTAGTTTAATTGATGTCTTAAGTAGTGATAAAGATTCTGTAGTTGAAAAGGTTGAAAGTAATATACAAATTAGAGCTCTTTATGCAAAAATTAATACAGCTTTAAGTGAAAGAGAAGGAGAAATAATGAATGAGATATGGCTTGGTAGATGGAAAGTGTAAAACTCAAAAGAGAAATAGCCAGTCTTCTTGGGATATCAAGATCATATGTTTCTAGAATAGAAAAAAAGGCATTAAAAAATTAAAAAGAACTTGCTAGTAAATAAAAGGAGTAAATTTATTTAGTAAAATATACTTTTAAACTAAAATGATTGGAGAACAAAATGTATTTATTACTAGAACTTTTAAATAAAACTAAAGAAATGAATGCATCAGATTTACATTTAACAGTAGGATTAGCACCAACTATTAGATGTAATGGTAAGCTTATTCAATTAGGTATAGATAAAATTATCTTCAAATGATTTAGAAAAGGTTTTCTAGGGAAATACTTCAAAGAAAAATATGATGAATATATAGAAATTGGAGAATTTGATACTTCTTATTCAGTTGAAGGAGTTGGAAGGTTTAGAATAAATGTATTTAAAAATAATGATGCAATTGCAATTAGAGTTATTGCACTTAAAATTCCAACATTAAATGAGTTAAATCATCCAGAAGTGTTAAAGAGCATAATTAAAAAAAAAGAGGGCTTATCTTAGTTACAGGACCAACTGGAAGTGGAAAAAGTACTACATTAGCGGCAATGATAAAATGAAATAAATAACACAAGAGAAGAGCATATAATTACATTAGAAGATCCAATAGAATATTTACAATCATAATAAATGTATAATTAATCAAAGGGAAATTGGAAGAGATAGCAAGAGTTATAATAAGGCATTAAAGGCAGTACTTAGAGAAGACCCAGATGTTATATTAGTTGGAGAAATGAGAGATTTAGAAACTATTTCTATTGCAATTACAGCAGACAGAAACAGGACATTTAGTATTTTCAACATTGCATACAATAGGTGCTGTAAAAACTATAGATAGGATTATAGATGTATTTCCACCACATCAGCAAGAGCAAGTTAAGATACAATTATCTGTGATTCAAGCTGTTATTTCACAACAATTATTACCTAACATTAAATGTAATGGAAGAGTAGCGTGACGTTGGAAATAATGGTAAATACTCCAGGAATACAAAATTTAATTAGGGAAGGTAAAAACTAATCAAATTGAATCAGTAGTTCAAACTGGAAATAAATATGGTATGAAGACTATGGATATGGCAATTTCAGAATTATATAAAAGGGTGCTATTTCTATGGAAATTGCAATGGCATATGCAGTAGATAGGGAAATTTTAAAGAGATTTATGATTTTATAAGAAATTACAAGGGCTGTCGTACTAAATAATTAGTAATAACTCCTTTTATAATTTATATGTGAAACATCTGTGGCTTATATCTATTAATTAGGGGTATTTTAATTAATTTATTTTATATTTTTAATATAAAATAATAAAAATGTTAAATTTTAAAGGATTTTTTAAACTTATGTTGAATATAATTTATGATAGAGATAAATATTAAATTTGTTTGTTATAAAAATAGAATAAGTCGAAATATTTTTTTTACGGATAAAATTAGGTTTAATAAATAAATTTTAGGTGCTTTTTTACAAACTAAATAAATGAATACAAATTTCTTCAACAATTAGCATTTTTACTATTGTTAACATATATGTAATGATGTAAAATTAAAATGCGTAAAATTTTATTTTGTGATAAAATAAAATTAATAAAGGTTGAAGTAATAAAAATAAAAAAATGAAAGCATTTTAATTTACTAATAGAAAGAGTTTTAAGGAGGAGTTATTTTGTTAGATTTTGAATTAGATATGCAAGAATTAACTAATATAAAAGTAATAGGCTGTGGTGGTGGCGGTGGTAACGCCGTTAACAGAATGATTATTGAAGGATTAAGAAATGTTGAATTTATAGTTGTTAACACAGATAAACAAGCATTATTACTTTCACAAGCTAACACAAAATTCAAATTGGTGAAAAGCTTACTAAAGGTCTTGGTGCTGGTGCAAATCCTGAAATAGGTAAAAAAAGAGAGGAAAGTAGAGAAGAAATAGCAGAAGCTATAAAGGTGCAAATATGGTGTTTATTACTGCTGGTATAGCAATACGTAACTGGAACGAAGT
>VOFH01003137.1_pt1 | contig 33722 bp, 45 predicted proteins | sample 5384091 | NCBI WGS metagenome assembly VOFH01 (sample SAMN12384727, study PRJNA508395) | human gut metagenome | isolation source: healthy gut G | host: Homo sapiens
TTCTTATCGGAACATTATGGATCCAAGTTTCAATCAAGCGGTTATAAAATCAATATGAGTTTAGTAGAAAATAAGTATAAAGTTTGGATTGCACAGTATTCTACTGATATCAGTTACTCTCGCCCATATGAGTACTGGCAGTATACCTCTAGTGGAAGGGTAAATGGCATTACAGGTAACGTCGACTGTAACTTCTGGTATTACGACAATGCCGCAGAAAAAGACGAAATCTGGGACAACCTCAATAAAAGAAAGCTGATGTTTCTTTAGGCGCTACTTCTTTTAAATACAACAAAAAAGAAGTATCCGAAGGTTACCGTCAAGTACAACGGAACAACTTTGACGCAAGGCACAGACTACAAAGTGAATTACATAAAGAATGTGCTTGCCGGTACAGCCTATGCCATGGTGACCGGCAAGGGCAAGTATTCCAATACGCAGCTCGTACCATTTACTATCAGCAGAGCCAATCTTGCTGACGTCGCAACTGTTTCTGATGTTGCAGATGTCACCTATAGTGGTAAGCTGAAGGTGCCATCCGTCAAAGTAACTCATGCAGGAACCACCCTGAAAAGAACGTTGACTATACAGTAAGCTACTCAAACAACAGGAATGCAGGAACTGCCTCAATTAAGATTACAGGCAAGAGAAACTACAGCGGCATTCATTACTAAGACCTTTTAAGATTAACAAAGCGACGCCTAAATTCACTGGCTATATTGGTTACACAAGAACACCAAGCCGGCCAGATTTCAAGCTGAACACCAAGTGTAACAGCGATGCCACTTTGACCTATAAGTCCAGTGATACTTCTATCGCAACGGTAAGTTCAAACGGCACCATTTCATTTAAAGGGCGGAACAGGAATTGTCTACATCACAGTGACAAGTCCTGAGACCAAGAACTATAAAGGCAGCTACAAGAGAGGTCAGAATTACCGTAAATCCTGACGGAGCAAGCACTGCAACAATTACCACCGGTGCAGACGCATACAACAAGACGACTCACGATGCAGCCTTTAACCTTGATGCTTCGACCAACAGCGACGGAGTTCTAACTTACAGCTCCAGCAACACAGATGTGGCTGGTGGATTCAAAAGGCAATGTGACCCCTGAAGGGAATTGAAGGAACAGCGACGATTACCATCAAGGTTGCTGCTACAGATAAATATACTGCAGCTTCGAAGACCGTCGAAGTAACAGTGAGAACAGATGATATGCATCCGAGCGGCGGCATCATCAATGGAGTTCAAAACACCACGCTGAAAGCGCGCTCTGAGCAGGAAAAGGATATATCAGAGTGTTCTGGACCAAATCATACGGATATAAGGTCGACTACTTTGAAGTATTCCGTTCCGTAAAGAAAAACAGCGGTTACGGCACTGAAGCTTTCTACAGATCTAAGACAGGTTCGGCAAGGTCCTATAAGAACAATAAAGCATTAGTAAAGGGAACCCGCTACTATTACAAAGTCAGAGGCGTCAGAGAAATCAACGGAGAAACCTATTACACCAAATGGTCTCTGAAAGCAATCAGAACTGAAAAGTAAATATAAATGTAAATACAAAAACGACTTAGTCGAAATGGGACTAAGTCGTTTTTCTGTCTTATATATAGCTCTTGCTCCCAGGCAGTCAATTCTTCTAGCGGCATGGCCTTTCCATAAAAGTAACCCTGATAAATGCGGCAGCCCAGGCTGAGTAGCAAATCACGCTGTTCCTGTGTTTCTACGTACTCTGCGATGACTTCAAAGTTTAATTTCTCCGATAACTGACAGATGGTCTTGACAATTTCCTTTGAACGAGGATTCGTAGAAATCTCCCCTGACCAAGCTGCCGTCAGCTTGACGTAGTCAAAACTGCTGTTCTGCAGATACGTCATGGAACTGTAGCCCATGCCGAAATCATCCATGATAACGCCGATGCCGTTGGCCTCAAGGCGCTGCAGGCCTTTTCTCACTCTTTCCGTACCAGAGAGAGCCACTCGTTCTGTAATCTCAAAGGCCAGCTTGCAGTTTCCCAAATCATATCTGCTGATATTTTTCTCCACATCATCGTAGAATTTCATGCTGTCTAGCTGCATAGCCGAAATATTGATGGAGACCTTGAGACCGTCTAAACCCTGTTCTCTCAGACAGCCGATATCTTTGCAGGCGCAGTTGAGCACAATCAGCTCCAGTTCATGGAGATATTCGTCTTCTACTGCCAGATAGAGCAGCAGCGGCGGATAGATATACCCGCAGGCCGGGTGGTTCCAGCGCAGCAGCCCCTCCACCCCGATCAGACGGCCTTTGTCGTCTACCTGCGGCTGATAAAACAGCTTCAGTTGCCCGTCTTCAATGGCAGTATGCATGTCCTCCAATAGCCGCCTGGCAGCTTTGTTCTTCGGCTCCGTCCCCTTTGTCAGGGATGGTATGACACCCATGCTCTCCACCTCTTTTACATAATCGGTAAGCACATCTATATTTTCTTTCACCACACCTGTATAAGGCTTCTCTAGTACCTTCACAAAAGGCATGTAGAGCACAACGCCGACACAGATATTGAAAATCTGCAGCAAACTGCCGGCGATGGAGCCTGTAGTCAGATAACCGCTGAGTATCACAGGTGTCGTCCAATTGACGGAATCACTTACAATCGGCACAAAACCCAGAGCAACTGCCGCCGTAGAAGTAAGCAGCATCACTACCGGTGTCAGCACAAAGGGAACCAGGAGAATAGGATTGAAGATGACAGGCAGTCCGAAAATCAAGGTTTCATTTACATTGATAATGACCGGCAAAAAGCTCAGCTTTGCCAGACGCCGTTTCCTTTATTCTTCATATAAGAAGAATTGCAATCAGAAGACAAATCGTCGCACCGCAGCCTCCCATCATTACAAAAGTATCAAAAGGTCTTGGAAAACACTGCTCCTGTTTGATCGGCAAAAAGAGTGGTCGCCACGTCGTCCAGCGCATTGCTTCCGTGGACGCCAAAGATCACATAAAATGAATCAAGAAGACGAAAAGCATGGAGCTGCCCAAATTTCGCCCTAAATTAGCAAAGATCTCCATGGAGATGGCTGAAAATACATTTTGTGAATAGACGGTGCCAAAGACACCTTCAGCACTAAACTGGCAAGGCCGAAAAGCCCCTATGGTTATGACAGAAGGCGTAATCAGATATACGAACTTGGTGGAACCCTTGCTGCTGCGATAAATGTTTTTGCCATGGCGCTTATACACTTTGTCCAGGAGCTGATTAAACAAGGCCGAAGAGAAGCGCGATTACGACGGCAGTAAGCGTCCACATCTGGCTGAATATGCTGATATCCAGGTCTTCCGGCTCCACATTCATACCGACAAACACCACGTAGGAAATTACCGAGATAATCGGACATACAAAAGGTTCTCTTGAATTGTAATATTTAGCATAGGAATAGCTGATTGAAATCAGCAGAATCAAAGATAAGGCACAAATTGTGTAATTGTAGATGGAATCGAAAAAAGCATAGACTTTTCCGTCCCAAATTTCTGTGATAAAATCCTGATAAGGCGTAATAGGAAATGAAGTAATCAGCAGACTGAAGGCGCCCATCAAAAGAAACGGAATCGCCGCCACGAAACCGTTCCTGATGACGTTGATCAGGTTATTGTTTTCTATTCTCTCGAAAATTCTTTCTATCTTTCCCATATGGGTTCACCCTTAAAGCTAAGCGCCTTTCTTTTTCATCTCTTCTTCCAGTTCCTGTAGGCGACTTTGCCGACGAGGGTCTTTGGCAGCACCGTTCTAAATTCCAGCTTCTTGTGAATCGCGTACTTCGCAATATGCTTCTCACAATATGTTAAGATGGCCGCCAGCGTTTCGTCTGTCGGTTTTACGCCGGGCTTCAATACCACAAACGCTCCGTGAGCCCTCAGAAACCTGTCAAAGTTTTTTTTTCAGTTTGATGGACATTTGTCACCGCCGCTGAAAACTTCCTATAAACAGGCTAAATTGACCTTATTAAGGGAAGACAGAACTTCTCCCCATCAACGGCAAATTCCTTCTTACTTGCGAAGGCTGTCGACAAAACGTCACTTTACGTTCTGTCTCATCCCTTGCCCTTTCAACTTGTCTTGTGCCATGTGTATTACTAACTAAATATTGTACTTTTTTATCGGCAAATGTCAAATTGAACGGCGCGAAAAAGGCGCGAATCTCAAAAGATCCTGCGCCTTTAAACACTATTTCAAATTCTTGAGAAGTTCTGTGACAAACTGATACATCTTCTGCGTGGATTTGATACTCATTCGCTCGCCTGGCGAATGGAAATACTCGCAGTTAGGTCCGACGGCAATGGCATCCATCTCCGGGTCCTTTTCTATAAACATGGCGCATTCAATACCCGCATGAACGACAAGAGAATGCATCTCCTCGCCGAACATCTGCTGGTAAACTTCCTGCGCTTTTAATCTCAGCGCCGAGTCCGGTCTGTACTCCCAAGGCACATAGTCTCGAAATACGTCACTTCAGCGCCAAAGATGGCCGCCAGACTGTCCACCTTGTCCAAAATATCCTGCACCGTCGTCATATAGGCGGCTCTTGTTTCTGCCGTAAGGAAAAGTCTTCCGTCACAAAGATCTATGGTGCCCACGTTGTTGGAGCTTTCCACCACGCCCGGAATCGCACCGTTCATCTTAGCGATGCCATTTGGAAACAAGTCGATGATCTGCACGACTTTTTCTTGTCCGCAGCAGCCAGAATATCTTCTGCCTCTGCTTTTTCCAGGCGGACATTCAGTTCTGGCGCCGCTGCGAAGTATTCTTTTCGGAAGACTTCTCTCATTTCTGCAACATGCTGCTCCAGATAGGCTTCCTGACCGTCCTTCACCATGACGGTACAGCAGCCGTCTCTCGGAATGGCCAGTCTGTAAGAGCCAGCCTTCATGGAACAGAGATGAATCTCTTCATCCCGAATCAGCCTGATCAACAGCTCAATGGCGCTGCCGCGCGGCCTCTGTGAATGTCTTCCCCCGAGTGGCCGCCTTCCATACCTTCTACATACAGCTTATAAAATCGTCCGTCTGCCGGAGCCTTTTTCCCACTGCAGTGGCAGTTCAAAGTTGATGCCGCTGCCGCCGCAGCTGCCTGCCAGCACCTGGTTATCCACCGAGTGGTCTAAATTGATGATGCGTTTTTCCTCATACAGATCAGTGGAAATATTAGCCGCCCCATCAAAGGTGGATTCTTCGCAGACGGTGAAAATCACTTCCAGAGGCGGATGCGCAAGCTGATCGTCTTCCAGGATTGCCATAGCATAGGCTACACCGATTCCATTATCCGCTCCCAGAGATGTTCCGCAGTCAGAGGAAACCCAGTCCCCATCCGCTCGCAGAGTGATAGGGTCTTTAGTAAAATCGTGACTGCTCTCTGGCGTCTTTTCGCAGACCATATCCAAATGGGCCTGAATGATGACAGGTTTTGATATCTCATAACCTGCAGACGGTCCTTTTGATGACCAGATTATAGTATTCATCTGAACGACGTCAAAGCCCAACTCCCTGGCCCAGGACAGAATAAAGTCACTGACTGCTTTCTCATCGCCAGATTTTCTTGGAATCTTGTCAATTTCCTGGAAAAAATGAAACACTCGTTTTGGCTCTAAATTTAACATGACATTCACCTTCGTTTCCTTAGTATCCGATGGATACTGCGATAACCAGCAATACACACGCTGCGACTGCCCACAGACCCCATAACGGCGCTAAAATTTGAACCACTTCTTATACGGTACGTGACAGATTGCAAGGGCTGCCATCAGCTCTCCGCTTGTCGGCGTAACAACGTTGGTAAAGGCATCACCCATCTGGAATGCCAGTACCGCTGTCTGTCTGGAGACTCCCAGAATGTCAGATAGCGGCGCCATAAACGGCATGGTGATGGCTGCTTGTCCAGAACCTGACGGAATCAAAATATTCAGCAGATCCTGCAGTACAAACATGCCGCAGGCGCTGACTTTTGCACTCAGTCCTTCTAATAATGTTCCAGCATAGTAAATCAGCGTATCCATGATTCCAGCATCGCTGAGAATATTGGTTACCGCTTTGCACATACCGATAATCAAGCCTGCCCAGAGCATGTTTCTGCAGCCTTCCACGAAATTATCTGCGGCTTCGTTGACACTCATTCCGCTGACAATGACCACCAGAATTTTAATGATCAGGAAAATGGCTGACATTTCGTCGATATAGAAACCCAGCTTGATAACGCAGAATGCGACGACGACAAAACCCAGTCCGAAGATGAGCAGCGACAGCTTCTGTCTTGCGGTCATCGGTTCTACTTCTTCTACATCCAATTTTTCAGCATACATCAGGTCTGTTTCTCTCATGGTATTTGAGCTCAGGATGCTTTTTGATCTTGTGCGCATGTCTCATAAGGTAGAGAGAAGTGATGACCGCCATGACCCCAAAGACTACAAATCTGTATCCCATACCGGAGAAGAGCGGCAGCTCTGATATCTCCTGGGCGATTCCTACTGTAAATGCGTTGGTCATACCACCGGCATAACCGATCGCACTGGAAACCATCAGCAGGGCGACTGCAGTGAGCGAGTCAAAACCGGCTGCAATACAAACGATGTACATCAGCGGGATAAATGCTAGGTACTCCTCGGGCACGCTGCAAATGCGGATACTAGTCCAAAGATAAAGACGCAGGCTGGAATCATGACCAGCTCTTTGCCTTTGAGCACTCTCACCAGATTTGAAAGACCTGCGTGCAACGCACCTGTCTTCTCTACAATCTGGAAAGTACCGCCGATAATCAGCAGGAAGAAGATAACAGAGCCTGCACTCTGCAATCCCAGTGTAAATGATTGAAAAATATCAAAAATTCCGATTGGCGCGCCTTCTTTAAATTCGAAGGAGTTGACGTCAATTTTGGCGTAATCACTGCCCTCTATCACTTCTCTTTGAAATTCCCCTGCAGGGATGAGATATGTACAGACCGCAGCTACCAGAAGAATAACAGACAGGATGATCAGAGGGTTGACCGCCTGCCTTGCTTCCCCTTCTTTTAGTTGTTTTTTCTTTTTCATACTTAATTCGTCCTTTCATAAGATAAAGTTATAAATTATTCTATCATTAAAGCAGCGACGATTCAAGAATTTTTTGTCTGATTCTGTCACATTCCATTACAGACCTGACTTGATTGAATCCGTTTCAGGAACTATAATAGAGATATATGAAACCCGATGGAGGAGATACATGGCAAGGATTTTGATTGTAGAAGATGATGAGACCATACGCAGGGAGTTGGCGCTCCTATTGCGCAATGCAAATTATGATGTTCAGGAAGTCTGCGATTTCTCTGATGTGACAAAGCAGATTCTCTCTTCGGCGCCCGACCTGGTTCTGCTGGATGTCAGCCTTCCCGCTGAAAGCGGTCTTTCTGTCTGTGCCAGACTGCGCCTTAGTTCTCAGGTTCCCGTGATTTTCGTCACTGCCGGCAATACGTCGATGGACGAGCTGAACTGCATCCTCCAAGGCGGCGACGATTATATCGCAAAACCTTACCAGCCGCCTATTCTATTAGCGAGAATCGGCGCGGTTCTGAAGCGGACAATGCTGCCAGAAGAGAATGTACAGCGCTTGACCATACACGGAGTAACCTTGAACCTTGCTTCTGCCGTGATTTCTTATCAGGGTAAACAAGCAGAACTCACGAAAAACGAGTGGAAGATTCTCGGTTTTTCTCTTTCGCCATCAAGGTGAAATCGTTTCCAGAGTTCAGTTAATCGACTATCTGTGGGATCATCAAGTCTTTATTGACGACAACACCTTGAGTGTCAATATGACTCGTATACGCAGCCGTCTGGCCCAACTGGGAGTGACAGATTTTATCGTCACAAAACGAGGTATGGGTTATCTGATTCCCTGAGATTACGACTACCTGCATGAGGAGGCAAATTATGAAACTGCACGATTACTTAAAAGATAAGGGATCGGTCCTGCTGGTCAATGCGGCAGGATTGTTTTTCTGTCCCTGTTTCTGAGACTGTCTGCCGTCCGTACAGGTGATATTTTGATCATATGCATCTTCTGGTTCCTGATTTTAACGATTTGGCTGGCGGCAGATTTCTATCGCAGCCGTAAGCATTTTTGTCATCTTTTTACGTTGCTGGCGGAGCTGGACCAAAGTTACCTCATCTCAGAAGTGATGGAAGCCTCGCCTCGCCTGACGGACCGGCTCTATCGTGAGATCATCCGCAGTTCCAACCGATCCGTCATCGAAAAGATTCATGCATTGGAGGACTGCCAGCGAGATTACAAAGAGTACATCGAACAATGGATACACGAAGTCAAACTGCCCCTGACTGCTGCCAGACTTCTCTGCGAAAACCAGCCCTGCCAGGAAGATAGAAAACTGCTGTTGGAGCTGGGGAAAATCGAAAAAAAAAGTAGATCAGGTTCTTTTCTATGCCCGCATGGAACACGCCTATCAGGACTATCTGATTCATCCTGTGAACCTGAGGAAAACCGTTCTCACTGCTATCGCAGAAAACAAAGCTTACTTCATCCAAAGCGCCATGCAGATCGACTTTGCTCTGCCGGAAGAACCTCCGGTCATCGTCTCCACAGATGAAAAGTGGGTCGTATTTCTTCTCGGCCAAGTCTTCGCCAACTCTATCAAGTATTGTCGGAAAGAAGGGGCGCTGGTGCGGATTTATGTGCAGAGAGGCAAGCAGAAGCTGACATTGATCGTGGAGGATAATGGACTGGGGATACCAGCAGAGGATTTAGGTCGTATCTTTGACAAAGGCTTTACCGGAAAGAACGGCAGGACGGGAGCAAAATCCACCGGCATCGGTCTCTATCTCTGTAAACGGCTCTGTGACAAACTGGGCATTGGCCTCTCCTGCGAATCTGTGGAAGGCCAGTTTACCCGCATACTGTTCACCTTCCCCGACTCCGATTTTAAAAAGATATAGAAATCTTTCAAAACTGTAAGATTTCTGTAAGGGAAACCCATACAAGGAAGACCTTTTGTTCTGTACACTGAAAGTACATCGAACAGAAAGGAAGAATCAATATGAATGAACTGATACGTATTTGCGACGTAGAAAATATTACGGTACCGGAAGCAATGTGGTCAAGGCCATTGACCGCGTCAGCTTTCAGGTAACCCAGGGGGAATTTATCGGCATCATGGGGGCGTCCGGCTCTGGTAAGTCCACCCTGCTGAATTTAATGGCTACCATCGACCATGTGACCAGCGGCCACATCTATTTCGATGATTTGGACATTACTCAGCTTTCTGAAGAAGCGGTTGCTCAGTTCCGCAAAGAAAACCTGGGATTCGTATTTCAAAGCTATAATCTGCTGGATACCTTGACCGTCGAGGAAAATATCCAACTGGCACAGACTCTGCAAAATAAGAAGAAGAGCGTAATACAGTCTGCTACAGCCGAAATCATGGAGCGGCTGGGCATCTCGGAGATCGGTCATAAATTTCCCGATCAGATTTCCGGCGGTCAAAAACAGCGCTGCGCCTGCGCCAGAGCCCTGGTCAACAGACCCAAACTGATTTTGGCAGACGAACCGACAGGCGCTCTCGATTCTCGCTCTGCCGGCATGCTGCTGGAAACTTTCTGCAAAATGAATCGGGAGCTTGCCGCCACCATCCTCATGGTCACCCACGACGCCTTCTCAGCCAGTTACTGCAGCCGCATTCTATTTTTGAAGGACGGAAAAATCTTTCACGAACTGATTCGGGCAGACAAGAACAGGCGAGAGTTTCTCAATCAGATTCTGGATGTTCTCGCTCTGACGGGAGGTGACAGCAGCCATGCTCTTTAAACTGTCCCTGCGCAATGCCAAACGTTCCATGAAAGATTATCTGATCTACATGCTCACCATGGCCGGCATTGTCGCTTTCATGTTTGCCTTTGATTCCCTGATTTTTACAGATATCGTCCAAAATATGTGGGGAAACCGCCATGGTCATGGCGGTGATGATCGGTTTCGTAACCTTCTTCATCGTGCTCATCGTCGCCTGGCTGATCAATTATATGGTTCATTTTATGCTGGAAAAACGGAGCCGGGAATTCGGGACCTATCTTCTGCTGGGGATGAAGAAAAAACCGTCTCCAGGCTCTACATGCGTGAAAACATGATTCTGGGCGCCATCGCTCTATTCTTCGGCGTTCTGGCTGGAGTGGCGCTCAAACAGGTCATTATGACCATCTTTTATCACCTGTTCAGCCAGGACTACCACATTCAGATGGGAGATTTCCACTGGTGCCTTCTGATGACGGCAGGCTGCTTCGCTCTCTGCTTTCTCCTGGCACTGAGGCATAATCGTAAGATATTTAAGAAAATGACCATTGCGGATTTTATAGATATGGAAAAGGAAAGTGAAGCTGTGGAAACCGGCAGGGAAAAGTGGAAACAGATTCTCTTCCCCGCCTCTCTTTGCTATTTCATCTTTTTCTTTTACCTGATGTACCGGGCAGACTACAACACCGCCGGGGTCATCCTGACCAGCGTTTTATTTATCGCGGCAATCTACCCTTTTTACCATGGACTTGCGGCCTGGCTGGTTTGCTATATTCGCCGCGGCGGCAGGCTGGTATACCGCAGTGACGGGCTGTTCCTGCTCCGCCAGCTCTCGTCTAAGATCCGCACGATGCGTTTTACCATGGTACCTTGACGATTCTATTCACCGTGGCACTCCTGGGCGGCACAGTCGCCATGATGTTTGCAGGATATCAAAAGGAAGCGATCAACAGCGCCATCCCCTTTGACCTGATGATGACCAGCAAAGCCCCAGAAGACCGCTTCAATGCGGAACTGGATTTCTTGAAAAGGAAGGTGTCAAGACGAAAAACCTGCGCATCTATGAAATTTATCACGACAGCGGCCGTCAGATGAACGATTATCTGTATACCCACGTTGCCAATTTAGGCAGTTCTTATACAGATGAAAACGGCAAGCCTGACAGAAAGGCCATCGAAGCTGACACACTATAACTATTACGACTACGACACCTACATGTCTCTCAGCGACTATAATGCCCTGCGAAAGATGCTTGGCTATGAACCGGTGTCCATGAAAAACAGTGAATATCTGCTCCATATTAACAAAGAGTACTCGGCAAATATAGCCGACGATTTTCTTCACAGAACGCTCTCTGTCAGCGGTGAGAAGCTTTCCTTTACAGGCGCGTACACAGAAGCCTTCAGCCTCAACGGCATAAACGGCGCCGACTATGTCATCGTTGTTGCCGATCGTATCTGCAGGAATCTGACCCCTATTATGCTGTAGCAGCGGCAGACCTTGTCAATCCGCCGCAGGAAGATCTGCAGGATAAGCTGGAAGCCTTTTATTATCACCAGAGGGGTCTGCTGACGGAGATGGACGCAGAGAAGCTGGAAACAGAACTGGAGAACCGCAAAGCCACGCCCGAGGAGAAACGAGCTTTGGCGCAGACAAAGAATATGGAAGATCAGCCGAACGGTTCTGATCAGATCATGACTTTGGGCAGGTACAATGTAGCCGTAAAGGACAATATTACTGCAAATATGCTCTCCATGGTTTCTGCCATCACCTTTCCCCTGGCTTACATCGCGCTGATCTTCGTCTGTGTGGCTTTGACCATCCTGGCCGTACAGCAGCTATCGGACTCAGCCGCTACCGTTACCGTTATGACGTATTGCGGAAAATGGGCGTAAGTGATAAAGGCCTGACAAAAATCGTGCACAGACAGCTGTCACTGTATTACTTGGTACCTATGGCTGTATCCCTGTTTCTCAGCGCATTCATCGGCATTTTGCAGGAGAACGTTTTACCTTCTATACTGGCGCTGCCGCAAGCAGCCTCTCTTACTTCACCATATCCGCTCTGGTGTTTATGGGTATCTATCTGCTTTTACTTTATTGCGACTTATCAGGGTTTAAGCGCAATGTAGAGGAAGTTTTATCAGATTGAATAATCCCTCCGAGATACAGAGAACGGCGGCTTTGATTTTCTCAAAACCGCCGTTCCACAATATCACGCTTTCATGGTATGTCTGTACCCCGTCTAACAATAGTTTTTTCTTTTTTCTAGCGCGGCGGGTAGAGTTTATGTATTTAGTTATACTGAATTTCGGGCTTTAAAACAGGGAGTATTATATCAAAGGTTTTCACATAAACCTCCTTTTCTGTATCAAGTGCAAAACCACAGGACAACAATAGGCCACAGGAGGCTTTGTTCTCCGGCTCAGGCTGTACAACGATTCTTTTGGCGTCACTATGAAGCATGATCCTGTTCGTTAAGTCCCCTACAATTTTTTTTTGCCAAAGCCTTTACGGAGATACCCTGTTTCTCGATCATATAGTCGATACTATATGACCCGCCTAATGCCGTATAGCCCTCCCAAAGCTCATTGCTGTCTTTACAGGCGTAGTATTGGCAAAAACCGATGGGGGTTCCATCGTTTTCTACAATGAAATGATAAATCCAGTTGAAATCGCTATCTTGTTTTTCAACTTCATTTATCCAATCCTGCGGATCATGATACCACTTTGCAACGTGTGGAGTGTATAACCATTTTTAAATACGGTTAAGTCGTCAAGGTTCATGTGTCTAAGGTTTATCATATCGTTTCAGCGCCTCCTAATGCGAATTATTATTCATATTCTCATTATACACGTTCTACGACAGCTCGTCAACAAATACGAATTATTATTCTTATTTTTATTGCTGCTGACTTTCCTATGTAGTATAATATTTTTGAAAGGTGGTGATTTGCCTCATGCCAGATGTAAGGAATCCTCAACAAACACGATCAATAGAGAAAAAGAACAAGATTATCAAAGCAGGTTTTGAATTATTTTGCGAACAGGGTTATTATGCCACCACTACAACACATATCTGCCACAGAGCTGGTATTTCAACTGGTGCCCTATATAGCTATTTCAAGAACAAAAAGGATATTTTTATTGCTGCTTTTAAAGACTTTCTTGAGGGCGAGTATTTTAATACGCTTCTGCAATCGCTTAATAATTTGACCGAGCCATTCAATATTGATTTATTTTTTGGATAGATGTGTTGATGTCTTAGCTGAAATCTATCAAGGCTCCTATACTGCTCTAATTGAATTGGCAAACATGCAATTAGAGGATAAGGAAATCATGAGAAAGTTTAGCCACTTTTGAAGATACCTTTATGATTGCGGTTGTTGAAGCATTAACGGCACATAATATTAGAACAAATAACTTATCCGAAAAAGTATTATCTTGTCTATATTTTGATTGAAGCCTTAGCCCAGGAAAAAGCATTCAATAACCACAATACGGTCAATTATGATAAGCTGAAAGCTGAAACATACAGCATTATCAAGGGCTATTTACTATTAGAGTCCGACTAAACCACAGGTTTTTGCTAACGGCAGGCATTACAAGTGTCAAGACGATTACATGGTTTCATGATCAATTACAAAGGACTGCCTGCCGGCAGTCCTTTTTCAATTAACTTTTAAATTTTTTCCAATATTTCGTATACAGATCGTCTGCAGCAGGACCCAGATTCTTCAGTGCTTCACATTTCTCTAACACGGAATCCTCAGGGAACAGGACTCCCATCTTAGCTGCATCATCTCTGACGCTGTCAATCACGCTGATGTTTGGAATGGAATAAGTCAAATAGTCGAAATTGGTCATGGCTACGTCTTTATCCAACATGAAGTTGATCCACTTCTCCGCATTTTCCTTGTTTTTCGCAGATGTCGGAATCGCCCAGGAATCCGTAAAGTCTTCACTGCCTTCCTTCGGCACCACGTAGGCCAAGTCAGGATTCTCCTCTTGACAGTAGAGCACTTCGCCGTTCCAGATGACAGCGATATCGGCAGAACCGCCTAAGATAATATCTCTGGCTGAATCGTTGGCATATTTGTACACCAGTGGTTTTTGCTCTGTGAGATATCTGGACGCCTCTGCAATCTGTTTCTCATCTGTAGTGTTAAGGGAATAACCCTTGGCTTTTAAGGCGATGGCTAACGTATCTCTCATGCTGTCAGGCATGACGATTTTCCCTTGTATTTCGGATTCCAGAGGTCATTCCATGAAGTAATAGAACCCTCTGGTATCTTATTGATATCGTACAGAATCCCCAGAGTCCCCCAGGTATGGGGGACGGAGTATTTATTGCCCGGATCAAAGTTTTCAGCAACCTTCAGGTACTTCTGGTCCAGATTGGCGATATTCGGTATGGACGAATAATCGATTTCCGCCAGCAGATTCTCACCAGTCATTTTGTCGATCATATAATCTGATGCACAGATCACGTCGTAGTTGACCGAACCGTTTTTGATGACTGGATACATTTCCTCATTGGTGTCAAAGGTGTCCATGACCACTTTGATGCCGGTTTCTTTTTCAAATTCCTTAATCAGAGTCGGATCGATGTAGTCACCGAAGCAGTAGACGTGCACTTCTTTGCCGCCGCTGCCGCCTGAAACACCGCTGAGGAACAAGGTTCCTCCCAAAATGAACACCACCAAGGTAGTGAGCACCGCCATAATCCGCTTCTTGCTCTTGCCGTCTTCTTTGGTCGAAGCGACGTTGGAAGTCACCAAGATAACCAAGACGGTCACAAAGATCAGCGTAGATAGAGCGAAGAGAGTGGGCCTGATGCCTACCTTCACCTGACTGTAAATCAAAGTGGAGATGGTGTTGATGCCCGCACCTCTTGTAAAGTGGGTGATGACAAAGTCGTCTACGGACATGGTAAAGGCCAGCAGAAAGCCGGAAACGATACCTGGTCTGATATCAGGCAGTACCACCTTATAAAAAGCATAGAGCGGCGTAGCTCCCAAATCCAAAGCTGCCTCGTAAGTGTTGCCCGGCCAGCTGTTTGAACTTAGGCATGACAGACAATATCACATAGGGAATACAGAAAGTGATGTGAGAAAGCAGTACCGTTCCCCAGTTCAGCGAAATGCCAAAGACCAGGAATGTCATCATCAGAGAGATACCCGTTACGATATCCGCATTGAGCAGTGGTATATTATTCAATCCCATAATCACAGTTTCGGAACGCTTCTTCATGGCCATGATGCCGATACAGGCCAGAGTTCCGACGATCGTCGCAATGGCAGCGGCCGCCAAAGCGATGGTAAAGGTGTTCCATATGGCTTCCATAATCATGCTGTTGCCCAGCATTTCCTTGTACCATTTCAGTGAAAATCCGGTCCAGATGGACATAGATTTACTGTTGTTGAAAGAAAATACCATCAACGTCAGAATGGGCAGGTACAGAAACAATATGATGAGGATGAGGTAGATCCGTTTTCCAAGGTTTTTCATATCAGCGTCCCCTCCCCTTCTTTATCCAGTTTGCCCAGAGCCGCCATGCTGATGACGATAAAGATCATCATAATCAGGGATAGTCCCGACCCTAAGTTCCAATTGGAACTGGTAGTAAACTCCTGTTCGATGATATTTCCGATCAGGTTGATTTTCCCTCCGCCAAGCATATTGGAGATGACAAAGGTGGTCAGGGACGGCACGAATACCATGGTCACGCCGCTGGCGATGCCCGGTATGCTGAGAGGCAACAGGATGTCGAAGAGAACCCGCTTCTTTGTCGCTCCCAGGTCGTAAGCCGCTTCGATGATATTGTCATCAATCTTCATCAGTGTATTAAAAATCGGCAATACCATGAACGGCAGAAAATCGTAGACCATGCCCAGGACGATAGCTGCCGGCGTATTGATAATCTCTAGCGGCGGCAGATGAAGAGAAGTGAGCAGGCTGTTGAGTATGCCTTCTTTCTCTAATATGACCTGCCAGGCCATGGTCCTGAGCAGGAAGTTCATCCACATGGGCAGGACAAAGAGAAAGATCATAAATCCCTTTTGCCCGATGCGGCTGTTTTTAAAATCATGGCCAGGGGAAAGGCCAAAAGGAAGCAGATTACTGTACTGATCAGCGCCAACAAGAGAGCCAGCCCCAGGGCTTTGGCGTGTTCTGCACCAAAGATGGCAGTGACATTGTTCCAAGTAAAAGCTCCGCTGCGGTCAGTAAATCCGTAATAGGCGATAACTGCCAGCGGAATCAAAGTGCCGCAGGCAATCCAAATCAGAAAAGGGCTCGAAAGCAGTTTCTTAGACATCGATTTCTATCGCCTCCTCCTCTTTGGACTGTGGTTTATGCATGATCTGAATGTTCTCCGGAATCACGTCTAAGCTGACCTTGGTTCCCACCGGATAACTCTTGGTGTTCTGTGCCAGCCAGAGGAATCCTCCCGCTTCAATCTCCATCTCATAGTGGACCCCGATAAAGACGTTGTGGGTTATCTCTCCATCCAGCCTGCCTTCTCCCGGCTGTCCGATGATTAAGTCCTCTGGTCTGATGACCACGTCAACCGGCTTATTTCTGCCAAATCCTTCATCAATGCAAGGGAAAATGGTATCACAGATTTTGACCACTCGGTCTTCCATCATGATGCCGTCAATGATATTGCTCTCGCCAATGAAGTCTGCCACAAAGGCGTTTTCCGGCTCGTTGTAGATTTCTTCCGGGGTGCCCATCTGCTGAATATAGCCGCCGTTCATGACCACCACCTTGTCGCTCATGGTCAAAGCCTCTTCCTGGTCGTGGGTGACGTAGATAAAGGTGATCCCCAGTTCGTTTTTAATCTGATCAGCTCATACTCCATGTCCTGTCTCAGCTTCAAGTCCAAAGCGCCGAGCGGTTCGTCGAGGAGCAGGACTTTCGGCTCGTTGACGATGGCTCTGGCCATAGCGATTCGCTGCTGCTGTCCGCCGGACAAAGCGTCAATTTTTCGCTTTTCATAGCCGTCCAGATTGACCAGCTTCAAAGCGTACTTGACTTTATCTCTGATATATTCATCACTCTTTCCACTGATTTTTAGGCCAAAGGCAATATTCTGGCCCACATTCATATGGGGAAACAGCGCGTATTTCTGAAATACCGTATTCAGGTGTCTTTGATTGGGCGGTACATTTGTAATGTCCTTTCCCTCAAAAAACACCTGTCCCTGATCCGGCGTTTCAAAGCCTCCTACAATTCGGAGTGTCGTCGTTTTTCCACAGCCGGAAGGCCCGAGCAGGGTAATAAATTCATTCTGATTTACAGTCAGATTAAAATCGTCCAATACTAATGTGTCATCAAATGACTTGGAAATATGTCTTAGCTCGATAAGTGATGATGCCATTGTTCTTCCTTTCTTTAGAAACTAGGAGGTGAGCTGACCCAGATGAGTTTCGCTCCCTTTTTTTGATGATATATGATGTTTTTTCTCTGGCGTATAATAGAAAGATTCTCCCGCCTTTGCCGGATGGGTCTTCTTTCCGATATGTATGGTGATTTCGCCTTTGATGACATACCCGAATTCCTCGCCTTCATGAGGGGTATCGGGATAGGTCTGTCCGCCTGCCGCAAAGGGTCAGACGGATCGGCTCCATAATGTTCTTCTGGGCATTGGGAATAATCCATTCAACCGTATTTTTTAAATCGCTGTCGATCTTTTCAAAATAATCTTCGTCTTTGAATACCACTTGGTCGTCGCTGTCTTCAGCGAAGAATTCGGCAACGGATACGCCTAAGCATTGTAAAATATCTGACAAGGTAGCGATAGACGGCGAAGTCAAGTCTCTTTCTACTTGCGAGATAAACCCCTTCGACAGCTCCGCCCGATCGGCCAGCTCTTCCTGGGTCAAACCTTTCACGACTCTCAGTTCTTTAATTTTGGATCCTATATCCATTTCCATTTCCTCTCCTTTACCTCAAGGTAATCACAAAGATTGTAAACTGTTTGTTTAGTATTAGTAAACTATGGGGCAAGAATCATTATACCGCTTTTTCCTGTACATGTCAATAGGAAAAAGGCTTTTGTCAAACAAAATGGTGGCTGACGCCACTCCACTAGGGAACCCCTAGGTTCCCTTCGGCGCCTGCTTTGCAGGCTGAGCACCCTCCTAGGGCGGCGAGGGATTCCCCTCTGCACACCCCTTTTTTGTTTGATAGGAAATTCATATTTCCTATCAAAAAAAAATAGACAACCAAACCATACCCGATTTGCTGTCTATCGCTTTGCCATCTCTATTACTCTTCGTCTAATCGTTCCTGTATAAAGCCTTCCACATCGTCTCTCGAAATGCGAAGTGCTGCGGCAAATTCTCCAAATAAAAGGTCTTCCGCTTTCTTCATAAACTTCTTGTCGATTTGTCCCAAATGCCGGTTCTGTTTCATGGCGTCCACCTTTTTTGGCATGGATGGATTTTGTCAATTGCAGAAGTTCCAGACATTTGTGAGAATCGATAACCGACTGGTAATACTTTGTTAACTGCTGCATACTGCTGCTTTTGTAAATCTCAGTATGAATCTGCGGAATGTTATCGATCAAGTCTTTGGCTTCGTCCTCTGATATCACCGGTCGCATGAAAACTTTCTCGTTGTCTACTGGTGCATATATCACGCCGCTTTGGTATAAGGGCTCTAACACATAATACAGCCTGTCCTCACTAGAACCAGAAAACACGTTATTAGATATATCGGATATTTTGCAGACCCCGTGCCGCCGTACATGATCAAATCATTAATATCATACATAATTGGCTCACATCTCCTTTCAACGTTTCACTCATTATAATTATTATAACACTTTTTTGCCATAATAATGTAAGAATTTTTTTATTTCTTCCGTATTTGTAAGAAAAAAAGGATAAAAGATACCCTTTCATCCTTGATTTTCGTGCATTTTGGTTAACATTTTTTGCTAAAATTATATTGTTCAGTTCGCTTTTCTGCGCAAATCCTATCAAAAGTCTGACTGTTTTGCTTCATTTCCCTCTCTGCCCAAGCCAGAATTCGCCCTTTCTATTTAAAATTGTGCAACTTCCGGGTCGGCTTCCTCCGCTTCTTTTACTTCACTGCAGTATAATACAGGGCCAGCTTCGCCGTAGACGTCGTCGAATTCCACCTTTACTTTTTGCAGTAATCGTAACCCAGCCGCCGTGTTCCAGGAGATTGGCAGCGTTATCCCATCTGCACACCAGACCGGCAAATTGAATGTCCTCTACACAGCAAGTCATGACGTGGCGGCCAAAGACGAAGTGATCGTCCGCCATACCGCCGCCCAGGACACTGCGGCCTTTGACCTTGAGGACTTTGCCATCGTATTTGTCCTGCTCTTCGTTGATATCCCGATACCATTCGGCAAAGGCGTTATCTTCAACTTCTATGATCGCTGCGTCGAAATCAAATGGCAGGGGATCTTCAATCTGATCCATCTCCACATCGTCCTTGCCGTATTCATATAGAATCTGGCTTCTTCTATTGGCGGCTCTGACAATCTTGTGAAATTCCATCTTGTCAAATCCTCGCTCACAGCGATTGAAAACGACCAGCTCCGCACTCTTCAGTTTGTCAAAGACCAGCTGCCTCATGTTTTGATTGTACTGGAGAAAAGTCCGCGCATCGGCAAACATCATCTCCTGGTACGTCACCCATTCTTCGGGCATGTTCTGATAGAAGGTATCCAGATTCCACATGCCGTTATACTCCACGACAACCCGCTCAACCTTATGTTTTAACTGCAGATCACGCAGATGCTCCGTCGTCAGCTCCTCCTCATCTTCTATCGTCTCGAAGAAAACCTTGGTTCCGAAAAAAATCTGCTGGGATGGTATTCGGCTTCACCCTCTTCACATAAGAGAAACAGCGTTCTCTCCCCCGCGTTAAAATCATCGCCTTCCAAGGCTTCCTGAATAAATGTCGTCTTACCGCTTTCTAAAAAACCGGTAAATAAATATACTGGTATTTCCATAAACGCCACCTCTTACAGCCCAAACAGCTCTTTGATGCTGTCTTCTTCGATTCCCGCTCCGATGACACAGAGCATGCCTGTAACTGCCGCACTTCCGTGTCTTACGTCCGGCTCACCAGGTACGTAATCAAAGTGAATCCACTGGCCGTCTTCTCCTTCTACGATACCCTTGGCTCTGAGAACCTGGCCGTATTCAGCGAAATTGGACAGAGCGGAAAGGGCTTCTTCAATCTGCTTTTCTGTGAACTTGTGTGCAGTCTCGACGCCAAAGCTGGTGAAAACTTCGTCGGCGTGGTGGTGTCCTTCGTGATCGTGATGGTGATGATGGTCATGATGATGCTCGTGGTCGTGGTGGTCATGTCCGCAGTCACAGTGCTCGTCGTGATTATGGTGATGATGATCATGGTCGTGATGATGCTCATGGTGATCGTGACCACAGTCACAGTGTTCATCGTGATCATGGTGATGATGGTCGTGCCCGCAGTCACAGTGCTCGTCATGATCGTGGTGATGATGCTCGTGGTCGTGAGCTTCCTCTTCCAGATGAGCGAGTTCTGCAGCGATGGTGTTCTTCTGCTCCATGGTAGCAAGAATCTGCTGACCGGTAATCTCCTCCCACGGTGTCGTTACAATCGTTGCCTCCTGATTGTGCTCACGCATCAAGGCAACACAGGCATCCAGCTTGTCCTGGGACAGTCCTGCTGTATGACTCAGAATAATCGAACTGGCATGTTCAATCTGATTGTTAAAAAACTCACCAAAATTCTTCATGTACATCTTCGCCTTTTTTCGCGTCTACGACTGTGGTAAATCCGTTCAGCTGAATTTTGTCGTTGTGCAGGCGCTCTACAGCGAGAATGACATCGCTGAGTTTGCCAACGCCTGACGGTTCGATCAAAATTCTGTCCGGCGCATATTCGTTAATTACCTGATCCAATGCTTTGCCAAAGTCGCCCACCAGGCTGCAGCAGATACATCCGGAATTCATCTCGTTAATCTGTACTCCTGCATCTTTGAGGAACCCGCCGTCAATGCCGATTTCTCCAAACTCGTTCTCTATCAAAACGATCTGTTCGCCTTTATAGGCCTCTTCAATCAGTTTTTAATTAACGTTGTCTTTCCGGCACCTAAAAAACCGGAGAAAATATCTACTTTTGTCATATTTTCCTCATCTCTTTCTCTAAAAAATTTCTAAATTATAGTATACCACATTTCGAACGGTTTCTCACAAGGGGATTTAAATTTTTTTTTTAACATGGAGGCAGATGCCGGAATCACCCCCGTGCCAAAACCGAATAATCCGCCATAAATATACTTAAAACTGCCCACTTTAGGCACTTTTTGAGAAATAAAAGCTTATTTTCGATTAATTATCCATAAAATGTAAAAAACGCCAATGGACTTCAAAATTATGTAGTGATATTCCTTTGTATTAAAACGTATTTTTATGCTTTATTCCGTCGAATTTGGGCTTTTATTTCTCTGAAGAGGTTGGTAAAAGATCAAATCTGCCATAAATGCAGCAAAATCACCCGATTATGGCACTTTTGCCGGATTTAAAGCAAAAAGGCGGAAGGGCGAAAATCGATCCGCCGCAAAGCCGCCTTCTCTCTTTAGTTAATAATACTGGCTCACCTTTTCTTTGATGATATCCATCACCTGGTCGTAGCCGTTTATGCACTTCCATTCCGTCGCCAAGTGCACCTTACGACCTTGTCCAGCCAATCTCTGTAATACTCCATGGCTCCATCAAAGTCCAAGCCTCTGTCCTGCAGCTGTTTTACATCGCTTTCTGCAAATTCTACCGTCACTTTGCAGCGCTGGCGTTCTTCACCTTCCGGACCGTCTGGAAAATCGATGACTGCCACATCTACGTTGTTGTGAAAAGGCTTGTCAGCCTTAAGTTTGATTTCCTTCATATGATCAACTCCTCCTAAATACTTCCTAGTTAGTATCCTATCTTTCGCTCGCAAATATGCAGTCTCCTTACCAAAAAACGAAAACACGGAGGCGAAGGCTACCGTAAGCAGTCCGGCTACTGCGATAGAGAGGCTGCTCATGGCGCCCTCGACTTCGCCCATCTCCATCGCTCTGGCAGTTCCGATGGCGTGAGATGCCGTGCCGATCGCAACGCCTCTTGCAATTGGCTCCCTTGATGCGGAATAATCTGCATACGCCCTCACCGATCATATTGCCCAATATTCCCGTTATCAAAATCACTGCGACGGTGATCGTCACATAACCGCCCAATTCTTCCGAAACGCCCATTCCGATGGCTACCGTAATGGATTTCGGCAGTAAAGTGACATAGGTTTCGTGGCTGAGACTGAAAACGGCTGCCATGGCCAGAATACAGATCAGACTGGTCAGGACGCCCGACAAAATTCCTGCCATGACCGCTTTCCAATTCTTTTTCAGCAGTTCCATCTGCTCATACATGGAATTGCAAGGCAGACCGTAGCCGGCGTCAACAGATAGCTGAGATATTTGGCGCCTTCATAATAGCTGTCATAATCGATACCGCATAAAATCAATAGGACGATGGTCGCCGCCACAGCGATCAAAAGCGGGTTAAAATTGCTGTTTTAAATTTCTTTTCAATTGAGAGCCTGCTTCATAGGCGGTAATACTGACAGCTACACCAAAAAGACAGAATCCTGCAAAAAACTATTCATTTGCTGCCTCCCCGCCTTCTTTCTTTTGTCCCATTCGGACGATCCCCTGGGTAATTCTTCCTGTCGCTGCCATGACGGCCACTGTCGTAACGACTGTAATGGCCAGAACTGGCGCCCATATCGGTCTTAGCACGCCCCAGGATTCCAGAAGTCCCACAGCTCCCGGAATGAACATCAGCGGCATGACTTCCACGAGAAAACGCCTGTATCTCTTACCGCATGCCGCAGCGGAATCACGCCAGTCAGCAGACAGATCAGCATGATGACCAGTCCGTAAATGCTGGCAGGCACTGGCAAAGGGATCAGGTAATTCAATAGTTCCCCAATGAAAGAGACCACTAAGATGATTGTAAACTGTTTTATGTATTTCATTTTCTACGTCCTTCTTCTTCCTTTGTTTGTCAAACTTATATTATACACCGATGTGCATTGCTGGACAAATCATTTTCTTTCAGAGAACATAGAGGAGTTTTAGTGAGTCAGATCAAACACCATACAAGAAAACAGCCTGCACAGGCGTGGATTCTCATCTGTACAGGCTGCTCATACGGGATTATGTGTGTTTTTGGTTATTTTTCTTCATATAGTTCCAAAATAGCATCGTCCTTGATGACGAAAGCCAGTCTGGCTGTTTCGCTGGCCTGTGCCGGTCGAAGATCAGCTGGTCAGCGTCCTCGATGTAGTGCTCCAGGTCGTCAACCTTGTAGGCGACATGGGGGTTGTGGTGGAGAATCTCTGGGAACGGCGTACCCTCTTCAAATTTCAGGTACTCGATCACGTAATCGTAATCTTCCGGATTGCTCATCCACAGCTTCATGTCCTCGTTGTATACCATTCCCGGTTTCTTGTTTGTCACCGGAATTCCGATGTGCATATATGTTGCTGACATTTTATCTCCTCCTGATATCCTCATAAAATGCAAAGGCTTCTTTGTCCGTGTATTTTTTCGTGTACCACCTTGGCGATGGCTTTGCACATGGCCTTCGGATCCTCTGCCTGGAAGATGTTTCTTCCCATATCACGCCTGCAGCGCCTTGGCTGATGGCGTTATACGCCAGAGTCAAAGCCTCGGCCTCCGGCACCTTCTTACCTCCCGCCCGACGATCGGTACCGGGCAGGCAGCGACGATCTTGTCAAAGTCCTCACAGTAATAGGTCTTGACGATGTGCGCGCCCAGTTCTGCAATCATTCTGGTCGCCAGCAGATAGAATCTGGTCGTCTTTTCCATGTTCTTACCCACAGCGACAACACCCAGAGTCGGAATACCATACCGGGTTCCTGCGTCCACCGTCTTGCAGAGATTGTCAAGGCTGACCTTCTGGCCCGGCGTCCCGATAAAGTCTGCACCGCCATGCAGGACGCGTTCATCCTGACAGCGTCCTCGATGTCAACGCCGATGACCTCGTGACTCATATCGTCGTCCAGCACACTGCCGCCGGCTGTACATCTGAGGGCGATCCCTTTGTTGAAGGTCGGCGGTACGCAGGTTCTGAGCGCTCCTCTGGTGGCCATGAACACGTCTACATCTGCCGCCAACTCAGGCACGACCAGGTCCAGCCTCTCAAGACCCGCTGTGGAGCCCATGATGTATCCGTGGTCAAAGGCCAGCATGACGGTGTTTCCCGTATCCGGCCTGAAAATCCTGGAAAGTCTGTCCTTCATGCCCCAGTCCGCATGCTCCATGCCTTTTACATGGAAGGGTTTCTGCTCAGCTTTGACGCCCACATGATAGTCTTTTGCCAATTGATTTCCGTCTTTATCTGCCATAGATTCCTCCTATTTTTTCATGTATGGTGTGTTGCAAGGTGCGTTCCAGTAGTGGAGAAGCTCGTCGTCCATTCTCGCCATGAACATCTGGAAACCAGCCTGTTCCTGTACTGTCAAAAGCTCTCCCACATGGTTTGCAACGATTTCAATGCCTTTTTCTTTCAAAAGCGCTTCGCACTTTCTGTAGACGATGAACAGTTCCATCAGAGTTGTCGCGCCCGTTCCATTGAGGATGAGCATCACCTTTTCCCCTTCTTTGATAGAAAGGTCGTTAATCAGCCCGTTGATCATGATCTCAGCAGTCTCGTCGGCTGATTTCATGGTCTGGCGACCGCCGCCGCCTTCGCCGTGCTGGCCCATGCCGATTTCCATCTCATCTTCTCCAAGCTCTGCCAATGGGCTTCCTGTTGCAGGATGGGTTGCGCCTCTGACGGCCACTGCCAGCGTCGCCATGTTATCAGCAAAGCGCTGCGCTACCTCAGCGACTTCTTCCAGGCTCTTGCCTTCCGCTGCCGCCGCCCCGGCAATCTTATAAGTAGGAATGCAGCCTACCAGACCTCTTCTGTCGTCTGCATTCTCTCGGTGCGTTGGCAATGTCTTCCTGGGTCACCACTTTGACGCATCTGACGTCTTTTTCTTTCTTCAACTGTTTCATGGTCAGATTCCCAGTCAGCATGTCGCCTGCGTGATTGAGAACGATATATAACACGCCCTTGCCTTTTTCGGCTTTTTGATGGCGTTTACACAAGCCTGTGGACCAGGCGCAGCAAAGATATCCCCAACTACTGAAATATCGATCATACCCTCACCGACAAAACCGCTAATCGCAGGTTCGTGGCCGGAGCCGCCCTGCGTTACGATCGTAACACGATCTGCCTGATCCAATGCTTTGTTAACTACTGTATTATCTTCTTCCAAGCGTACCAAGTCCTGATTCGCCAATGCGAAACCTTCTAGTAACTCTGTGGTCAGATTTGCAGGATCATTGATAAATTTTTTTCATCTTCATGTTTTCTCCCTTTTTTCAATTACATGACTGGTTTTGCAAAACCTTCAAAGAACAGTGCCGTGCTCATGGCGCCGGCATCCGGTGTGCCGATGGTCTGTTCTTTATAGCTCTTTGCTCTTCCGAATTTTGATACAAATTTTTCGCTTTCTTTCGCCCCGCGCCTTGCTGCCTCTGCGGCCGCTCTCAAAATCGCAGGTATGGAATCCTCCGCTTCTTGTGCTGCCTCTACAGCAGGAATCAGCGCATCCATCATAGTCTTGTCGCCTACCTTTGCTGTCGTAATATCCTCCATCTCCGACAGGCAGGATGCGAACATCTCCTTGAGCAACTCTGCGTCGATTTCGATCTCGTCGGTCAGATCTACGCCCAGGCCGCCGATCAAAGTCCCATAAAGGGGCCCGGCGCTGCCGCCATTGACGCCCATGATGGCCATGCCCAGATCTTCGAAGAACTCGCCAAAAGTCTCCGTTTCCCAGCTTTCTACCTTCTCTTCGATCAGATTGCCGATCTTCTTCACCGTGATGCCGTGATCTCCATCACCGAACTTGGAATCAATTTCGCTGAGCTCATCACTGTGAGCGATGAAGCTTTCCGCTGCACTGCTCAGCATTTCCGATAAAACCTGTTTGTCAATATTCATGACTACCTCTCCTTATGCTTTGGGAGACCTAACCCGATTTCGTGAAGCGAAATCGTCGGTAAGCCCCCGGTCAAGAGTGCAGCGCTTTAGCGCGTGGCACTCGACGGCCGATTCCCAAGAGGGCAAGCATTCCTGCGACGCCCGATTGGTTGAATCTAGTCGTATAATGGTTCTCTTTACGCTTACAATAGCACCTCTTTACGACCAATGTCAACGGTTTGAGAGGCTGAAAACAGTCTCGGCAAAACATCGTCTGAATATTGTTACATATGTAACTGATTTTATTGAAAATGTATTTAAATGCAAAAACACCGAGGTCTGCGCCAGTTTCCTGGCCGTCTCCCGGTGTTTCTATTCGGTTACTCCATCTCGCGATACCGCGCTGCAATTTGGTCCGTAATGGGAACCAGGCGGCAATTTTCAAGAGAATATACCTGATCGCAGAGCTGCTCGATATCTTTATAACGGTGTGAAGTCATAAAGATTGTCTTGCCTTCCGCTTTCAGCATGCGGATGATGATTTTGACATCCTCATAAGTCTTGTAGTCCAGTGCGTTAAAGGGTTCGTCAAAACCAGAATGTCCTGCCCTCCATAATGGCCTGGGCAAGCCCCAGCTTCTGCTTCATGCCTAGGGGAATAGTTATCCACCTTGGTTTTGTTATCAGGGTCAAGGCCCACCTTGCTCATGGCTTCTCGAATTTCCTTTTCTCCGATTTTGCCGCAGATATCCGCCAGGAATTTCAGATTCTGAAAGCCACTGTAGACGCCGATAAATCCTGGCGAATTGATGAACACTCCCATATCTGCAGGAAAATCCCGCCCATTTGCACCGACCTGTTTTCCCCGCACAAAAACGCTGCCTTTGTCTGGTTTTTCAAAGCCGCACAGGATCTTAAACTGCACCGATTTTCCGCTGCCGTTTGCACCGACGAGGCCTACCGCCTTTCCGCGGTCTGCACACAGAGACACATCTTCAAGAATGGTCCTGTGGTCAAAACTTTCGATACGTTTTTACTTCGATATATGAACACATATTTCTATCCTCCTAATTCAAAACTTTTTGCCTCCCAGGGCAAACATTCCGATCAAAAACAGCGCGGCTAAAAATCCTTCTATGCAGAGCGCTGTCACCGCCGATATACCGCCTGCTGATTCCAGCAGGGAAATGCGCGCCAGACTGGAAAGGCCAAACGGCAGATAGGATGCAAATGCCCCTGCAGCATGCAGAGCAGATTTCCGGCAAGCAGTACGAGAAAACCCATGGTAATCTGTCTGGTAAATAAGTAAACGGCCAGCATCACCAGAAATTGCAAAAGCATATCCAGGAATTTCATAAGAACAGCATAAAGCAGCATTTTATACCCTGACGGTCCTGCTCCCAGAAACCCCGCAGCCAGCCACAAAAGGGCGTATAGGGCGAGAAACACGGTACCGGCTGATAAAATCCCCTCATCACGTTTTTGCAGCTTCCTGTGCGCACGGTGAGAAAGATAGACTGATCGCTGACGCTGTGCTCCGTAAAGACCGCCAGAAGATAGAGGGGCGCACCGGTAGTGATCAGCAGCTCGAGAAAGGGCAGAACTTGAAAATACCCTGTACCGTGTCCGGCAAACAAGGTGTACGCCCATTCTGCACCGGATTGCAGAAAACCGCCCGTCAGCTCTTTGGAAAGGGTCATCCCCGTCACCACAGCAAAGAGAATCAGGAGATTTCGCCTGGTCATCAGCTGCCTGAGATAGTAAGCGACGATGCCCCTTCCTCTGACCTGCAAATGCGGCAATTGCCTTCGCCAGGTAAATCGGACAGTCAAAGCCATCAGGGCTGCAATAAGTGCCGCAGTAATTCCTGTCACTGCAAGGCGATGGGGCAAATTATGATGCAAGATCAGCAAGTGATTGAAGCCAGTGACAGGCGGGCTCTGCACTGCCGAAACTTTAATCCATACGGCGGACATCAGATAAAGTGCCACGATGATTCCTACAGACCATCTCCGGCCGGCAAGTGATTGATCCACGTGCAGATGCCGAATATCATCCAGCATCCTATCAGCTGATAAAAGGTGCAGGCGATAAAGGTCTGTGCCGGAGTATTGAAACTTTGCTGCAGTACGGAAAACAGTTCCCTTTCTATGGTTCCCGCGGCAAGTTCCCAGTGATTGCCTGACGGCAGGCCAATGCCGGACAAAGGATGGCTGCCGTCTGCAAGACAGTCAGCGATAGCGCAACCAGCCCGGTGCCAAACCATTTTTGCAGAAAATATCTGTGGTAGCTTTCAAATCGCAGGATCACCGGCTCTCCGTCGTCGTCTAAAAAGAAAATGCGCTGAGCAGCACCATAGGCAGCATAAAGTAGGTCAGATAATAGTGGTCTGAAACCGCTGACAAAATATGTTGTTGATAACAGCACGCCGTTGACCCTCTCCCAGGGAAAAGAGCAGGCAGCCGATAAATAAGGCGGCGGCTTTTCCATATCCCCATAAGCGGAGATTTTTCTTCATCAGAGCAATCATAAGCGACTCCTAAATGTTCACGACGGCGTTTTTCTGACCTTTGAAAGGAAAAAAACGCTTAGTAAAATGACGATGATCAAAATAGCCGGCCCTACAAGGAAAGACATCACAGATACGGCATCATCGCTGATGCTGGTGGGGTCAAAGGCAACTACCAGCCTGTACTGCTCCAGACGCAGGATAGAGAATGTAGTTTTCCAGTATGGAGTAGACAAAGGGTCCTGTGAGGATCACAAAGATATTCCTGCCGTACATGGCCAGCACGAAACCTAGGGTCATCATCAAGATGCTCAGAATCCCCCTTCCAGCAGGAGAGGATAACCCCATAGAGCAGCGGCATCTGGGTAAATGCCTTTTGAAAGACGTGATCAAAAGGATTTGAAAAAGGCAACCACTGGCGCTTTTTACATAAATGGCAAATACGGCTGACAGCATGTGAGGGAATTGCAATCAGGCAGAAGGCTCCCAGGGCATAGACGCACCACTTGACCGTCAGGTACTTTTTGATGGGCACTTGAGGCAGAACGTACAAGAGGAAGTTGTTCTTCCGCTCATAGTACAAGTTCCAGCAAAGGGGCACCACTGCAATCAGAGGGTACAACAGAGAAAACAATTCGGTTCCTACCTCCCACGCTTCCAAGTCGTACTGCAAGGTATAGTTTTTGTAGAGGGTACAGGACAGCACACACATGGCTGCTGTCAGAATTACCGTTGTAAATATTACAGGCCGTAAGATTTTTCTGCTTTCCAGCTTTATCAAGTTAGACATCTCATTCATTCCCTTCTCATGTTTTCTTCAGTATAGCTGACTGATTACGCCAATACAACAGGCTGGAAACAAAGGAGGAGGGTTTTAAGGGAACAAGATTATTTTCATTCCCTTAAAACCCTCGTTCATCCCCCTCACGGAAGGAGCAGGCCAAAGACCACATAATTTTCTCCCGCAATCATTTCGTTGCGAGTCAGTATTTTGCCGTGATAACGTTCTGTCATGCGCAGGATGTTATATAGGCCGAAGCCCCGATCCCCCTGGCTGGATTTTGTCGTAGCGCCCTTGCGAAACAGGGCCATAAATTCTGTATTGGACATGGCTGGCGCCGGATTGGAAACCAGCAGTTCCAGATAATCGCCTGCTTTCCTGCTGGAAATATAAATAGCACTGCCCTTTGGCGACGCCTCGATGGCGTTGTCCAGCAGAATCCCCATGGCTTCGATCCATTCCGTTTCGGGAACCGCCGTCTTCTTCTTAAAAGGCCGTGCGGCTGCGGCTCAATGCGAAGGTTTGCCGCCTCTGCCTGCTTCATCTTGTCAAATAACATGCCGGCGATGATTTTGCTGTCGCAGGAAAGCAGTTCGCGGTCATTGGGGGTAAAGGAAACGCCTTTGGCAAGCGCTGCCACTTCTTGCTGTGCTTCTTCCAGGGTATCCGCCAGGGACACTGCGGTTTCAATGGCAAGCATACGGTTGTTAAACTCGTGCTGCCTGGCTCTGACCTGGGAAATCAATTCCTCCACAATGGGCACATACTGTTCGATCATATGCATTCTCTTGCGCTCCTGCCCTCTGCGCTGATGAAAAACAGCAGCACGCTGTCCAGCAGCAGAATTCCCAGCAGCAAGGTGACGATGAGCCACAAATGGGATAGAATCTGATCCACATCAAAGGAAAGGACAGTAAGCACGGCTGCCAGTAAGATTGCCACATTGGCAGAAACAATCCAGACAGTAAAATCACCCCTCTGGACAAATTCACGGATCTGCTCCAAAAAAGGCGTGCAAATGAGCAGAAGGACAAGACCCAAAGAGAGGCCTCTGCTGCCTAAAAGGAGCAAAATCCCCCGCTCCCACACGGCAAGAAAAACAATGCTCAGGCACTTGACAAAGAGGTAGATGGAGAAAACCGCCATCGTCCCACAAAAAATATGGCCGCTGCTCCTCTGACTGAAGAAGATACTGTTCAGCAGCAATACTGAAAAATAAGGAACAGCAGGCCGACGATGCCGTCAACAGGCACGATCTCAACCCCCTGCACGGGAATGGAGGCAGTCATTTTTTCCCTGACGGCAATCACATTCACCCTCGGTATGATAAAGAGCAGAAAAAGTATGGGAAGGAGCAGAAGTTCTCTTGTCTTTCCACTGGATTTCTGTCCAAAGACGCCTTCGCAGCAAAGAGCCAGTATCCCGGCATCTAAGCCTAAGGCTATCAGGTTGGTAACGAGATTCATAACGACCCCCACAATGCAGACTGATATTTATTACCCACAGGGATTGGCTCTGCAAACCCTTTGAGGAAGATCTGCCGCCCAGGTTTATCAATTTTCTCAATATGTCTTTTGTTCACGATGTAGCTCTTGTGACACTGGACAAACTCAGGGTCGTCCAATAGCGTCAGCATTCCCGCCAGTGTGTAACCGGAAATCATGTCTTCTTTGACACCCGATATGCGGTGATTGATGTGAACGGCCAACCTTTTTTCCGAAAGACTCCACGTAGGCGATATCCGACACAGTGTATTCCAAAATAAATTGCTTCTGTTCAACCTGGATGGTTCTGGCCCGCTGGTTCATCTGACTGGACAAGCCCATGGCATCGCGAAAGGCTGCCGCAAATTCTTCCTCGTCGAAGGGTTTGACCAGAAAGCTGTAACACTTTACATCGCGATAGGCGGAAAGTTCTTCCCCCGCCAAAGCCGTTTCAAAGATTATGGGCGTATATTTATATTCCGGCAGTTGGCGGAGCTGTTTTGCCAAGCTGGTCCCCTTGTAGTCCTCCAACTGAATGTCAAGGATAAAGAGGGAAACCTCATTGTCTTTTTGCATACTGCAAAGCCGCGCCAGCTTCTGCGAAAGAGACTACTGCCGATTCGCTTGATATTTTGTTGATGTATTGGACGATCTTCTTTACTGCATTTGGATTGTCTTCTACTAATAACACGTTTCCCATAATTACACCTGTTCTAATATGTTCTTTGCTGCGACGATATGGGTGAAGATGCCGGTCTTAAGGGCTCCTGCCAGGGCCTTGGGGCTGACATTTGCTCCGCACACCCCCGACGAACTTCCGCTTTGCGAGAATTTCCAAGGGAATCTGCATGGTGCACTCCATATCCGGCTTGATAAATCTTCCGCTGCTGTCGTAGTAATAACAGAGGAGCTTGCCTACGGCTTTCTGCTCAATCAGACGGCTGCCGTAGCTGGCCGCTGTGGCAAAATCGGGTACCGAAGGATAGTTTCCGATGTTGACAAAAAGCAATCTTGATGGACTTCCATCCGCTTTCCATCTGTTTGTAGCTGTCCAAATCCTTCAGCCGCCTGATTTCCTCTGAGCTGTCCACAAATGCCGGCGTATACCAGTAAACTGGTCTGCTGCCGGTACGCTCCGCAAAGATTCTCACGATTTCGTTAGAGTGATAGTCTCTGTTAAAGACGCCGCTGTTGCCCACCAGAGGGTAGATTGTGGTATGGAGCACCCGCTCCGGTGCCGTGCTCAGACGGTCCGCCACGGTTCCAATGATGGATCCCCAGCCTACGCCGATCTGCATACTCTCTGTATTAGAGAGCCCATCCACGATGCAGTCTGCAATATCCCGGTCGGTATCCACCACATTTTCGCTGGTCTCGATTACCGCGCCGCCTCGAATCCCGTATTTCTCCTGCAGCCGGTCCAAGATCATTCTGCGTTCTTCAATTGGACTTTGTATCTGGATTTTTACAATGCCGAAGTCCCTGGCCTCCGTCAGATACCGGCTGACCAAGGGTCTGGAAATGCCTAAGGCACTGGCGATTTCGCTTTGGTTTTTATTTTCTTCATAATACATTGTGGCAATTTTGACAAGTCTTTCTATTTTATCATTGCTCAGTGCCATGACTTCGCCCCCATTCTCGGCATCATAAAGTGATATTCTATCATTTATTATACCTGCCCGCGATGGGAAACTCAATGTTAACCTTTTAGGTTTTTCTGCGCCGGGTTGTCGATGATTTTACCGTCTTCTTCAAATCGTGAACCGTGGCACGGACAGTCCCAAGTCTTTTCGGCTTTATTCCACTTCAATGCACAGCCCAGATGGGTACAACGATGCCCTACTGGCTTCATCAGATTTTTGCGGACTCCAGCCCGTTGATGAAGAGCTGGGGTTTCATCATAGAACGATCTGGCCGAAAGACTTCTGCCAGCTCCTTGTCCATATTTCCCGTCAAAAGCATGGCCGCGGCCATAGAGTTTGTCATTCCCCATTTGTTGAAGCCCGTTGCGACGTAGAGCCCTTCTTTTTTTCTTTGTGTAGCGGCCGATGTAAGGAATTCCGTCCAGGGTCATACAATCCTGGGTCGCCCAGGCTGCAACTTCTTTACTCTCCGGGTAATAGGTCTTTGCTGCTTCCCGCAGTTCATCAAAGGCGCCGCATTTGGTGCCTGTCCTGGCGCCGCAGCCTCCGATGAGAAGGTAGTCCTTATAGGTGCGGAAAGACAGGTTGTGCAGTTTGTCGCCTTTTTGTCTATTGCCGATATACATTTGATCGACCTTTGCCGCATCTTTCAGCGCCAATACATAGGAACGCTGCTGATACATCTTCATAAAGTACATGCCGTATTTGTCCATAAACGGAAAATGCGTTGCGACGATCACTCTGTCAGCGTTAAATTTTACTGTACGACCCTGACCGTTGACAACCGTTACGGAATAACCGAAGTGTTCCTTGTCAATTTTGGTTGCAAAGCTTTCCTCATAGATGGCCAAATCCGGCACTATGGCAGAAATGAACTTCAGCGGGTTAAACTGGGCCTGTTTCGCAAACCCCACCGCAGCTTCAATCTTGTAAGGAATTTCTGCCTGTTCTGTGTAAATGGCTTTGCCGCCGATCTTCTCGACCGCTTCTACCTCATCGAGGATTTTCCCTTTGTCTTCTGTAGTATAGATAAAATTTGTCTTTTCTTCAAAATCACAGTCTATTTCTGCTGCCATCTTCTGATACTGCGCCAGCGCAAGTTCATTTGCCTTCAGATAGGCTGCCGCTTTTTCCTGTCCGAAGTCCTGGCAAAGCCCGCTGTAAATCAAGCCGTGCTGCGAAGTGATTTTTTGCCGTGGTATTTTTGTCACGCCGCCTGCAATTCTGTTCTTTTCTATGATTGCATATTTCGCACCCCTGCCCTGCGAAAATAACCGCACAGAAGCCCTGCCATACCGCCTCCGATAATCAATACGTCTACCTTTTTATCGCTTTTTACTGTTTCAAACTTTGGAAGCTCTACGCCTCTTTCCCAAACTGAACTCATCTATGTTCTCCTTTCAAGCTAAACTGCTGCTTTTCTAGTATTTTCTTTCGCAAA
>VOFH01000100.1_pt1 | contig 33713 bp, 30 predicted proteins | sample 5384091 | NCBI WGS metagenome assembly VOFH01 (sample SAMN12384727, study PRJNA508395) | human gut metagenome | isolation source: healthy gut G | host: Homo sapiens
CGCATCGCGGGCCGGACAGCGAAGGCCATTGCATCGACGAGCACGCGGCGCTCGGCCATCGAAGGCTCAGCATCATCGACCTCGGCGGCGGCCAGCAGCCCATCTACAACGAGGATGGCTCGAAGGTCATCACCTTCAACGGCGAGATTTACAATTATCAGACGCTGCGTGAGGAATTGATCGCGGCCGGACACACCTTCACCACCAAAAGCGACACCGAGGTGCTGCTGCACGGCTATGAGCAGTGGGGTGTGGATTTGCTGCAGCGCGTACGTGGCATGTTCACTTTCGTGATTTGGGACAAGAACAAGCAGGAGCTGTTCGGCGCGCGCGACCATTTCGGCATCAAGCCCTTCTACTATGCGAAGATGAACGGCACGTTCATGTACGCGTCGGAGATCAAGAGCCTGTTGCGCCACCCCGATTTCGTCAAAGGAGCTCAACGCCGAGGCGTTGAAGCCGTATATGACCTTCCAGTATCCGGCGATCGGTGAGACCTTCTTCAAAGGCGTCTACAAGCTGCCGGAAGGGCACTATTTCACGTACCGGGATGGCAAGATGGACATCCACCGGTATTACGACGAGGATTTCCGCGAAGGCAAGCAGAAGCTGGGCGAGCTGGTGAACTCGATCGACCAAACGGTGTGCGATTCCGTCAAGGCGCACCAGATCGCCGATGTGGAGGTCGGCTCCTTCCTGTCGAGCGGTGTCGACTCCAGCTACGTCGCCGCCGTGGCGCGTCCGCAGCACACGTATTCGATCGGTTTCGGCAAAGGCACGTACAACGAATCGCAGCAGGCCGGCGAACTGGCGGAACTGCTCAAACTGAACAACACCGCCGAGTCGTTGACCGACGAGGAGGCGTTCGCCGCGTTCCCACGCATCCAATGGCATCTCGACGAGCCGGACTCCAATCCGAGCTGCGTGCCGCTGTACTTCCTGTCCGCATTGGCCGCCAAAGACGTGAAGGTGGTGCTGAGCGGCGAAGGCGCCGACGAGTTGTTCGCCGGATACATCGACTACGGCGTGCACACCAAATTCAAGCCCATCAAGGTGGTGACTCGCTGGCTCACGCATCTGCCAGCCGGCGCGCGCAAGGCGATCGCCCGGTTCTGCAAGGGCAAGACCTTCCCGGGCGCATGGCATCTGTACGCCAATCTTGCGCCGGCCGAGGAAAGCTTCATCGGACAGGCACGTGTGTTTGAGGAATCGCAGTCCGAACAGCTGCTCAAGCCTGAATACCGCAAGGCGCCGAGCGTGCAAAGCATCGTCGACAAGACGTATGCGCGTGTGGAAGGCAAGGGTCTGAGCGAACTGAAGAAGAAGCAGTACCTTGACATGCATCAGTGGATGCCGGGTGACATTCTGCTCAAGGCCGACAAGATGACCATGGCGCATTCGCTGGAATTGCGTGTGCCGCTGCTCGACAAGGAGCTCATGGGCGTGGCCGAGCAGGTGCCGACCAAGTACCTCATCACCGACGAGAACACGAAATACGCGTTCCGCCAGGCGGCGGGACGTCATCTGCCCAAGGAATGGTACGACCGTGAGAAGCTTGGCTTCCCGGTGCCGATCAAGAAGTGGCTGCGCGAGGAGAAGTTCTACAAGTACGTCCGTTCCGTGTTCGAACGCGATTACGTCAGCCAGTTCTTCGACCAGGACGCGCTGCTGAAGATGATCGACGACAACTATGCCGGCAAAACCGACGATCGCCGCAAGATCTGGACCGTGTACTCATTCCTGACGTGGTACGACGTCTACTTCGTGCACGACGGCGAGAAGCCGGACGTCATCGCCATCGCCTGACAGCGGATGCCGTCCGAATGGTGACGAACACCCCGGGACCGGTGCGACACGCGCTGGTCCCGGGGTGTGGTATTATCTACAAGGCTTGAGAAATCAAGAAAGCGGGATATCCCCACCTGGAAGCCTTTCAGGGCCTCGGGTTCAGGCAGATGCCTTCCACCGGTCGTCTCGGTGAGATATGTAAGCCGCTCTTACGGGTTTACGGCGCGTTGTGATGCGTTTTGGCATGCCTTGAACAATCGAGACTTTGGAAAACTGCCAATCAAAGGATGTTCCGTTGCATGGAATATGAGGATTGGAGTCATCATCAGCGACGAACCACGCATTAACGACGAGATTCGCGTCTCCCAGGTGCGTCTGATCGGCCCGAACGGCGAGCAGGTGGGAGTCATCGCGACTTCCGTCGCACTGAACCTGGCAAAGGAAGCGAACCTCGATCTCGTCGAGGTGGCGCCCAACGCGAAGCCTCCGGTCGCCAAGCTCATCGATTACGGCAAGTACAAGTACAACGAGAAGATCAAGGCTCGTGAGGCGCGCCGCAACCAGAGCACCGCGGAAATCAAGGAAATTCGCTTCCGTCTGAAGATCGACGACCATGACTTCGAGGTCAAGAAGGGCCATGTGGTGCGCTTCCTGAACGGCGGAGACAAGGTCAAAGTCACCATCATGCTGCGTGGCCGCGAGCAGTCGCGACCGATCGGCGGCGTCGAGTTGCTGCAGCGTCTCGCCCAGGAAGTGGAGGAGTACGGCACCGTCGAATTCGCTCCGAAGCAGGAAGGCCGCAACATCATCATGACGCTCGCGCCGAAGGGCAAGAAGGTTCACACCCAGTCCGAGCAGCGTCGTCGTGGCGATCAGTCCCGTGCCGAGCGCCAGGCTCGTCAGGCGGCTCGTCTGGCGGCCAAGCAGGAGGCCCAGGCAGCGGCCGCAGCCGCAGCCAAGGCAGCCGTGGCATCCGACAAACCGAAGACTTCCGAAACGAAGTAACAAACAAGGAGGGCAGCAATGCCGAAGATGAAAACTAATTCCGCCGCTTCCAAGCGCGTCCGCGTGACCGGTTCCGGCAAGCTGATGCACGCCGGCTCCGCAATGCGCCACAACCTCGAGCACAAGTCCGCTCGTAAGCGCCGTGAGCTGAAGGCCGACGGTGTTCTGGCCACTTCCCAGAGCAAGAACATGAAGAAGCTGCTCGGTCGCTGAGCATAGCGAGAGCTTAGAAACAAAGACTTAATAGAAAGCTGAGGAATCAAATATGGCACGTGTCAAGCGCGCAGTAAACGCCCACAAGAAGCGTCGCGTCGTTCTCGAGAGGGCTTCCGGCTACCGCGGCCAGCGCTCCCGCCTGTACCGTAAGGCCAAGGAGCAGCTGCTGCACTCCTTTACCTACAACTTCCGCGACCGCAAGGCTCGCAAGGGCGACTTCCGCAAGCTGTGGATCCAGCGCATCAATGCTGCCGTCCGCGCTGAAGGCATCACCTACAACCGCTTCATCCAGGGCCTGCACCTTGCCGGCATCGAGCTGGATCGTCGCGCTCTCGCCGAGCTGGCCGTCTCCGATCCGGAGGCTTTCAAGGCCATCGTCGAGCAGGCCAAGGCCGCTCTTCCGGCTGACGTGAACGCTCCGAAGGAAGCCTGAGTTTCCCCGACGGTTCACCTGTGAACTTCAGAACCCCCGATCCGGCAAACGGACGGGGGTTCTTGCGTATCGCGTTCCCCATACCGGATACTTTGAATAGACTTTCCGGAATGTTGATTTCCATCCAATGACGGCTTCCACTTGGAACGAACGTCCTTGGAATCCTCCATGCGGGCAACGCGTTCCGTACGGGAACGTGACGGAACGGACACGACAAATGATGACGATGCAAACGGAGGACCACGATGACGGATATCGAACGCTTGATTGATCAGTTCCTCGCGTACATCGACGTGGAACGAGGACTTGCGAAAGCCACGGTGCGCGCATATGACTCGGACCTGCGCAAATACAACGGCTGGCTTGCGACGAAAGGCATTCAAGACCTTAATGCAGTGACCACGCAGGACGTGGAACGATACATCGCCTTTCTTGACGATTCCGGAGAATCCGCGCGCAGCAAGGCACGAAGACTGGCCAGCATTCATGCATTCCATCGCTTCGCACTGAACGAACATGTGGTATCCAATGACGTTGCGGCACAGGTCAAGGCTCCCAAAGGCGCGACGACGCTGCCTGACGTGCTCACTGTGGACGAGGTGGCCAGTTTGCTGGACGCGATCCCCGTCTCGCAGAATCGGCCTCAATCCGAAGGCATGGCGGACATGCCCGACGATCCCGCGATGCTGCGCGACAAGGCGTTGCTGGAATTCATGTACGCCACCGGAGCCCGCGTGTCGGAAGCGTGCGGCGCGAATCTTGACGATGTCGACTTGGAATCGAACGTTGCGAGATTGATGGGCAAAGGCTCCAAACAACGTCTGGTGCCGGTCGGCAGTTACGCATGTGAGGCGATCGCAAGATACCTCAAAAACGGACGGCCGCAGCTCGAGTCGAAGGCGAAAGGGCCCACCGAACGACGCGCGTTGTTCCTCAACAAGCGCGGCAAACGACTGTCAAGGCAATCGGTGTGGGAGATCATCCGTGCGGCCGGGGAACGCGCGCATATCGACAAGCCCCTGCATCCGCACACCTTGCGCCATTCCTTTGCCACGCACCTGATCCAAGGCGGCGCGGACGTGCGCACCGTGCAGGAACTGCTCGGGCACGCCAGCGTGACCACCACGCAGATCTACACGCACGTAAGCCCTGAAACCCTGATCGAAACGTATCTGACCTCGCATCCAAAGGGCAAGATAGCATGAGATGCATGTGTTGCTGCCGTTTCTGACGGCGATGATGGGCTAGCATGGAAACAGTGGAGTTTTGACACGAGGATGTTGGTAAGGTAAACGGTATGCCTACGGATTTGCTTGGACGTGATTATGAGACGTTTCCCGCACCGGAGCCGCTGCAGACGCACGGTCCGGCAAGGGTCATCGCCATGTGCAACCAGAAGGGTGGCGTCGGCAAGACCACCAGCTCCATCAATATCGGCGGCGCGCTAAGCCAATACGGCAGGCGCGTGCTGATCGTCGACTTCGATCCGCAAGGCGCCGCCACGGTGGGTCTCGGCATCAACGCCAACGCGGTGGAGGACACCGTGTACACGGCGTTGTTCAATCCGCGCATGGACGTGCACAGCGTGATTCACCACACCGATTTCGAGAATCTCGACATTATGCCGGCCAACATCGATCTGTCCGCCGCCGAAGTGCAACTGGTCACCGAAGTGGGACGTGAGCAGGTGCTTGCCGGTGTGCTGCGCCAGGTCAAGGACGAGTACGACGTGATCATCATCGACTGCCAGCCATCGTTGGGCCTGCTGACGGTGAACGCGTTGACCGCGGCCGACGGTGTGATCATTCCGGTCGCTGCCGAATTCTTCGCGCTGCGTGGCGTGGCGCTGCTCATGCAATCCATCGAGAAGGTGCAGTCGCGCATCAATCCGAGCCTTGAAGTGTATGGCGTGCTGGTCACCATGTACACCCGTACCCTGCATTGCGAGGAGGTGTTGCAGCGTATCTACGAGGCGTTCCAAGGCAAGGTGTTCCATTCCGTGATTTCGCGTTCCATCAAGCTGCCGGATTCCACGGTGGCGGCCGCGCCGATCACCATCTACGCGCCGAATCACAAGACGGCGAAGGAATACCGTGAAGTGGCCCGCGAGCTGATCGCCAACGACATCGTGGCCTGAACTTTGCAAGAGCCCCGTTGGGGGCTCTTGGTGTTTATGAGCGACTCGACACACTTATAGTCATGTTGACTATAAGTGTTAGACTCCTTTCCTGTAAGCAATTCGAAGTATTGGAAGAGGCCATCAATTGATCATGGGCAATGTCTCGGAACGGCGCAAGCAGCCTCCGCAGGTCGGCGTATCCGTGGTGATTCTGGCTTTGGGACCGGTTCCGCAGTCAGATGTGGGCGCTGGTGCCGCTTCGTCCGGCATGGGCTCCACCCTGTGGATGCCGCTGGTCAAACGCGTCCGTCAGCCTTTTTGGGGCAATGGGCGTTGCCGGGAGGCGGTCTGAGGGCCGACCATTCATTGGAACAGTCGGCGTATGCCGCACTGCTGGAATCGACGACGTCGCTGCATCCGAAATATCTTGAGCAGCTTTACACGTTCGGCGATCCGGCACGTTCGCATGGCGGTCTGCCGATGGTGTCCATCGTGTACTGGGCCCTGGTGGGCGAGGCCGATGGACGAATCGACTTCGCCGGAGGGGACAACGTCAAGTGGTTCCCCGTCAACCATCTTCCGGAACTTGCGTTCGACCATCGCACCATCGTCGAATACGCCATGAACCGGCTTCGCGGCAAAATCGAATCGCCTGACATCGCCACTCGATTGGTGGGCGAGCGATTCACGTTGAGCCAACTGCATGACGTGTACGAGGCGATTGCCGGACAGCGTATCGATTTGGCGAATTTCCGCCGTAAAATGCTCGCTTCCGGACTGTTGGAAGACACCGGTGAGAAACTGCGGATCGGCCGTAACAGGCCGGCGGCGGTCTACCGGTACAGCCGGAAGCCGGGAACGGATTTGTGGACCGAAGCCGGAACGGCATCCGAATCGGACGACACTCGAATTGCTTTCCAGGATGACGACGCGTTATCCGCATTGATGACGGCGTGATCGCCTGCCATCGTCGGGCTTGAACGAGCTCACGACACAATAGGAAAACAATGATAAAGGGGTGTTGATGTCCGCATCGCAACAAACCGTCGGGGGAGAGGTCTCGCTGACTCGCAACGAGCGTCTTGACCGACTGCCGTTCAACAAGGCGCACAGGAAGCTGTTGGTGGCTTCGGGTATTGGATGGGCGTTCGACGCGATGGACGTTGGTCTGGTGTCGTTCGTCGTGGCCGCCATCGCGGCCGATCCGCATTTCAATCTGACGCCGACCGAGAAAAGCTGGGTGCTGTCCATCGGTTTCGTCGGAATGGCGATCGGCGCCGCGCTTGGCGGCTTCGTGGCCGACCGCGTTGGCCGCAAGACGGTCTTCTCCGCGACGCTGGTGATTTTCGGTCTGGCCAATGGCGGTATGGCGTTGTCATGGTCGCTGGCGGCTCTGCTGATCGCTCGACTGGTCATCGGCCTCGGCCTGGGCGCCGAGCTGCCGGTCGCCTCCACATTGGTCTCGGAATTCTCTCCGACCAAACAACGCGGCCGTATGACGGTGCTGCTGGAATCCTTCTGGGCAATCGGCTGGATCATCGCCGCCTGCATCGGCTATTTCGTCATTCCTAACACCGGCGATTGGGGATGGCGCTGGGCGCTGCTCATCGGAGCATTGCCGCTGCTGTACGCCATCGTGACGCGCATTCATATCCCTGAGTCCGTGCGATTCCTCGAATCCAAGGGACGTGAGGATGAGGCCGAGCAGGCCGTGCGCTACTTCGAACAGGCCGGAGGCGTCGAACCGGTCGCATCCCCGAAGGGCGAGCCGCTGCCGAAGATCAAAACCCGCGAGCTGTTCGGCAAGAAGTATCTTGCGCGCACCGCAGCCATCTGGGCCACATGGTTCTTCGTGAACTTCTCCTACTACGGCGCGTTCACGTGGATGCCGTCTCTGCTGGCCGACCAGTTCGGCTCGCTGACCAAGTCGTTCGGCTACACGCTCGCCATCGCCATCGCACAGCTGCCCGGCTACTTCCTCGCGGCATGGCTGGTGGAGATCTGGGGCCGCAGGAAGACCCTGAGCGTGTTCCTCGCCGTGTCCGCCGTGGCCGCGTTCGCCTTCTCCCAAGCCGGTTCCGTGGCCGCTGTGCTGGGCTTCGGCATGTTGCTGTCCGCGTCCAACCTTGGCGCTTGGGGCGTGTTGTACGCGGTGACTCCGGAAATCTATCCGACGCGTCTGCGCGGCGCCGCCTCCGGTGCAGCCGCGGCTTGCGGTCGTGTGGCCGCGATCATCGCGCCGCTGCTGATGCCATGGTTCCTGACCTTGTCCGGTGGCAACAAGGCCGTGGCGTTCATCGTTTTCGCCGTGGCGTTCATTCTCGCCTGCGTGGCGGCCCTGTGCCTGCCTGAACGCACTGGCAAGGAGCTTGAGGATTAAGGTCCGCGCGTCTCTTCGCGCGATTGACGGCGGGCCTGTCGGCATGATCTGACAGGTCCGCCGTTTTCCATGTGTCGTAATGCTTCGCTAGAATTGGCTCGGTTTGTGTGTAAGTACGGATTTTTAAGTACCGATAGCATGTACGTACCGAACGTTTACGTAAGAGAACAGCAACACTAAGAGAGGTTTCGATGGCGGTTCGCGGCGATATCCGAAATGTAGCGATTGTGGCACACGTCGATCACGGTAAGACCACCCTGGTCAACGCGATGCTGGCCCAGTCCCACGTGTTCAACGAGCGTGAGGAAGTCCCGGACCGTGTGATGGATTCCAACGATCTGGAACGCGAGAAGGGCATCACCATCCTCGCCAAGAACACCGCGGTGCAGTACACCGGCCCGCTGGCCGCCAAGTACGGCCATCCGGAAGGCATCACCCTCAACATCATCGATACCCCTGGCCACGCCGATTTCGGTGGCGAGGTGGAGCGTGGCATCTCCATGGTCGATGGCGTCGTGCTGCTCGTCGACGCTTCCGAGGGCCCGCTGCCGCAGACCCGTTTCGTGCTGCGCAAGGCCCTCGAAGCCAAGCTTCCGGTCATCCTGTGCGTGAACAAGACCGATCGTCCGGACGCCCGAATCTCCGAAGTCGTCGGTGAGTCCTCCGACCTGCTGCTCGGCCTGGCCCAGGACGTCATCGAGGAAGGCATCGACCTCGATGAGGATTCCCTCTTCGACCTTCCGGTCATCTACTGCGCCGCCAAGGCCGGTTACGCTTCCGAAAACCAGCCGGAAAACGGCGGCCTGCCGGACAACGACAACCTCGAGCCGCTGTTCGAGGCCATCATCAAGAACATTCCGGCTCCGGAATACGAGGAAGGCGCGCCGCTGCAGGCCCACGTCGCCAACATCGATTCCTCCGACTTCCTCGGCCGACTCGGTCTGGTCCGCATCTACAACGGCACCCTTGAGAAGGGCAAGACCTACGGTCTGTCCCGTGTGGACGGCTCCATCGAGAACTTCCGCGTGTCCGAGCTGCTGCGTACGCAGGGCCTGGAGCGCACCCCGGTCGAATCCGCAGGCCCTGGCGACATCGTCGCCGTCGCCGGCGTGAACGACATCATGATCGGCGAGACCATCGTCGACCCGGACGATCCGCGTCCGCTGCCGCTTATCCACGTTGACGACCCGGCCATCTCCATGACCTTCGGCATCAACGATTCCCCGCTTGCCGGCACCGAAGGCAAGGACCACAAGCTTACCGCCCGCATGATCAAGGACCGCCTCGATCGCGAGCTCATCGGCAACGTGTCCATCAAGGTGCTGCCGACCGACCGTCCGGACGCCTGGGAAGTGCAGGGCCGTGGCGAACTCGCACTGGCCGTGCTTGCCGAGCAGATGCGCCGTGAAGGCTTCGAGCTGACCGTCGGCCGTCCGCAGGTGGTCACCAAGACCATCGACGGCGTGGTCAACGAGCCGATGGAAAACACCACCATCGACGTGCCGGAAGAGTACATGGGCGCCGTCACCCAGCTGCTCGCCGACCGCAAGGGCCGCATGGACAACATGACCAACCACGGCACCGGCTGGGTCCGTCTGCAGTTCACCGTGCCCTCCCGTGGTCTGATCGGCTTCCGCACCGCGTTGCTGTCCGCCACCCGCGGCACCGGCATCGCCTCCTCCATCTCCGCTGGCTACGCTCCGTGGGCCGGCCAGATCGTGACCCGTCAGAACGGCTCCATGGTCTGCGACCGTCAGGGCGTCGCCACTCCGTACGCCATGCAGCGTCTGCAGGCACGTGGCAACTTCTTCGTCGAGCCGCAGTCCCCGGTGTACGAGGGCCAGGTCGTCGGCATCAACAACAAGCCGGACGAGCTGGATGTGAACATCACGCTGGCCAAGCACATGACCAACATGCGTTCCTCCACCGCTGACGTGCTCGAAACCCTGACCCCGCCGATCAAGATGAGCCTTGAGGAGTCCCTGGACTTCGCCAACGAGGACGAGTGCGTGGAAGTCACCCCGGAATCCATCCGCGTGCGCAAGATCATTCTGAGCCGTGAGGATTGGTACAAGTGGCGCGCCAAGCAGCGTCGCCAGAACAACGCTCAGAATAACAAGTGATTCTTCGCATTGTTTTGGCGCTTCGCGGGCACGGTAGTGTGTTCCGCTAGTGCGCTAAACGCTTAAGAAAGGCAAGAGATGTCGGCGGTTTTCCGCGTATCTCTTGCCTTTCTTGCTGTTTTGTAAGGAACGTAGGGCATAGTGGAAGACATGACGCAACGCACGCAGGAAACACAGCCGGAACCGCAATCGCAATCACAGGACGGCATCGACCGCAGGCTGCTGCCGTGGTCGCATCGTCTACCGGTATGGGCGCGGTTTTTGGTTGACCTGCTCGCCGGTGCCGTCGTCGGCGTGATCGGCACGATGGCGCACCGCATGGGCGCGTCGGCGAATATTCCCTACGGTCTTGTGATCGCATATGCTCTGGTCATCATCTCGACATGGTCGGCGCGTTCACGTGATGGCGTATCGGGCCTCGCATTGCATCTGATCAGTTCGTCACTGGTGGTCTGGACCGTCATGGCCGGTTACGGTCCGGGCGGGGACGCCATGATTCCCGTCGGATTCGGCGAGACGGCGACGTTGCCGTATTTCAGCAACAACGCCGGCTATTTCTGGCTATACGGCGTGGTGCTGATTCCATTGATCATGCTGGCGCTGCCCAAAAGCTGGTTCACGATGCCGCCGCGCACTGAGGATGACTCCACGGAATATGACCAGAACGAATCGTCTGAACCGGACCATGACACCGCCCAACCGGTGGACTAGACCCCTCCACAGCCCCGCGAATGCGCTAAGGTGCTTAGGATGACCCGCAACAAGGAGGCACAGGCGGCAATGAGCGCACGCAAGCTGTTCTATCTGGGGCCACAAGGCACCTTCACCCATCAGGCGGCCGTCAATGCCGCCCAAGAGTTGGCACGGCTCGAACCGCAAGGCTTCGACCTGATGCCTATGGACGATGTGCCGCAGATTCTTGACGCCGCACAGCACGGCGACGGCTGGGGAATCGTGGCCTGGGAGAACAACGTCGAAGGGCGTGGTCCCCAACCTCGACGCTCTGATCGACGCGAAGGACCTTGTCGGATTCGCACGCGTCGGTGTGAACGTCGAATTCGACGCATACGTGGCGCAAGGAGCCGATCCAGCCGAAGCGCGCATCGCCACCGCCCATCCGCACGGTCTCGCGCAATGCAAACGATTCATCGCCGAACATCGGCTCTCCACACAGCCGGCCACATCCAACGCGGCGGCCTGCCGGGACCTTATCCCAGGTGAAATCGCCTTCGGTCCCGCCATCTGCGGCGAACTGTACGACATCACCCGCATCGGCACCGCCATCCAGGACTACCAAGGAGCCGCCACCGACTTCCTCGTGCTCGCGCCACGCGCCGAAGTCGCACGGCTGCTCGCCAAACCACGCGCCGAAGCTAACGTCGAATACGAATCGGTATTGACGCTCATCCCGCTCGTCACCGGCCCAGGCGTGCTCGCCAACCTGCTCGACGTGTTCCGTGACGCGGGACTGAACATGACCAGCTTCATCTCACGGCCCATCAAAGGACGCACCGGCACATACAGCTTCATCGTCACCCTCGACGCCGCCCCTTGGGAGGAACGTTTCCGCGACGCGCTTGTGGAAATCGCAGAACATGGCGACTGGGCCAAAACACTCGCCGTCTACCCGCGCAGGGAACGCCCCAACCCGCCCGTCACCTCATGGATGCTGCCGCAAGGCGGCGTACGACTCGACGACAGCCACCTGCCGGACGATTGGCAGAACGACGAAACCGTCAGAAGGGAGCTGATGTGGTGAAGCCACGCATCGCAATCGTAGGACTCGGCCTCATCGGAGGATCACTGGCACGCCGACTCGTCAACGCCGGCTGCGAAGTGACCGCATGGAACCACAACGACCGCCCCTACGCCACCGCCGAAGCCGACGGCATCATCTGCAAACCCACCTTGGCGGCACTCGCCGAAACCAAACCGAACGTGCTCGTACTGTGCAACCCGCTCAAGGCCATGCCCGAAATCCTCGGCGCATTGAAACCATTGATCGACACGGAAACAACCACGCTCACCGACGTGGGCAGCGTCAAAGGCATGGTCCGCGACCAAGTCAAAGCCATTGGTCTTGACGGCTGCTACGTCGGAGCACACCCGATGGCCGGCAACGAACTGTCCGGCTGGGAGGCATCCGACCCTACACTCTATGACGACGTGCTCTGGGCCATCACCGTCGACGAACACACCGAATACCGCCGGTTCCGCGCCGTGGCCGACATGATCGTGAATCGTTGCGGCAACCGGCTCATCGTACTTGACGACGCCACCCATGACCGTTGCGCCGCGCTCATCTCACATATGCCTCACGTCATCGCCACCGCCATGATCAACGAGCTGGTGGCCAACCCGAACCGCAACATCGCGGCCGCGCTCGCAGCCGGGTCCTGGCGTGACATGACGCGCGTGGCGCTGACCGATCCGAACCGCACACGTGCCATGGTGGAGGAGGACGCGGCCAACGTGGAGACTTTGCTACGCAACATGGCCAACCGATTGACGTTGGTGGCCAACGTGCTGCATGACATGGCCGATACCGGCGTGCGCCCCACGGAAGGCGACGTGAAGCAAATGGACCGTTTCTTCGCCCAAGGCCAACCGTTCCGCGACTACAAGGCCGCCAGCAGGCAGCCGGAGTACGCCGAACATTGCGCGACGGTCGAACTGTCGATTCCCGAAAACGATTGGCAGCGCACGCTGCTGGAATCCGCCCGCAGAGGCGAGCATATCGTGCGATTCGACGGCGAGCGTACCGCGATCGCGCAGGCGCGTTCCGTGGTCTGACGACTGACGCCATCGCTATGCAAAAGCGCCGCAATCGCAGAAAATCAGTGCGATTGCGGCGCTCTTGTCTTTGCGCGCGGTAGGGGGAGGTATGCGACTACGGACGTGGCCGAGTCATGGAACGTTCCGGCACCGGCTTGATCGTCACGATTTCGTCGGCGGGAATCGTGACACGCTGCTCGGGACGTGAGCCGTTCGCCGCCGCATCGCGCGTCATCTCCAGTTTCTGACCGTCCCACGAACGCACGTGGCCTACGTAATCGCGGAACTTCATACGATGATCGGTAGGATCGACGCCTTCCAAGGTGCGCACCACGATGCGCGCTCCTACTGGAATCTCATTGGGAATAGGCATTGCTGCCTCCTTTCGATGTTCCGCTCCAACTGTCTCACTCGCTCGCCACGGCGTCAAGGACCGGCTGCTTCAACGCGCGGGAGGCGGGGGAGATGCTGGACACCAGACCGACCACAATCGACAGCAGCAGGAACACGAGCAGCTGCAACCACGGAATCGCCAGCGTCTCCAAACCTTCGGACGCGTAGACCGCACGAATCACCACTCCCGCGGCGACGCCGACGACCAAACCCAACACCGTGCCGAACACGGAGATGATCGCCGCTTCGATGCCAAGCATGCCACGCACCTGGCCACGTGACGTGCCGATGGCACGGAGCAGACCAATCTCCTTGGTGCGTTCCGACACGCTCAACGCCAGCGTGTTCACGATGCCGAAAATGGCGATGATGATGGACAAAGCCAGCAACGCGTACAGGACCATGAGCATCTGATCGATCATCGAGCTCATCGTGGACTTGTACTCGTCGCGGTCGAACACGACGATTGTGTAGTATTTCTTGATTGTTTTCTTCAGGGCCTTCTTGACTTGGGCCGTGTCGGCGCCCCGCTTGTCCGTGACGAACGCCTGCATGACGAACATGGTCTGCTTGTTGCCGATCTGCTCGGCCAAATCGTCGTTGACGATCGCGAAATCGCGGTATACGGAATTCGACACGATCGCGCCGATGGTCAGCGTCTTTCCGGTGGTGACCTTCTTCGTCTTGACCAGCGTTTTCGGATCGACGTTCTTGGCGTCGTTCGTGTACTGTTCGATTTCCGAAGCCTTGGCCTGCGCTCCTGCCAAGTCGCCGGATGCGGCCAATTGCTGGGCCTGCGACTGCAATTCCTGCACATGCGCCTGCACCTTGGCCTGGTAATCGGCCTGCGCCTTGGCTGTGGCCTCCTTGTCTACCACGATGTTCTCGGCCGTGGCCTTGACCTTCTGACCCACATGCCATCCACGATCGTCGGCAATGGTCTTGCCGACGAGCAGCTTGCCATCCTTCAACGCGGCAGCGGCATCACCTTCGGTGGTTTCGGCGGCGAAGATCTTGGTGAACAGCTCCGGCTGTGTGGCGAACGTGAACCCGTTGATGGCTTTGCCGTCATATTTCACACCAAGCACCACACGGTTCGACACCACATGATTCACGCCATCGACCTTTTTGATGTCTTTGATGGCCTGGTCGGGAATCTGCCCGGCCGAAGCCGAAGATACGGCGAAATCGGCTTTGAGCCCGGTATCCACCAGCGAATTGACCGAAGCCTTCGCCGACGTGGCCACCACGCCCAGACAGCTGACAATCGCCACTCCCACGAACAGGGCGGCTGCGGTGTTGGACGTGCGACGTTTCGAACGAGAAATGTTACGTTGCGCGAGACGCCCAGTCACGGTGAAGGCCTTCGATGGCAGCCAGCCGAGCACCGCGCCCGCGGTGGACACGTATGCCGGTCCCGCCACAATCACGCCGATCACGGCCAGCGCCGCGCCAATACCGAGCGGCCAGCCGACAGCGATACTGTTGAGCGCCTTCCACGGCGTCGGACCGCCGTCACCATCCGCGGCGGCCAAAGCGTAGGTGAAACCCCAGCTCAGGAAGCCCAACAGCACCATGACGGTGCCGAGGATGCCACGTGCGAGGACGGGCTTTTCCGGATTGACGGTTTCGTTCATCGCCTGAATCGGCGGGGCAAGCGCCGCATTTCGCGCCGGCAGGGCCGCACCGATCAACGTCACCACAATGCCGACCACAAGGCCGACGAGCATGTCGGAAACGGTCGGATTGGTGGCGCCGGTCAATGGCATACCCATATTCGCCAAACCGGATGCGATGAGTTTGACCATGCCCCAGCCGAGCCCGATGCCTGCGAGCGAACCTACCAGGCCCAGCAACAGAGCTTGCACGATCACCGTGGAGAACACTTGCAGGGGAGAAGCGCCGATGGAACGCAGCAGCGCATAGCCGCGCATCGACTCGCGCACGATCATGGAGAACGTGTTGGCGATGATGAACGAGCCGACAAACAATGCGATCACCGCGAAAATCAGAATAAGCGGTTGGATGAAGCCGAGCGCGTCCTGCGTGGATTTGGTTGATTCGTCACGGTATTCGTCACCGGTGATGGCATGCGCCTTCGCCGATCTCGGCAGCGCCTTGTTGATACGGTCCGCCAGCTGCTGCTGCGCGTTGTCGTCAAGCGGCGTGGTCTTATTGCCGTAGACGCTGATCAACGACGTCTTGTCGGGATCGTCCGACTGCTTGCTGGCTTTTTCCTTGGCCGTTACGGGATCGATGGCGATGATGATGGCGCCTGCCTGGCTGGCATCGGTGGTGAAGATGCCGCTGACGGTCACCTTATGAGCGCCGTCCGGATAGACGATTTTCGTCTTATCGCCGACCTTCAGACCCGACTGTTCGGCGGCGAAGGAATGAAGGGCGATCTCATCGCCGTTCTTCGGCCACGTGCCGGTCGTGAACTTGGCGGACCGCCACGGCGACGACTTGCCCATGCCTATGGCGAGCGTCGGAGACCCCATGGTGGTCACCGCATCGCCATGCTTGTCGAGCAGCACCACGCCGGACAGCATGTGCACGACGCGTGCCGAGGAAACACCGTCGACCTTGGCTATCGTGCCCGCCAGATCGACGTCGACATCGTTGTAGCTTTTCGTCGATCCCATCGACATCGCCGACGAATCTTTTTTCTTCTCCTGCGAACCGCGCACGTACACGTCATGGTCCGCATTGGTGGACATCATCTGTGAAACCTGGTTGTTGAGCATTTCGCGGAAACAGAACGAGCCGACCACGAAACTCACGCCGAGCGCGATGGCCACGATCGACATGATGAAACGGCCGAAATGGCTGCGCGCGTCGCGCAATCCTATGCGAATCATGCCTGCGAGTCCTCCGTCACGGTCGGAACGGCGGTGGAGGCGGCGTACTTGGAAACATCGTCGATGTCGTCGTCGCCGGCGAACACCTCAAGAATCTCGTTGTACGTCGGATGCTGCATGTCGCGGGTGATGTTGCCGTCGGTGAGTACCAGCACACGGTCCGCGAAGGAGGCCGCACGCGGATCGTGGGTGACCATGACGATCGACTGGCCGTAGTCGCGTACCGAATCACGCAGGAAGCCAAGCACTTCACGGCTGGAGCGCGAGTCGAGGTTGCCGGTCGGCTCGTCGGCGAAGATCACGGACGGTCGTGCCATGATGGCGCGGGCGCAGGCCACGCGCTGCTGCTGGCCGCCGGACAGCTGGCTTGGACGGTGCGTGAGCCGCTTCTCCAGACCGACCACCTTGACCACTTGGTTGAACCAGTCGCGGTCGATCGTACGTTTCGCTATCTGCAACGGCAGCAGGATGTTCTCCTCGGCGGACAGCGTCGGCACCAGATTGAACGACTGGAAAATGAACCCGATCTGTTCGCGGCGCAGGTCCGTCAACTGCTTCTGGTTCATGGAGGAGACCTCGAGTCCCTCCACGATCACCTTGCCGGACGAAGGGGTGTCGAGCCCGGCCATGCAATGCATGAGCGTGGACTTGCCGGAACCGGAAGGGCCCATGATGGCGGTCATTTCACCGCGCTTGAATTCCACATTCACATGATCCAACGCCATCACTTCGTTGTCTTTTGAGCCGTAGACCTTGGTCAGGTCGATGGCGCGGGCCACAATCCCATCATCGGGGTTTTCGGCTGTCGGATGCTGTACGTCATGAATGGAATGACGAGTCATAATACCGCCTGTTCGTAAGATGCCTAATCGTCATCAGTCTATCGGTATGGGGACATAATGGAATCGTGCCATCGCGTGAGATGACATTCGATCGCGCTGCGGAATGGCATTTATACGGTGTCTGCGTGGTGTCTGTTCATTTCAGACGAAGCGGAAGGTGGTTTGCATGTGTTTCGATGATGCGTTGGACGGATTCGACGCCTATCTGAAAGCCAACCGAGGGTTGAGCGCAAACACCCGCAGGGCGTACCGCAGCGATGTCGAGGAATGCTTGGTGGCGTTGCGGAAACAGGGTTGCGTGGATCTGAATGAGGTGACCATCGAGGATTTGCGCCTGTGGATGGCCAAATCGTCCAAAAATCACGCACGCAGCAGCATGGCGCGCAAAACCGTCGCCGTGCGTGGATTCTTCGCATGGGCGTACGACCATGACATGGCGTCCGCCAACCCGGCGGCTTCGTTGCAGACGCCGAAAATCCCCGATACGCTGCCGGCGGTATTGAACGAAACGCAGGCGCAGCAGCTGATGGACCGCGTTGATGAGGACGGCATGGAGGCGCGATCGCAGGAACCGAATATGAAAAAACAGGCGATCGCGCTGCGTGACGCGGCCATGCTGGAACTGCTCTATGCCACCGGCATGCGTGTGGCGGAACTGGTCGGACTCGACGTGGCCGACGTGACATTCGGCAACCGCACGGTGAAAGTGACCGGCAAAGGCGACAAGCAGCGTGTCATGCCATTCGGCGCACCAGCCGACAAGGCCTTGCGCGATTGGCTGGAACATGGCCGTCCCGTACTATGCGGTGACATGTCGGACGACGCGTTCTTTTTGGGATCGCAGGGCGGGCGGATCGGTCAACGTATGGTGCGCAAGGTGGTGCACGACCGGGCACGGGAGGCCGGCGTGCCTGACATCAGTCCGCATGCGTTGCGCCACAGTGCGGCGACCCATATGCTCGACGGGGGAGCGGACCTGCGTGAGGTGCAGGAGATGCTGGGGGCATTCCTCGCTGAAGACCACGCAGCGTTACACACACGTGTCCATCGAACAGTTGAAGGCACGATACGGGCAGGCGTTTCCACGGGCGTGACGCGGATTGGCAAAGTACGCTGACAGCGAACGGATATGTCCGCGTCCGTCCATACGCACGATGCGGATAAGTTGTTCCGGCGATAAGCGGGAAAAACGGATTGTTTTATCAGATGATGAGTTTTTGATTTGACTATTTTGCGTGGGCCTCCTCGGATATGGAGCGGTTGTCCCTCAATCGAGTGATAATGAACCCACCATCAGAACGAAGACGGACGTTGATGCCACGGTATTGACGCCCGCCTTCTTTTTGAACAGGGTCTTACGGCTCTGGAAATAATGGATAAGGAGAATATGAATTCCATGAAGAAGAAAGCTCTGGCTTTCGCTGCGGCCGCATGCGCATTCGGCATGCTGCTCAGCGGTTGCGGCTCTTCCAACGGTGACTCCACCGCTGACAAGGGTTCCAACGTCATCACCGCATACAATTCCGAACCGCAGAACCCGCTCATCCCAGGCGACTGCAACGAGACCGGCGGCGGCAAGCCGCTCGACCTGCTGTTCGCACGTCTGATTTCCTTCGACGCCAAGGGCAACGCCTCCAACGAAGTGGCGGAGTCCATCAAGTCCAACGATGACGCCACCCAGTACACCATCAAGCTCAAGGATGGTTGGAAGTTCACCGACGGCACCCCGGTGACCGCCGAATCCTTCACCAAGGCATGGAGCTACACGGCCAACGCCAAGAACGCACAGCTCGGCTCCTCCTTCTTCTCCACCATCAAGGGCTACGACAAGCTCCAGGATGGAGACAAGCTCAAGGGCGACGAACAGCTCGAGGGCCTGAAGGTCGTCAACGACCATGAATTCACCGTCGACCTGAACCGTTCCGACTCCGTGTTCGCCATCAAGGTCGGCTACACCGCATTCGCTCCGTTGCCGGAATCCTTCTTCAAGGATCCGAAGGCCTTCGGCGAGAAGCCGGTCGGCAACGGCCCGTACAAGTTCCAGTCCTGGGACCACGACAACCAGATCGTGCTGGTGAAGAACCCCGACTACAAGGGCAACCGCGTCGCCAAGAACGACGGCGTGACCTTCAAGGTCTACACCAAGGATGAGGCCGCCTACGCCGACATCCAGTCCGGTTCCCTCGACGTGATGGAGTCCGTCCCGGCCTCCGCCACCAAGACCTTCCAGAAGGACTCCACCGTACAGGCCTACAACAAGGCCGGCTCCGTCATCCAGCAGTTCACCATCCCGGCCAAGCTGAAGCACTTCGAAGCCGACACCGAGGAAGGCACCCTGCGTCGCCAGGCCGTCTCCATGGCCATCAACCGCGAGAACATCTGCAAGAAGGTGCTCAACGGCACCGGCACCCCGGCCGCCGACTTCACCTCCCCGCTGACCCCGGGCTACTCCGATTCCCTCAAGGGCTCCGGCAACCTGAAGTACAACGAGAAGAAGGCCAAGGAACTGTGGGCGAAGGCCAACGCCATCAGCCCGTGGACCTCCGATGACAAGTTCACCTTCGCCTACAACGCCGATGGTGGCCACGAAGTCATCTACACCGCCGTGGTCAACTCCATCAACAACGTGCTGGGCGCCGGCGTGGCCGCCACCAACCCGTACCCGACCTTCAACGATTTCCGCACCGCCGTGTCCGACCGCAAGGTGAACGGCGCGTTCCGTAGCGGCTGGCAGCCGGATTACCCGTCCGCCGAAAACTACCTGGTGCAGAACTTCGCCTCCGCCGCTGCCGATGGCAACGGCTCCAACGATGGCGACTACAAGAACCCGGAGTTCGATGCGCTGTGCGACAAGGCCGCTGCCTCCAAGTCCGTCGCAGACGCCAACAAGCTGTACCAGCAGGCACAGGAAGTGCTGCTCAACGACCTGCCGGCCGTTCCGCTGTACTACGCCAATGCCTATGGTGTGGCCTCGACCGGTGTCTCCGGCTTCGAGATGAACTGGCAGAACCTGCCGGTCTACGAGAACATGACCAAGTCCGGCAAGTGAGCCGTTCTCTGATTTTGATTTCGTAGGATCGACATGAAGGAAGGAACGGATTCGAATATCCGTTCCTTCCTTTCCGCGTAATAAACGGGGCTTCCATCGGAGGTCCATGACGGCTGGACATGCGACATCAACAGAAGATGTCCGCGCGTGGGGTATATTTTCAGCTGTCTTTCATGAAACTGCAATATAAAGCACTGTGGTGCAGTATCACTGATACGTAACGGGGCAAGCGCCGGCCGCCCCGGGCCTCATGTCCTATACGCGTGAGCGTAGGGGACGAAGCCGCAAACGGCTGGCGAACGAGTGAGTAATCAAAAGGAGAAACCAATGGGCAAGTATCTTCTGCGACGCATTCTGCAGATGATCCCTGTGGTTCTCGGCACGACGCTTCTGGTGTATGCCCTGGTGTTCGCGTTGCCGGGCGACCCGGTCAAGGCGATGTTCGGCGACAAGCCGGTCAACGAAGCGGTCGCGGCCCAGATCCGTGCCGAATACAATCTGGACAAGCCGTTCATCGTCCAGTATCTGCTGTTCCTGAAGAACGCGCTGACCCTCGACTTCGGCAAGACCTTCTCCGGACAGCTTGTCATCGACGTGATCGGCCGCGCCTTCCCCGTGACCATCAAGCTCGCCCTGATGGCCTTCGTGTTCGAAGCGGTTTTCGGCGTGATCTTCGGTGTGATCTCCGGCCTGAAGAAGGGCAAGTGGTGCGATACCGTCATCCTGATCTTCTCCCTGCTGCTCATCTCCGTGCCGACCTTCGTCACCGGCTTCCTCTGCCAGTACTTCCTCGGTGTGAAGTGGCATCTGCTGCCGGTCACCGCCGGAGCGAATCCAGGATTCCTTGATCTGCTGATGCCGGCCATGGTGCTTGGCTCGGTATCGATGGCATACATCATCCGTCTGAGCCGTACGGAGATTTCGTCCAACATCGCCCTCGACTATGTGCGCACCGCGCGCGCCAAGGGCATGGACAACAAATCCGTCATGCTGCGCCACGTGCTGCGCAACTCCATGATCCCCGTCGTCACCTATCTGGGCCAGGATCTTGGCGCACTGATGGGCGGCGCGATGATCTCCGAAACCATCTTCAACGTGCATGGCATCGGCTACCTGACCTATCAGAGCATCCTCAAGGGAGAAGGCAACCTGGTGGTGTCCATCGTGACGCTGCTCATGCTGATCTTCGTGGTTTGCAATCTGCTGGTCGACATGCTGTACGCCGCGCTTGATCCGCGAATCCGTTACGCGTGAGTCGAGGGAGGGAACAAGAAATGACCGAAATGAATGAGACCAATCCTTCCACCGTGCTTCCGGGACAGGAACGCTATGTGGCACCGCTCGATGAGACGCCCCTGAAGGCCGTCGACTCGATGGACGAATCCGCACCGGCTTCGAACATGTGGGCCGACGCATGGCGAACCCTGCGTAAGAACCCGCTGTTCATCATCTCCGGACTGCTGATCATCTTCATCGTGTTCGTGGCGCTGTTCCCGAGCGTGTTGACCAAGCAGAACCCGAACTACTGCACGCTCGACAATTCCCTTTGAGCCGGCTTCCTCAGGCCATCCGTTCGGCTTCGACCTGCAAGGTTGCGACGTATACTCCCGTGTGGTCTACGGCACCCGCACCTCGCTGAGCGTCGGCGTGTTCGCCACACTGCTGGTGGTGCTGCTCGGAACGCTGATCGGCGCAATCGCCGGCTTCTTCGGAGGATGGGTCGACGCCGTGCTGAGCCGACTGACCGATATCTTCCTCGCGCTGCCGATTCTGCTTGGCGCCATCGTGGTGCTCCAGATGTTCAAAACGAGCAGCTCCATCTGGAAGATCATTCTGGTGATGACGCTGTTCGGCTGGACCTCCGTGGCACGAATCGCGCGAGGTGCTGTGATGGAAGCCAAGAACCTTGAATTCAACACGGCGTCCACCGCTCTGGGATCCACCCCGATCCGCAACCTGTTCCGCCACATCCTGCCGAATTCGCTGGCTCCGATCATCGTGGTCGGCACCACCTCGCTGGCCACCTACATCGTGCTCGAGGCCACGCTGAGCTTCCTGGGCGTCGGCCTGCCCACCACCACGGTCAGCTGGGGCGGAGACATCTCCAACGCGCAGTCCATCCTGCGTACTGACCCGATGGTGCTGTTCTACCCGTCCGCCGCGCTGGCCATCACCGTGCTGGCATTCATCATGATGGGCGACGCCGTCAAGGACGCGCTCGATCCGAAGAGCCGTACGGCCTGAGTGTAAGTGAAGGGATATTCGATGACTGAAATGAATACCGAGAACAACCTCGAGGCCATGCAGCGCGCCCACGGGCCGCTGTTGGAGGTCAAGAACCTCCAGGTCGACTTCACCACCGATGAAGGCAAGGCCGTGCATGCCGTGCGCAACTCGTCCTTCAGCGTGTATCCCGGCCAGTGGGTGGCCATCGTCGGCGAATCCGGTTCCGGCAAATCCACTTCCGCCATGGCCGTGCTTGGCCTGCTTCCGGGAACCGGCCATGTGGTCGGCGGCTCCATCAAGCTTGATGGCCAGGAGATCTCCGGCTTCAAGCAGAAGGATTTCGACAAGCTCCGTGGTAGCAAGATGGGTCTTGTCCCGCAGGATCCGATGAGCAACCTGAACCCGGTGTGGCGCATCGGCACCCAGGTCAAGGAAGCGTTGGTGGCCAACAACATGGACATCGACCACGAAAAGCGTTCCGAATTCGCCAAGGCCCTGGCCGGTGACGAAGTGGAGCTCAAGGGCAATGACGATGAGACCTTCCTTGGTTCCAAGGAACTGCCTGATCTGATCGCCGCGGCCAAGGAGGCTCTTGTCAAGATCGGCAAGAGCGGTGACGAGCTTGACAAGATCATGGCCCGGTTCGCCGAGGAATGGGTTCCGGGATCCGAAACCCGCTGGCGTGTGGCCGATGGCCTGATTGAAGCCGGGGTGAAGGACGATGACGCATGGTACATCGCCAAGAAGTATGTGGTCGGCTCCACCATGGACGACCGCATCGCCGGTCTGCTGTCCGAGGCCGGTCTGCCTGACGCCGCCACCCGTGCCCGCCAGTTCCCGCACGAATTCTCCGGCGGCATGCGTCAGCGTGCGCTGATCGCCATCGGTCTGGCCTGCCGTCCGGAACTGCTCATCGCCGACGAGCCGACCTCCGCGCTTGACGTGACCGTGCAGAAGAAGATCCTCGACCATCTGCACATGCTGACCGATTCCCTGGGAACCGCGGTGCTGTTCATCACCCACGATCTCGGTCTGGCCGCGGAACGCGCCCAGCATATCGTGGTCATGTACAAGGGCCAGGTCGTCGAATCCGGCCCATCCCTTGAAGTGCTCCAGCACCCGCAGCACCCGTACACCAAGCGTTTGGTCGCCGCTGCGCCGTCCTTGGCATCGCAGCGCATCATCTCCGTCAAGGAACATGGCGGCGACGCCACCGCGGTCATGGAGCACGCGGTGAACGAGGATTCCCTGAAGAAGGGCGAAGCCATCATCACGGTGGATCACCTGACCAAGGAATTCAAACTGCCGCGCAAGAAGGAGATGTTCAAGGCGGTCGACGATGTGAGCTTCTCCATCAAGAAGGGCACCACATTGGCCATCGTCGGCGAATCCGGTTCCGGCAAATCCACCGTGGCCAACATGGTGCTGAAACTGCTTGAGCCGACCGCCGGCACCGTCACCTACGATGGCAAAGACATCTCCGGATTCAAGGGCAAGGAGTTGCTTGACTTCCGACGTCATGTGCAGCCGGTGTTCCAGAACCCGTACGGATCGCTCGACCACATGTACTCCATCTACCGGTCCATCGAGGAGCCGCTGCGCATCCACGGCATCGGAGACAAGAAGAGCCGTGCCAAGCGTGTGCGCGAGCTCATCGACATGGTGGAATTGCCGGAATCGGTGATGAGCCGTTATCCGAACGAGCTTTCCGGCGGCCAAAGGCAGCGCATCGCCATCGCGCGCGCCATGGCCCTCGATCCGGATGTGATCGTCTGCGACGAGGCCGTCTCCGCATTGGACGTGCTGGTGCAGGACCAGGTGCTTCGCCTGCTCAACGACCTGCAGGCGGAAAAGGGACTGAGCTACCTGTTCATCACCCATGATCTGGCGGTGGTGCGTCAGATCGCCGATGAGGTCGTGGTGATGCAGCACGGCAAGCTGGTGGAGCACGCCACCACCGACGAGGTCTTCGACCACCCGCAGAAGCAGTACACCCGAGACCTGCTGGACGCCATCCCGGGCGGCAAGCTGCAGCTCGGACTCGACTGATCGCGTCAGCCATCTGGAAAACCTCCCTTCCCACAAGGGAGGTTTTCTTGTATTCCGGCTAGGCTAAGGCGCTATGACGATCACAATCACGACATCGAATGTGAATGGAATCCGCGCGGCGAAACGCAAAGGCATTGAGCAATGGGCCGCGAAGAACACGCCGGACGTGTGGTGCATGCAGGAAGTACGCGCCCCGCAAAACGAAATCGACCCCATCTTCGACGAATTCGGCTTCGAATACGCGACCGCCGGACGCATCGCCGACCAAAGCGGGCTTGATCGCATGAACGAGATCTGCCGTATCAAAGGGACGCGCCGGCGTCGGTCTGCTCTCCGCGCTGCCCGTCATCGACAAACGCTACGGACTGCCGGGACTTGCCGAGGACGTCGATTCCGGTCGTTGGATCGAAGCGGATGTGAAGACCCCGCAAGGCTACACCGTCACTGTCGTATGCGTGTACGTGCACGCCGGCAACACCGACGATCCGGAGAAAATGAAGCAGAAATACCGTTTCCTCGACACCATGCTGGTACGTATGGGACAACTGCGCGATGAAGCGGCGCACGGCGGCAAGCAGGCGGTATTGTGCGGCGATTTCAACATCGCGCACACGCCGCTCGACATCAAGAACGCGAAAGCCAACGAGAAGCACGCCGGCTTCCTGCCCGAGGAACGCGCCTACGTGGACAAATGGCTGGGGGAGTTGGAATTCGTGGATGTGATGCGTTCCCTGTGCGGAGACATCCAAGGACCGTACACCTGGTGGAGCCAGCGGGGCCGCGCCTTCGACAACAACGTCGGCTGGAGGATCGACTACCAGTTCGCCACACCCGAACTCGCCGAAACGGCCCGCGGATTCGTCATCGACAAAGCTCCGACCTACGACCTGCGATGGTCGGATCATGCGCCGCTGAGCATCACCTACGACGTGTGAGTTTTTGCGGCCGTCATCCGGCCAATGCCGGGCAACGGGAGACACACTCCGATTCCCAGCCCGTATTAAGCATGGGTGCGCTAGGCTAGTCACGGTTGCAACCGTAATGAAATGAGGAACATCATGGGACTGTTTGGATTCGGCAAGAAGAAGCGTCAGAGCGAGGAAGCCGCTGAAGCCGCCGCCGAAGAGAACGACAAGGCCGATGAGGCCATCTCCGAAACCGCTGAGGCGCCCGCCGGTGGAATTCAGGAAACCATCCTTCCGGAACCATCCGATGAGTACGACGGCCGTGGCGATGAGCACGGTCCGTGGGACGTCGACGACGAGAACGTGCCCGACTATGACGAATACCTCGACATGGGCGCCTACTATCATTTGCCGTTCCTCCAAGGCATCGAACTGCGCGTGAAGGCCAACCGCGCCACCCAGCAAGTGCTCGGCTCCACCATCACCTACGGATCCTCCAGCGTGGAGATCGAAGCCTTCGCCGCGCCGAAGACCATGGGACTGTGGGATGACGTGCGCGCCGACCTGGTTGAGGCCAACAAAGACGCCAAGGAGACCGACGGCGTGTTCGGCACCGAACTGACACTGCCGGTCGTGGTCAAGGGCGGACGCAAGGTCGTCACCCGCATCGTCGGTGTGGACGGACCGCGGTGGATGCTGCGCGGCATCTTCTCCGGCAAAGCCGCCACCGATCCGGACCACGCCGAAACCAAGGCGCTGAACCAGCTTTTCTCCAACATCGTCGTGGAACGCGGCGAGGACCCGCTGGCCCCGCGTGACCTCATCCCGATGCATCCGCCGGTCGCCCCGGCCGAACGCAAGGCCGCCAAGGAAGCCGCCGAAGCCGAACAGGCAGGCAGGACGATGGACATTCCAGGCCAGCCGAAGGGACCGTTTGACTCCGACCAGCAGGTCGAGGTCAAGACCACGTTGTCGCGTGGACCGATGTTCTCCGAAGTGCGCTGAGCGAACGACGACCACGAAAACACAAACGCATGGCTGAAACCGAAACCAAGAAAAGAACCGGCCTCGGCGCGCTCGCCGACGCCGGCGATGCCGACGATTTCTCCGTCATCGACGCGATCGGCGGTCCGCGCGGCGTCGTCGAATCGATGCTGCCGGGCGTGGTGTTCGTGGTGATGTTCGTCATCACCTCCGACCTGCATCTGACCATCGGCGTATCCGCATCCCTCGCCGTACTGCAGGTGATCGTCCGCCTATGCCAACGCCAATCCGTCATGGGCGCCGTCTCCGGCCTTCTGGCAGTCGGCATCTGCCTGATCTGGGCATGGAACAGCCACGAGGCGCGCAACTATTACATGTTCGGATTCCTGACCAACGCCTTCTACATCGTGCTGCTCGCCATTTCGTTGATGGTACGTGTACCGGGACTTGGCTTGGTGATCGAATTCATCCGGACACTGCCAACCGAGCATCTGCGCGCATGGCTTGCCGATTGGCGTGGCGACAAGGCATTGAACCGCGCGTACACCATCATCACCGCGTTGTGGATCGGTGTGTTCTCCCTACGACTGGTGGTGCAGGTGCCGTTGTACCTGTCCAACCAGGTCGGCTGGCTCGGCACTGCACGTCTGCTCATGGGCATTCCGTTCTGGGCGTTGGCCATCTGGGTGTCGTACCTCATCGTGGCCACCCCCATGCATCGGCATAAGACGTTGGCCGAACCAAACGCCGACGCGATGGACGACAACAACGAAACGGAGGAACAGCACTGATGGAATCGACCATCCGCATCGAACGATATGCCGACCAAGGCCGTTGCGTCGGCCACATCGACGGACGCGTCGTGTTCGTGCGATTCGCGTTGCCGGGCGAGCTGGTACGCGTCGTGTTGGACGAGCCACATGATCGCGAGGACCGTTTTTGGACTGGCGAAGTGACGGAAGTGCTGGAAGCCAGCGAGGACCGCGTCGAACCCGTATGGCCGTTGGCGGGTCCGCTTGCCATGGGCGGCGGCGTCGGCGGTGCCGATTTGGTGCACGTCTCACTGCCCGGACAGCTTAAATGGAAATCCATGTCCATCGCCGAACAGATGAGACGTCTCGGCCATGTCGACGTTGACGTGCCGATCGAGCGCATGCCCGAGGATGAGGCGGAGCATGGGCTGCACTGGCGTACCCGCATCGAGATGATCGCGGACGAGAACGGCCGACCGTCCATGCGTAGACGCGGCACCCACGTGCGTGTGCCGATCGACACCATGCCGTTGGCCAGTCGCGCGTTGCTTAACGTGGCCGAGAAGGAACACGTGTGGGATGGGGGATTCACTCCCGGATCGCAGATTCGTCTGTCTGTTCCCGAGCCTCGCGGCAATGCCGAAATCGCCGACAACTACGCCGTGCTCGTCGATGGCGAGGTGACGGCGGGCAATCGCGAGCTTACCGAAAAGGTGACGGTGTGCGGACGTGAATTCGAATATGGTGTGGACGCCGGCGGATTCTGGCAGATGCACCGTCACGCGCCGATCGCGTTGACCGGCCATGTGATGTCCTTGGTGCATGGCGAGCTTGACGGCGCCGCTTCCGCATGCCTGTGGGATTTGTATTCCGGTTCCGGCCTGTTCACGCTGCCGTTGGCCACGTTAAGCGCCGGCCGCACGCGCATGCTGAGCGTGGAAGGTGGCAAGACCGCTGTCAAACACGCGCAACGCAATCTGAGGGCCATCCATTTGGGCAATGTCGACGCCCGTGTGGGCGATGTGGCCAAGACGCTTGCCAACGTACGCAACGATTTGGCCAAACCCGATATCGTGGTGCTTGATCCGCCGCGTGCCGGCGCACGTGCGAAGGTATGCAGGCAGATCGCCGAATCCGGCGCGCGAAGCGTCGTATACATCGCCTGTGACCCGGCATCGCTGGCACGCGACACCGCCACATTGGCCTCGCTCGGATACGATCTTGCCGATATTCGCGCATTCGACATCTATCCGACCACCCACCATGTCGAAACGGTGGCGCTATTCAGGAAAGCCACACGATGACCGGTTTCGCGCGGCGTGCCGCAGCCGGTCTCCTTGCAGCCGTCTTCGGCATCTCCATGCTGGCCGGCTGCACGCCGAACAATGCCGCGGTGGGAGACACGCAGTCCGCAGGCGATGCGGTCGCCCACAGCATAAAGGACCGCAACAGTCTCGACGTGGCCATGATCGGCTCCCAAGACGAACAGACCGATCGCCTGACGTTGGATGCCATGGAGGCGGGCGGGCTCAGGCCGGTGTATCTGCCGGTCGCCGGCACGGTCGACATGCAGGACACCGCCCGGCAAGCGGTCGAGGATATGGCGCAACGCATGGTCAGCATCATCGTCATTTCGGGAATCGACGTGTCCGGCGTGAACCATGACGGCTGGTACGACACGCTGACAACCGCAAGACAGGCGGGCATTCCAGTGGCACTGCTCAACCCGATCGCCACGCCGACCGACAGCACGCTGTTCGCGGCGACGCTCACAATCAACGACCGCATGACGGATGCGACGCCGCTCGCCGACGCGGTCGCCGGCATAGCCAACAACGACCCGCACGACAGAACAATCCTCGTCACCACCATCAGCCACGGCGGCAAACAGTGAACCGCTCCACGCATTCGGGTGAGTTCGAATCGGTTCGGATGCGTGGCGCTGAACGCACCCTGAGAAAACCCTGAATTTTGCCGGAGCTTTACGGGAAAAGCCTGCGGGCGCGCATCGCCAAGCGGTAGGCTGGCAGCATGAGCGAAAGTCAAACCATGCCTGAAACCAGTGAAAAGGGGCTCACCGCAGCGGAAGTCGCCGCCCTTACGGAAAGCGGACAGGTCAACGCCGTCAAATCGTCCACGTCACGTTCGTTCGCCGACATCGTGCGAGCCAACGTGTTCACCCTGTTCAACGGCATCATCTTCGCCGCCATGGTCATGGTATTGGTCACGGGATCATGGAGAGACGCCGTGTTCGGCCTCGTCATCCTCATCAACACCGGCATCGGCATCATCACCGAACTGAAAGCCAAACGAACGCTCGACAAGCTTTCCATCCTCGTAGCCTCCGACTATCTCGTACGACGCGACGGCAAGGACGTCGAAGTGCCGCACAACGAAATCGTGCTCGGCGACCTCATGTGGATCCGCTCCGGCGAACAGGTTCCCGCCGACGCGCAGATCGTGCGCACCTGGGGCCTGGAACTCGACGAATCCATGCTCACTGGCGAATCGCGCACCGTGCGCAAGAACGAAGGCGACGACATCTATTCCGGATCCACCGCGGTCTCCGGCATGGCCTTGGTCAAGGTCAACGCGGTCGGCGCGCACAGCTATGCCGCCACCTTGACCGCGCAGGCGAAGGTCTACAAAAAGACCGTGTCCGACCTCAACAAGGGCATCAACACCATCCTCAAATTCATGACCTTCCTCGTCGTGCCGCTGTGCGTGCTGCTCATCTGGTCGCAGGTGCACGCGGTCGGCGGTTGGGACGTAGCCGTCTCCACCGGCCAATGGCGTTCCTCCGTGGTGTCCGCCGTGGCTGGCGTGGTCGGCATGATCCCCGAAGGCCTCGTACTGCTCACCTCGCTCAACTTCGCGCTCGCCGCCATCCGTTTGGCACGCAAGAACACGCTCGTGCAGGAGCTCGAATCCGTGGAGACCCTCGCACGCGTGGACTGCCTGAACCTCGACAAAACCGGCACCGTCACCGACGGCGGCATCATGCTCAACGAAATACGCATGCTGGATGGCATCGGAGCCAATACCGTTGACGAACATGCCGTGAAACAGGCGTTGTACGACCTGTCGAACGAAGGACAGCCGAACGGCACCGGATTGGCGATTCTCAACGGACTGGGCAAGCAGGGATTCTCCGCCGGTCCCGTCGCGGCGCGCGTTCCGTTCTCGTCGGCACGCAAATGGAGCTCGATTGCCGATGACGGCGCGGTATGGACGATGGGCGCGCCGGAAGTCGTGCTGTCCCACTTGGATGGCGATTACGCCGACGTTCTTCGACGGGTCAACGATTCCGCACACGACGGCAACCGCGTGCTGCTGATCGCACGGCATGACGGCAAGGCGCCCGCCGATTACGAAAGCGATCCCGCCATCGACCCCGCATCGCGGCCCGTCGCGCTGGTATTATGCTCCGAGCACATTCGCGACGACGCCGAAGCCACACTCGCCTGGTTCCGCGAACAGGGCGTGCGCTGCCGCATCATCTCCGGCGACAATCCCGTCACCGTCGGTGCGATCGCAAGAAAAGTACGGCTCACCGGAGACGCGGAGCCACGCTTCATGGACGCGCGCGAACTGCCCACCGACATCACGGAACTGGCGAAAGTACTGGAGAACGTGGACGTGCTCGGCCGTGTCCTGCCCGACCAGAAGAAGGCGATCGTCCAGGCGCTGCACCTAGGCGATCATGTCGTGGCGATGACCGGCGACGGCGTGAACGACGCGCTCGCCATCAAGGAGGCCGACCTGGGCATCGCGATGGGCAACGCGGCACCCGCCACCAAAGCCGTCGCACAAGTGGTGCTCGTCGATTCGAAATTCTCGCATCTGCCCGATGTGGTGGCACGTGGACGCCAGGTCATGGCCAACATGGAACGCGTGGCCAGCCTGTTCCTCGTCAAAACCGTATATTCCGCGCTGATCTCGCTCGGCGTGGTGCTGACGCAGATCCCATTCCCATACCTGCCCCGCCATATCACCTACATCGGCGCACTCACCATCGGCATGCCGGCGTTCATCCTCGCGCTTGCGCCGAACACGCGCCGCTACATTCCGGGCTTCCTCAGGCGCGTGGTGCACTTCGCATTGCCGGGAGGCATCGCCACGGCTCTGTCGATTCTCGCCGATTCGTGGCTGTTGCCGAAGCATGCGGCTGGGCGCACAGCATTCCGCCGCTGGGGCATGTTTCGTGGCGTCAACGCGATTATCCTGCTGATGATGGGCATCGTACTGGCGCGCGTGGCCCGGTCCACTCAACTCGTGGAGAGGCGGTCTGGTATTGGCGTTCGCCGTGGCGGGCGTGGCCGGCATGTTCATTCCGCCCGTCGCGCGTTTCTTCGCGCTCGTGATACCGTCCGGCGAAATGCTCGCGGCGACGGGCATCGCGCTTGTGGTGTCCGCCATCATTTTCGTGCTGTGCCTGTGGTGCGTGCCGAAAATAGTCGCCATTTTCTCACGTTTCAAGAAGACACGCCAGTGCTGAAGTAACGTGGCTGTATCGTTAGCAACGGATAATCGGCTGCTGGAAAGTTTCAACCAGCCACAAAAGCTCGGAGGTAGCATGTCTGTGCGCGACGACCAGCTCGACACCCTGAAGGTGGGCGGCAAGGATTACGACTTTTACCGTATCGCGGATTTGCCGGGCATCGATCATCTCCCGTATTCGTTGAAGGTTCTTGTTGAGAACCTGGTGCGCAACATCGATGGCGCCAACATCACGGATGATCATGTCAAGGCCCTGTTGGATTGGGATCCGGCCGCACAGCCGAGCCACGAGATCCAGTTCACCCCGTCCCGCGTGGTCATGCAGGACTTCACCGGCGTGCCGTGCATCGTCGACCTCGCCACCATGCGTGACGCCGTCAAGAAGCTTGGCGGAAATCCGGAGGTCATCAACCCGCAGGTCCAGTCCGACATGGTCATCGACCATTCCGTGCAGATCGACAAGTACGGCGTGGCCGACGCGGTCGAACAGAACATGGACATCGAATACCAGCGCAACGGCGAACGCTACCAGTTCCTGCGTTGGGGCCAGCAGGCTCCGCAACTTCCCGTGGTGCCGCGAGCCGGCATCATCCACCGTCAACATCGAATACCCGCCAAAGTCGTCATGACCAAGGCAGGGGAGCGCGGTCGCGACCTCGCCTACCTCGACTCCTGCGTGGGCACCGACTCGCACACCACCACCGTCAACGGTCTGGGCGTGCTCGGCTGGGGCGTCGGCGGCATCGAAGCCGAAGCCGCCATGCTCGGCCAGCCGTGCCATGCTCGTGCCGCGCGTCGTCGGCTTCAAGCTCACCGGATCCATTCCGGAAGGCGTCACCGCCACCGACGTGGTCCTCACCATCACCGACATGCTCCGCCAGCACGGTGTGGTCGGCAAATTCGTGGAATTCTACGGCGAAGGCATCGCTTCCGTGCCGCTGGCTAACCGCGCCACCATCGGCAACATGGGACCGGAATTCGGCTCCACCTGCGGCATCTTCCCGATCGACAACGTCACCCTCGACTATCTGCGTCTGACCGGTCGTTCCGAAGAGCAGATCGCTCTCGTCGAAGCCTACGCGAAAGCCAACAAGCTGTGGGGCGACACCACCGATCCGGACTACGTCGAACCGCAGTACTCCGAATATCTGGAACTCGACCTCGGCACCGTCGTGCCTTCCATCGCGGGACCGAAGCGTCCGCAGGACCGCATCAGGCTGTCCGAATCGAAAGAGAAGTTCGAAGCCACGCTGCCGGCGTACGAAACCGACAAGACCGTGCAGGATCCGATCGCGGTATCCACTGAATTCCGCGGCGACTTCGATATCAAGAACGGCGACGTGGCGATCGCGTCCATCACGTCGTGCACCAACACCTCCAACCCGTCCGTCATGATCGCCGCCGGCCTGATCGCCCGCAACGCGCATGCCAAGGGACTGAAGCCCAAGCCGTGGGTCAAGACGTCACTTGCTCCGGGCTCCCAGGTCGTGGCCGACTATCTGAAGGCCGCCGGTCTGCAGGATGATCTCGACGCGCTCTGGCTACCAGCTGGTCGGCTTCGGCTGCGCCACCTGCATCGGCAACTCCGGCCCGCTGCTGCCGGAAATCTCCGAGGCCATCAACGCCAACGACCTGACCGTCACCTCCGTGCTGTCCGGCAACCGTAACTTCGAAGGCCGCATCAGCCCGGACGTCAAGATGAACTACCTCGCGTCCCCGCCGCTTGTCATCGCCTACGCGCTCGCCGGCACTATGGATTTCGATTTCGAAACCCAGCCGCTCGGCAAGGACCAGGACGGCAACGACGTGTACCTGAAGGACATCTGGCCTACCAATGAGGAAGTCGCCGCAGTGGTGGATGGCACCGTCAGCCGCGAGATGTTCCTCAAGGATTACGCCTCCGTGTTCGAAGGCGACCGCCGTTGGAAGGGCCTTGACGTGCCGGAAGGCGAACTGTTCGCATGGGATGAGAACTCCACCCGCGATTTCACCGGGTGCCGATTATCCTTGACGCCTCGCTCAACTACAAGGCCGCCGATATTCCGCTCGTCGTGCTGGCCGGCAAGGAGTACGGCACTGGCTCGCGCGACGGCCGTTGGCGCGGCGGATGCTCGGCGTCAAGGCCGTCATCACCGAGAGCTTGAGCGCATCCACCGTTCCAACCTCATCGGCATGGGCGTGCTGCCATTGCAGTTCCCGGCGGGGGAGTCCTATGAGTCCCTGGGTCTTGACGGCACCGAGACCTACGACATCGCCGGCGTGGACGAGCTCAACAGCGGCGTCACCCCGAAGACCGTGCACGTCACCGCCACG
>VOFH01002541.1_pt1 | contig 33682 bp, 70 predicted proteins | sample 5384091 | NCBI WGS metagenome assembly VOFH01 (sample SAMN12384727, study PRJNA508395) | human gut metagenome | isolation source: healthy gut G | host: Homo sapiens
AACACTTCGCTTGCAGGATTTAGTTTGCAAAGTTTGAGGTGTTGTTTTGCTGATTTCATCAATCAAATCCATCGTTACATTCACACCTGCTTCATATGCAATGGCAAGCAAATGCAAAACGGTATTGCTGGAGCAACCCAGAGCCATATCGCTTCTTAACGCATTTTCAAATGCTTTTTTTTTTTTCATTTAGAATGTCTTTTGGACGAAGATTTTGTTTCAGCAATTCCATAATGCGTTCACCTGCTTGCTTTTGCAAGTGCAGTTCTGGCAGACATGACCCGCAGGAATGCTGCCATTTCGGTAAAGCCAATCCCTATCGCTTCAGTTAAACAGTTCATAGAATTTGCCGTATACATGCCGGAACAAGAACCGCAGCTTGGACAAGCTGATTTTTCCATATCTGTCAATTCGTCCAAATCAATTTTTCCGGACGCATAACTGCCAACTGCTTCAAACATTTCAGAAAGTCCGAAACGAGTATCTTTATGTTTGCCCGGAAGCATTGGTCCACCACTTAAAAAATACTTGGTAAATTCAAACGGCACGCTGCCATAACCATGCCGGGTACAATTTTATCGCAGTTTGGAATAAACACAACCGCATCTAAAGGATGAGCTGTCAGCATGACTTCAATAGAGTCCGCAATTAATTCACGGGAGCATAGAGAATATTTCATACCTTGATGTCCCATTGCCAATCCATCGCAAACACCAATGGTTTCAAATTCAAACGGAACTCCGCCTGCATTGCGAATTCCTGCTTTTACTGCTTCGCGATTTCTCCCAAGTGTTTATGACCCGGAATATAATCACTCTTAGAACAAACCACCAATAAACGGACGTGTCAACTCCATGTCCGAAAGTCCCAATGCACGCAATAAAGAACGCTGAGGTGCACGGCTGGGACCGCCTTTCATTAAATCACTTCTCATGATTGTGTCATCTCTTTTCTTAATTATATGAAATTTAGTCTCTTGATTTTATTGCGGAAATATTCAGGTTTCATATTTTAGTAGCGTAATGTTGTAGTTTGTAACCATTCATATAGCAACTAAAATCACCATCATGTCTATGTCATAAAAGCTCACGACTTTTGGGTTTCAGATTTTTGATTTCAGACTTTTTTTCTTTTGAAACCATTTCTTTATGAACGACACATCACCATTTTTGCTTGAAATAAATTTGTTCATGTAACCCAAACCAATCCAGAACACCGACGATGCCGGAGATACGACATATACAATTTCAATGATAAACATGCTTGCTGTGCAAACAGCAACCATACATGCCAAAATAGCCGCAAATGCACTGAATTCTTCACTTTCAAATAATAATTTTCTGTTTCTGAATAGATGTATTACGATTAAAAGTGCAAATGCCAAAAATGGAACAATACCTAAAATACCCTGGCTTGCTAAAATTTCAAAGAACACATTATGCATACTTGAAAATGAATATAATCATTTGTAATAAGGTAAGATGTCGGCAATTCAGCTTCTACATACTTCAAAAAGGTTTCCACGAAGCGCCGTAAATTGGTGATGATTTGAATATGTCGACAGCGCTTTCCCAAATGTCAAAACGTCTGTTTGACGGGTCAGTCTCAAGTTCACCGCCACGCTCAATTACCAGTGAGTTCGGCTTATCAGGGGAATCTACATTACCATCATCTTTCATCATACTTTGCACGGTTAAATTGTAACCCGATTGAATTCCCGCAGGCAATTCATAAGCAGCAACAGCAATGACAAGCGACGCCGCGATGATACACACAACTTTTAACGCAAGCTTTTTTATGTTTACCTTTTTCAGCAATAAGAAAACAGATAAACAAAATACTGATGTCAAAAAGTGCTACTCTGCCGGTTCTGGAGTCTGAAAAAGCCACATAACACACCTGAAGTGTCAAATTCAATGCATGCAAAGTTTTCAGCACCCAATGCTTATGTTTAATGATGAAATATACTGATAATAAGATAACAACAACTGCTGTTAACGCACCGATATTGGGATCCCAATAAGCTCCGTAAAGACGTCCATTTGCAAAACCTATGTAATAAGGCGGAGCCTCTGGATTGTCGAGCGAAACAAACGCTTTGTTATAACCCGAAAACATCAATACAAAACTGGTTAATGCCAACACCGCTGTAACCAAACAAACATACTGCATGCAAATTTGAAAATGCTTTTTAACCTTGTCAACACAGTCTCCATTTTTGTAAGCATAAAGCATGCCGAACTGTAAAGTCAGAAATACAAGATAGCGAAAGTTCTCAGATACGCCGTATTGCCTCATAAAAATTGATGAAATGGCATAACTGACCGCAAAAAAGATTAAAATATATATGCCGGTCGAATCTTTATATTTTTAAAGAATAAAAATCTGTAAAGAATGAGTAAGCCGCCAAGCGCTATGGTCGGCCAAAGAACAACGGAAATAATTTTATTGCCGAATGTGATAGAACTTGCCTGCAAAATCCATAAGTAATAAATAAAAGCTTAAAAATTAACTCTAAAACTAAAACAGGCTTTTCGGTTTTTCTATATAAAGTTTCCATTTTTATATCCCATTGCCTTTCATAAAAAAATCATAAAATTACTTTTTGTAAAAGAAATTTTACGACAAAATTACATAATGAAAATACGCTTAGATATTATATCAATTTGAGAAATAAATGTCAACCAATAGCAAAGTGACAACATCAAAGAGTCGCGTATTTACAACTCAAAGAAAAGACAATGATTAATTGGAATAATGCCTTTCACTTTTTTACTCTCACTGCCATTTCACAGAATTTCTTAAATGTTCAGGGCTTACATTACCGCTTTTTAAGGTGAAGCTACGCTGTATATAAATTGTCCCGTTCATATAGCTGCCTGTACAAAGTCGACTTATTTCGTACCAATAATACAAATGGGCAGTTCGGTCATCCGACTGCCCATTTTATCTATTCATAATATATTTGTAACTATCGGCTTATTTCTTTCTACCGAATGAAATAAGATATACGGCCTAAAATTTTTTAAATTCTCAAAAACTCATTGCCTATATAGATTTGCGTACTTTTAATTGTTTAAAGGCTTCATTGTGGGGAATAGCAATACATCACGAATGGATGCACTATCTGTCAACAGCATTGCTAAACGGTCAATTCCCATACCCATACCACCGGTAGGAGGCATACCATATTCCAGTGCTGTAATGAAATCGTCATCAATTTGGTTGGCCTCTTCATCACCTTGTTCGCGTAATTTCATTTGATATTCAAAACGCTCTTTTTTTGGTCTATTGGGTCATTTAAATTCTGTATATGCATTTGCAAATTCGCGGCGTGTAATAAACAACTCAAAGCGTTCTACCAGTTCGGGTCTATCCGCTTTTCGTTTTGTCAGTGGAGAAACCTCAACAGGATAATCACAGATGAAGGTTGGCTGCAGAAGTTTTTCTTCTACTTTTCTTCAAATGCCAGATTTAAAATATCGCCCCAAACATGATGCTTTTCAACAGGCAGATTCAATTCTTTTGCCACAGCATGGGCCTTTTCATTGTCGCCTACGAATGCATCAAAATCCACACCTGTATATTCTTTCACAGCTTCTATCATGGTCAAGCGACGAAATGGTTTTGCAGATTGACTTCTTCCCTTGATACGTAATGATATCGTTTCCACAAACAGCTGTGCACAAGCATTGATTAAATTCTCTGTGATATCCATCATACCATGGTAATCTGTATACGCTTCATACAGTTCAATGGTAGTAAATTCAGGATTATGTTTTCACAGACATACCTTCATTACGGAATTGGCGTCCAATTTCATACACCTTTTCCATACCGCCTATATACAATGAGACGTTTCAGATACAGCTCAGGCGCAATACGCAAAACAAATCCATATTTAATGTATTGTGATGTGTAATAAAAGGTCTGGCAGCAGCACCGCCCGCGATGGTGTTTAAAAATAGGAGTTTCCACCTCAATAAATCCTAAGTTATCCAGTACAGAACGCATAGTGCTGATAATTTTACTGCGTTTGATAAAAGTATCTTTTACTTCCGGATTTACAATCAAATCCACATAGCGTTGACGGTATCTTAAGTCTGTATCCTTAAGTCCATGGAACTTTTCAGGCAATGGAAGCAAAGATTTGGAAAGCAAACGAATAGATTTTGCATGTACGGAAATTTCTCCGCGGCGTGTTCTGAATACATATCCTTTTACTTCTGCAATATCACCTAAATCCCAATTAGAAAGGCCCTTGTACACATCCTCTCCAACTTCATCTATTTTCAAATATACCTGCATTCGTCCTGAACGGTCGTGGATATCCATAAAACTTGCTTTTCCCATATCACGCCAGCTCATAATACGGCCTGCAATGCACACATCTTTTTCCTTCCAGCTCTTCAAAGCGGTCATGAATTTCCTGTGCACTGATATCTTTATCGCAAGTATTTACAAAAAACGGATTGTTCCCTTCTGCTTGTAATGCAGCCAATTTATCACGGCGAATTTGAAGTAATTCACTGATATCTTGCTGCTGTTCTTCCACAATAGCCTCTTTTTCCTTTTCGCTCATGTTATACTCTCCCTACTTTAAACTTCTTAAAAATAAAAGGGCAGGGTGAAAACTCACGCCGCCCCCTACAATCTTACTTTGAAATACTTAACACTTCATAAAGCATAACACCTGCAGGTACTTCCACTTCCACCTTATCTCCTACAGTATGTCCCAATAAAGATTTTCCAATCAAAGATTCATCAGAAATTCTTCCTGCTTTTGGGTTTGCTTCGTTAGAACCTACAATGCGGTATTCTTTAATACTGGACTCTCCATTTTTCACCGCAGTTACTTTTACTTCCACTTTAGAACCAATGTGGATATTCTCTGTGCCAAGTTCACTTTCATCAATGACTTGTCACGTTTTTCAGCATAACCTCAATATCTGCAATACGTGCTTCTACAATGGCTTGGTCGTTTTTCGCCTCATCATATTCACTATTTTCAGACAAGTCACCAAATGACAGTGCGACTTTAATTTTCTCTGCAATTTCTTTACGTTTGACAGATTTTAAATCTTCCAGTTCTTGCTCCAGCGCTGCAAGGCCCTCTTCTGTCAAAAAAAATTGGTTTAGACATATGTGAATAACCACCTTTATGATATTGATATAAAATTGGTGTGTGCTGTATAAATAAAATGCTGTAAGCATTGATTAATACTTATGTCCTATTATAGTAAAAGTGCCTGTATCTGTCAATGACAATTAGGAGTTTAGAACAAAATACCTACCCCATAAATTTATAATTACAAAAAATAAAGATTGACAATACAGTAAAGAACTCAAGATAATCATTTTCTTTTTTACAAATCAAAAACGATTCTGAATTTACCTTCAGAATCGTTTTAAGCACTAAAAATATTTAGTTAAAGAGCCGTAAATATCAGGATAGTAATTAAGAGGATCTTGTTTTACTCCCATGTAGCGCACCTCAAAGTGTAGGTGTGGTCCTGTGGACTGACCTGTATTTCCAATATAACCAATTACTTGTCCTTGTTCAACATATTGACCCGGAGTAGCAATTTTGCTGCTCATATGACCGTATACAGTAATATAGCCATTTCCATGATCAATCATTACGTAGGTGCCATATCCGTAAGGATCAGGCATAGCATTCATAACTGTACCTGATTTTGCTGCAACTATTGGGTTACCGCAAACATCCTCCAGTAGCGATATCCCAAAGCACCGTGATTTCTGCCATCGCTAAAATCAGAAGTCAATCCGTATGTACCCGGCGCAGGGAACATCCAACCTGTGGAACTTAAACCACCGTTAATAATGGCTCCACCGCCACTGGAACTTCCCCACCGGAAGAACTTCCGCCACCGTTGGTAGAACCGCCGGAATTGCCGGAACCACCTGAGTTTCCAGAGCTGCCGGAATTATTGTTTTGATTTTGCTGCGCTTGTTGTGCTTGTTGTGCATAATAATCCGCAAACCACTGATCAACCGCTGCAGCCGCTTCGGCACTTTGTTCATCCAAAACATGTAAATGCTCATTTTCTTGAGCAATATTCGCATTTAGCTCTTCCAATACACGATTGCTCTCTTCTACAAGTGCATTGATTTCTTCCTGCTTTTGGTCAAGCTCCACTTTAGCGCTGGCTACTTCGTCACGGTTGGCTTCAATCTCAGCTTTTTCATCTTTAATTTCACTGATAGCTGTTTGTAACTCTTCAATTAGTTTTTTTATCATGTTCTGTAATGCTCTGCACTACCTCCATGTTGTCCATTAGCTCAGTTGCATTGCTGGAATGAAGTAAGATTTCTAGCGTAGTTGTTTCACCTGCAAGATAAATTGCATTTAGACGTTGACCCAATTGTTCAAAATTGGCGTCAATTTCTGCTTGTTTATCTTCAATTGCAGCTTGCTTTTCAACAATTTGAGCATCCAGTACACTAATACGCTCTTCAATCACATATTTTTCTTGTTTTACATTATACAATTGTTGGTCAAGTGTATTTTTGTACTCTTGCTGCTGTGTTTGGTCAGCTTTCAAGCTTTCCAACTTTGCGTTGGTTTCTTCTTTTTGTTGTTCAATTTCACTTTGTTTTTCCTGCAGTTCATCCAACGAAGATAGCGGAAACGGTAGGAGGAAATATGTATGCATGATTGGCGCTACGGTAACAGAAACAGCCATAGTAGCAATCAATGCAATTTTAATAATTTTGTTTCTCAAAGTTTTACAAAGCAATTACCTTACTCCCTTCTTTATTCAAATACTTTCCAATGGAGATTAGACCGCCAACAAGTCCAAATAAAATACCTGCCCCAACAAACGCTAAAATAGTCCATGGAATGACTGTTGATAACGGCAATGGTATAAACGATGACATCAGGCTGGAAATAACCTTCATTACATAATTGTATGCCAATGCAACCAAACCACTGGAAATCAAACCGGAAATACATCCGATTAAAGCACCTTCCACTAAAATGGAACTCTTACAAAACCGTTTGTAGCACCAACCGATTTCATAATACTGATTTCCAGTCTTCTGGAGTGCATAGTGACTCGAATGGTATTCGCAATAATAAACAGTGAAACAATACCTAATACAGTTACAACACTGATTGCAACAATTTTCACCATGGTGTCCAGTCTTGTTAATTTATTTGCAACTTCGGAATAGTCATTAATTTTTTGTACGCCCTCAATACTTAAAATCTGCTGTGCTGTTTCTTCATAAATGGATAAATCTTTTAATGAAATTCTAAAGGCATCCGGCAGTGGATTATTTTCTCCCGTTAATCCGGCCAGAATATCGCCATCACCGCCCAAAGCGTCAATATAGCTCTGCACCGCTTCATCTTTTTGAAACAAACTCACAATTCTCTACATTATCAATCGATTTAATTGCTTCTCCTATTTTACAGATTCCAAAGTAGGTAATCCATCATCCAGATATACCTGAATGGAGTTTCCTCCTGGAAAACCTCCATAGCCTTAGCAAGATTCATAGAAAACAGAACTGCAGAGCCGGTTAATAATAGACAAGAAACCAAAACAGCTATGGAAGCAATTGTCATAGTACGATTAGACCAAGCATTTTTACGCCTTCTTTAAACAGGTAGCCTAATTTCATCCCTTTGCCACCTCCTTGTCTTTCTCGTCCTCTTCTGTTTCATGTTTTAAAACATTTTCAAGCTCTTCCAATACATCTTCATAATGAACAATTTCTTCCTCATTATCTTCGTCTTCCGACTGAGCCTCCGGTTGAGAAATTGTCTCGACATTTACAATATGTTCTTTTACATGTCCCGGAATATATTCTTTCACTTCTTCCGTTTGCTCTTCCAGTTCCTCTTCTGAAGCAACACTGTAACGTCTTAACATTTCCTGATAATCAGAGTCTGGATATGTAACTTGTTCGCCTGCATCGTCTTCTCTATAATCATCATCAAGCAAATCATCATCTTGGAATGTATCCTGTTCTTGTTCAGGCGTATTTGGTACCGATGCTCCCCTTACATAAGGCTGCGGCTGATTTTTCACGTTTGTATCAGCAACCACAACACCGCCGTGAATTTCAATGACACGTTTATGGAAATGCTGAACCAAGTCATGTTCGTGAGTAACCATAAGAACAGTGGTACCGCGGCGGTTAATTTCGCTGAGCAAATCTACAATTTCAAAGGATAAATCCGGGTCAACGTTACCTGTAGGTTCGTCTGCAATGATAATTTTGGGATTATTCACAAGCGCTCTTGCCAAGCCAACACGCTGCTGTTCGCCGCCGGAAAGTTCATGAGGTTTGCACTTCATCTTTTTCTCAAGGCCAACCAATCCGCAAATATAAGGTACACGTTTTTTAATCTCACGGTTACTTGCCCCTACAACATGCATGGCAAATGCAACATTATCATAAACAGTCATATGGTCAATCAGGCGGAAATCCTGGAACACGGTTCCCCATATTACGTCTGATATACGGAATTTCTCTCTTACGTATTTTTGACAAATTTCGCCCGTTGAATATAATGTCGCCGGATTCCGGTTTTTCTTCGCACATAATTAACTTCAAAAAGTACTTTTACCGGCACCGGAGGAGCCTACGATAAAAAACGAATTCGCCTTTTTCTATGTTAATGTTTACATTCTTCAAAGCCACCGCACCATTGGGGTATACTTTGGAGACATTCTTAAACTCTATCAAAACAAATTCTCCTCATTGGTAACAAAATTCGAGTAAGTTTTTTGAAAAAGTGTCAAAACCCACTGATATTATTTACAATCATACCAATGGGTCTTTCTTTTATAATTCTTTTTAATGAAAATAACTGTAATTATTTTGTAATTATTTTGTTAACTCTGTAGCGACTGGAAATATCAAGAAAAATAATTCTAAAACTTTACAGGATTGGAAGAAAGATACTTTTTCACCATTAAAGCAACTTTAAATACAATCGCATCTTCAAACTCACGCAAGTCTAAACCTGTAATTTTTTTAATTTTTCCAAACGATAAACTAAGGTATTTCTATGAACAAAAAGTTTACGGGAAGTTTCTGATACGTTTAAATTATTTTCAAAAAACGTTGAATGGTAAACAATGTTTCATGGTCTAAAGATTCTATGGAGCCGCGTTTTGAATACTTCTTTCAGGAACATATCGCATAAGGTGGTAGGCAATTGATAAATCAAACGTGCAATGCCCAAATTATCATAGCTTACAATGGTTTTTTCCGTATCAAACACTTTGCCTACTTCCATTGCAACCTGAGCTTCCTTAAAGGAGCGTGCCAAATCTTTAATACCCACAACAATGGTACCGATACCAATCATACAATGGATATAATATTCGCTGGATAATGTATCTACAATAGAGCTTTTGCCAGTTTATCCAAGTCTTTCATTTCAATATCGCTGCGTATTTCTTTGACCAAGGCAATATCAGTTTCATTAATATTGATGATAAAGTCTTTTGTTTTATCAGGGAATAAATTTTGAATGACATCATAAGCGGAAACATCAGATTTATTGGTAATTTTAATCAACATGCACACACGGCTTACATCCGTATTAAAGCGCAATTCTCTGGCCTTTAAATAAATATCACCAGGTAAAATGTTATCTAAAATTACATTTTTGATAAAATTGCTGCGATCATATTTTTCATCATAATATTGTTTGATGCTTCCAAGAGAAATTGCCAATAAATTGGCGTACTTTACAGCCTCACTATCTGTACCGGATACAAATACGGCAAACTCCGGTTTGGGACGGCTGCCAAATGATTTATAAGTATAACCGTTTAAAACAAAAGTATCGGTAGAGGCCATTGTCTCTGCATTTACACTTTCGTTTACTTCTCCAATTCTGCCAAGTTCACTGCACGCAATTATAACGGATGTTTCGTCCATAACGCCAATTGTTCTGTCAATGGCGTCACGCATTTGATGAATCACACCTTGGAATAATCTGTTCGACATATCATTTTCCCTCACTTTTTGTAAGAATTGCGTAAAGCAATTTGTTCATGAATACCTTAAAATTTTTTTAACATTTGGTAAGTTTGTCACCACAAATATTTATTGTATTATTTATTTTACACAAAGATTACGTTTTTTCAACCTATTTAGCATAAAATCATATGATTTTTTTTGAAAAAGTTTATTTTTCAAAAACTGTCTGTCCATTCTTTTCCCAAAATCTTTTGTGTATTTTGTATATAAAAAAGAACTGTCACAATATACAGTTCTTTTACGATTATTTATGAAAAATTGCAGTTCTCTCTTGTTCTGTTAATTCCCGTGTTTCTCCTCTATGTAAATCTGTGTCCAACTGTAGATTTCCTATTTGAATTCTTTCCAAATATACAACTTGTTTGCCTCGCGCTAAAAACATTCGTTTTACTTGGTGAAACTTCCCTCACAAATGGTCACCTTTGCCCATGGTTCCCCTTCCTTTTCCAAACGTTCCAAATGTGCCGGCAAACAATGCAGGTCACCAATCACAATTCCTGTTTCAAATGCAGTGATATCTTCATCTGTCACAGGGGCATCCAATTTTGCATGATACACTTTAAACACGTTGCTTTTTGGGAGACAACATTTTATGCGCAAAATCTCCATCATCTGTAATAATTAAAAGCCCCTCCGTATCACGGTCCAGTCTTCCTGCAGGAAATAATCCACGGCGGCGATATACTTCAGGCAATAAGTCCAGTACTGTCTGCATACGGCTGTCCCTGGCTGCACTTAGTATCCCCTGCGGGTTTGTTCATCATAAGATATAAATGGCGTTTAAATTGCAGCGAAATACCGTTGACACAAATTTCGTCAAGGTCTCCATCCACTTTCGTATCAGATTTCTTCACAACAAGACCATTTACCGTAATTGCCCTTTACGTATCAGCAATCCTACGTCTTTTCTGCTTCCTATATTTTGAGATGCAAGAATTTTATCCAAACGTTCTTTCATGTTTCCATCCGCTCTGTTATCAGTCGCTTTATTTTATCATACTTTTCCTGCAAGAGAAAGTCTTATCAGTCTGTTGGATACGCTGTGGTAGGAATTTCTCCTTTGGATTGCTGCATGAAGCCTCCTCAATCTCAGATGCTATCATAGAACCGGATAATTGATTGGTCTCCTGTGAGCCTTCTCCCATAAAACCATACATGAACCCATCTAACTCGGCAGAGCTGATATCACCTCCTATGACTTTATCATGATAAATTAGCAGTGTTGCATGCACAATGGTATCCTGCCGCTGATAATTTGTAATTTGATATACCACTTTTTTACTGTTTTTCCTGCATATTTGGTAAGGTCCATTCCTTGTGTTTTTGTAATTCATTGTAGCGTTCGTACACCTGATTGAACTGTTGAGGAATGACAATTTCCTCAATAGATACGGGTTCCTGCTCTACTTCCCATCCAAATTGTTTTAAAAGTCGATTCTTTGTTCGTTTTCCCGGCTTGTATCGAATATTGTGCGCCTGCCACCATAACCCATGTCTCTCCTTTAAAATTAAAATAAATAATCACGGATACAATGATAGCTGCAATGATTCCTAAAATAACAATAACCGTTAATTTTATTTTCGGTTTTTATGGAACATATCAACACAATAACCACACCTTTCCATAATAAAATCATATGTTCCATAAAGAATCATCATGACTGAAAAGCATGAATCTTTTCCTTTTTCATGGGCGGTTTATCGTCCACAAGCAGAAAACGATAAAGAAAAAGAACTTTTCAAACGAAAAAGTTCCTGTTCTCTCTTATTGATAGAGCACATAAATATGATATTCTCCATTATTATCCGCTTTTAACAGAATATTAAAAAGCGATGCCCATCCATACTGCCGGTACTGCCTTGTTACTGACTGAGCCGCATTATCAATCATCCAAGCACATTTGCTCCAAAGTGATTCCGGGGCATCTTGATACCAGCCGTCTCCTGTATATTCTTCAAAATATTCAGCAGAATCAGCCGACAACGCAGTATCCAACGTAAATCCTTTTCCTATGCCGTAGGATACCATATCTGCGTAAATAGCATCTTTGTCATAAGGTGCATCATAAGCGGTTTTGGCACGTACCGTTACAACACAAGCGGAAGATTTTCCATTGGAGGTAGTCGCTGTAATCACTGCCACGCCCGGAGATTTTCCTGTTACTACGCCGCTTTCTACGGTTGCTACAGACTCATTACTGCTTTTCCATGTAAGTTTTTATCCGTTGCCTGATTAGGATACTTCAGCCGTTAATGTCACTGTTTTCCTACCAACAACTTTTTATCTACAGCATCCAGGATACCTTGCCTACAGCAGTGGTTGTATTGTTTTGACCATTATTTGTGTCATTTTCGCCATTTCCTGTACCGCCGTTGGTGTTTCCTTCCTCTAAGCTTCCTTGTGTACCGGCTCCACCTGTCACTCCATCATAATTCGGGTCGATATAAACCGGTTTTTGTACGCCGCCGCCTTCTGCAAGTTCACTCTCTGTTGAGGAAGTACCTTCCGCAGAGCTCACTCCACTGGCATCGCCTGAAGCTGGTTGGTCTTTTCCAGGTTGCCCTCCTGCCAGAAAAAAGGAACACAATGTAACAATTAAAACAATGAGGATACATACAATTACTGTAATGATAATAGCAATTTTTTCTTTTTTATGATGGTCCGTCGGCTCTTTTGGCTCGGTGGACGCCTTTGGCAATTGTTCTTTTTCGCTCATTTCAAACTCCTTCTCAATCAAATCATATGTAACTATGCCAATACAATATGAAAACGCTATTATTTTAACATAGTGCAGCCGGCTTTTCAACGAAAAATTATACTAATAGTAAAAATTAGAATGAATATTCCATTTGTATGCGTTTTTGATACCATAATTTCCATATAAAAACAGCAGCAAAAATTTCGCTGCTGTTTTTATGACATATTAAGTTTTTCCGGCAATAACAGCGGCAGACGCACAGTAAAAGTAGTTCCTACCCCGGGCGTACTTTCCACACTTACTTCTCCACCGTATAGTACAGCCAAATGCTTTACAATAGACAAGCCAAGCCCCGTACCACCAATTGCTTTTGACCTACTGGTATCTACACGATAAAAACGCTCAAACAATCTGTTAAAGTGTTCTTCTTCAATTCCGATTCCTGTATCTTGAATGCGAATCACTGCCATTTGTCGCGATTCCTCTGCGGTAATTTTCACAGAACCGTTTGGTTTATTGTATTTGATTGCATTTTCAATCAGATTACCAAGCATTTGCTGCAAGCGTGATGAGGAACATGCAACCCAAATACCGTCTTTTAACTCTACCTTTAGAGAAATGTTCTCCTTTTCGGCAATCGGATATAATCTTGCCACTGTTTCACGGATTTCCTGAGCTACATCACACCGCTGTTCTGTACTGTCGGGCTTTGCATTTTCAATCTGGGACAATACCAACATGTCATCAATTAAATGATGCAGCCGTTCCGCTTCAATATCCAAAACATCATAAAAATATCTTCGGGTTTCCTCATCTCTGTCAGCGCTTTTGAGCAATTCAATGCTGCCGCGTATTGCTGTAAGCGGTGTTTTTCAGCTCATGCGTTACATTGGCAACAAATTCACTCCGCAGCTGTTCCAATTTGCTGATATGCGTGACATCTGCAATTACCGCCAACACTGCCGATTCTTTATTGTTTTGAATGGGTGTTGCATAAACCGTAAAGATACGTTCTCCCTGTGGACTTGCTGCCGAAACAACGGTATCTTTGATTACTTTTTCTTCTTTTAATGCTTGATTCATAAATGCAGCAATTTTACCAACCAATAAACTGCCTTCAAACGATTTGCCTGTTTGTAACGTGGCAACTCAAGCATTTGTTTGGCGCTGTCATTCAAGAACAAAATCATATTATCTGCATTTACGGCAAAACACCGTCATGCATTCCTTTGCAAAAACACCTTCCAATTGATGCTGTTTGCTCTTCATTTCGTCAATGGCCTGCTGTGTATTATCCGCCATTAAATTAAATGTACGAGCCAAATTTCCCATTTCATCCGTGTAAATCCCCTCTACACGACTGGTATAATCTCCCTCTGCAATTTTTAAGGAAGCATCTGATAACTTTTTCAATGGTTTTGAAAGTTTGGTAAAAATCAACCATGTCACCAGCACTACAATGATACTTCCTACAGCGCCTGCAATCATGGCATACATCCATACCATAGTAACTGCATGGTTCATTTCTTCTGTGGGCAATGCTGCCCTTAAAAATAACGGTCTCCCACTTGTACCGCAGCATAATAATATTCTTTCTGAATGCTGTCACTTTTGCGGGTATCATAGCCAATATCTTCTTTTTGTGCTTGCTGTATTTCAGGGCGATAAAGATGATTTTCTGCAGGAAGCGTACCGTGTTCGCCGATTCCGCTGTCTCCAATGACATTCCCTCCAGAATCCAAGATGGTAATTCGAATTTCTTGACCTTTTTTCCTGTAACTCTTCCCCTATCTTAACGGCAAACCCTTGAGGCTCTTGTCCAATATCATCCACCTGAGATTCCATCATCGCCAATATGGAATCCAGTCTCCGTGTAAATTCAATTGATATTGGTCCTGAACCAATTTGGCTGCCAAAGCAAACGCAACAAGAAAGCCGACTATGATAATCGCTGCTGTACTTGCCATCAAGCGCTTTCTCATAATCGGCCCCTTTATTCACCAACAAATTTATACCCAACCCCACGCACTGTTTGTAACAACTGCGGTGTATCCGGATTATCTTCAATTTTTTGACGCAGATAACGCACATGCACATCTACTGTACGGGTATCTCCAAAATATTCTACTCCCCATACCCTGTCCAGAAGCGTATCTCTTGTCAATACCCGTCCGGAATTGCGCATTAACATAACCAATAAATCAAACTCTTTTGCAGTAAGTTCGATGGATTTATCTCCTTTTGTCACAGTGTGCGAAACAATGTCAACTGTAATATCTCCGCCCTTAATTTTTTCTTCTTGCTGGGGCGCAACTTGATTTTCCGTACGACGCAGTACCGCGCGTACACGTGCGCAAACTTCTTTTACGCCAAACGGTTTTTACAATATAATCGTCTGCACCCATTTCAAGTCCCAATACCTTGTCCACTTCGGCGCCCCGTGCGGTAAGCAATAAAATAGGAATATATTTGGTGTCTTCCTCACTGCGCAAAGAACGGCATATAGTCAAAGCCATCCGGGGGCGGCATCATCCAGTCTAAAATGATAGCGTCCGGTTTTTCTCTTTTGAATTGCTTCCAATAGAGAATTACCGTCTGTAAACGTAGCTGTTTCAAATCCTTCATCTTTGAGACCAAACGCTACTAATTTACAAATATTCGGTTCATCATCTGTCACATAAACCAACGCCATATTTTTCTCCACCTTTTATTATGATTCTTCTTCAGAATCGTTTCCTGCACGTACATACGGACTGGACAATTCGTGCTTGTTCAAGTCAGGATGTTCGCCTGTTTCAATATAAATAACCCACTCTGCAATATTGGTTGCATGGTCGGCCATGCGTTCTGCATATTTTGTAATCAACAATAAATCCACATCGCCCATAACATTGGAGCTTTGAGCAATTGTGCTGCTGATTTCCAAAATTACCTTGGAAAATAAATTATCTACATAATCGTCGCTGGCACAAATATCCTTTGCTTCTTCAACATCACGACTGATAAATACATCCATAGCGCGGCGGAACATATCTCTCGCCGCTTCCATCATTTGAATAATTTTGGATACAATCAGACTGTTTCCGTAAACTTGTCCCGTGCTTAAAATTTCACAAACATCAGCACATTGGTCGCCTTCGTTCAATATCAGTCAAAATTTTCAAACATGCGGCAATCATTCGTAAATCTTTTGCAATTGGCTGCTGCAACGCAATTAAATTTAAGCATAAAATTTCCGTTTTATGCTCTTTACGGTCAATTTCATGGTCATGCTCTGCAACATACTTTGCTTTTTTCTATATCTACTGTACGCAGACATTCAATTGTTTTTTCAAATCTGTCATCTACAGTATTGCCCAAATCGGTCATTTCTCTAACAAGTTCTTCCAATTCATGGTCAAATAGTTTTCTTGGCATACCTGTTACCTCCAGCCTTTGAAACGCATTGTTTCATATAGTATATCTATAAATATCTTAGCATTTTTCTATGGATTTGTAAACATTTCCATAACACAACAACAAAATTAACCAAAACGGCCGGTAATGTAACGTTCGGTTCTTTCGTCTTTTGGATTATTGAACATAGTTTGTGTATCTGTATATTCCACAATTTCTCCTGTTAGGAAGAACGCTGTTTTATCCGCAATACGTGCAGCTTGTTGCATATTATGGGTTACGATAATAACCGTATATTTTTTCGCGCAAATCATCCATCAAATCCTCAATTTTCAAAGTAGAAATTGGGTCCAAAGCGGAGGTTGGCTCATCCATCAAAATAATATCGGGCTCTACAGCCAATGCACGTGCAATACACAAACGCTGCTGCTGTCCGCCGGACATACCTAAGGCAGATTTTTTCAAACGGTCTTTACCTCATCCCATAGCGCTGCACTGCGAAGAGAACTTTCTACAATTTCGTCCAGCTTAGATTTTGCTTTGATACCGTGTACCCTTGGACCATAGGCAATATTATCATAAATAGACATTGGAAATGGATTCGCTTTCTGGAATACCATTCCTGCGCGTTTTCTTAACAGATTGATATCTGTACGAGGGTCGTAGATATCCTCCCCATCAATGGTAATTTTACCTGTAATTTTACAACCGTCTACCAAATCGTTCATACGGTTTAGTGTTTTCAAACAAGTAGATTTACCGCAGCCGGAAGTACCGATAAACGCAGTTACTTTGTGTGCCGGAATATCAATATTTAGACCTTTTAATGCATGAACATCGACGTAATATAGATTCAAGTCTATAACGGCAAATTTTGCGTTGGGATTGATTTCTGTACTCCTCATGTGCTACTATCCTTTCTTTAATACCTTAGAAAGCACGCTTGCCAAACGGTTTAATATAAAGATGAAAATTAATAAAACAGAAGCTGTTGCAAAGGCAACGTTCAATGCATCCGGAGAAGCCGCCTCTCTTGCTGTTTGATACAAATGCAATGTAAGTGTACGTCCACTGGACATAATTTGAGAAAAGAAACCGCTTGGCATATTGTAGGATAAACCTGAAGTAAACAGCAATGCAGCAGATTCACCAACAATACGACCCATTGCCAAAATAACCGCTGTCAATACGCCCGGCATAGCGCAAGGCAAAACAATTCCCATAATAACACGGAATTTTCCGGCCCCAGTGCCAAAGCACCTTCTTTATAGGAACCCGAACTGCCAGTAAAGCTTCCTCGGTTGTACGAATGATAGTCGGAAGCACACAAATGGCCATAGTTAAGCAACCGGCAATGATAGATGTTTGCAGTCTGAACAAAATACAGAATACCGTATAACCGAACAGACCAAATATGATAGATGGAATGCCGGAAAGAACTTCTGTGGTAAAACGAATTGCGCGAACAAGTTTTCCTTGCTTTTTGCATATTGCGTCAAATAAATTGCCGCGGAAATACCAATCGGAGCCGATATCAACAAGGTAATGACTACAATATATAAGGTATTGATAATCATGGGCAGAATACCCTTCATACTTGCCCTTGTTTCCGAATACGGTGAAGAAAGGAATGACCATGTGATATGCGGAATACCATTCCATAAAATATAACCGATAATTCCAATCAAAGCCGCTACTGTAATAGCAGTTGCGGTGTAAATGACAATTCTTAATACGATATCAGAAGTATGTCTTTTTTCTGATATAACGATTGCGGTTTATGAGGTTCCGATTCTGTGCTGTATCTGGAGATACAGCCGCAGCATTACTTGACATTCACTTTCGCTCCTTTCCTTGAAATAATTGTGAAGGAGATATTTACAATCATAATAAAGATAAATAGCACCAAACCGATTGCAAATAATGCCTGACGATGCAGACCGGACGCATAAGACATTTCCATTGCAATACCGGTTGTTAAAAATCTTGTGGTACCCAATAAGGTCGGCATATTGGCAACGTTACCTGCGACCATAATCACAGCCATAGTTTCACCAATTGCTCTGCCAACACCCAGAATAACGCCTGACAAAATACCTGACCTTGCTGCCGGAATGGTTACTTTAAAATGGTTCTGATTGGTGTGGCTCCCAGCCCCAATGAAGCTTCTCTGTAAGACTTTGGCACAGCTCTGAGTGCATTCTCAGTAACGTTTACAATGGTTGGTATTACCATAATCGCCAAAATGATAATTGCCGCCAGCAAACTGTCACCAATGGTTTGACCCGGGAACATGGCTCTGATTGCGGGAACAATCACAAGCATGCCAAAGAAACCGTATACAACCGACGGGATACCTGCTAACAATTCAATTGCCGGATGAATAATTTTTCGCAACTCTTGGTCTTGCAATTTCAGTCAAAAAATACTGCAGTCAAAATACCAATTGGAACGCCTATGATAATTGCGCCAACAGTACCGCAGATAGAAGCTAAGATTAAAGGCAAAATACCAAACTGATTGGTAGAGGCGTCCCAAGTGGTACCGAATAAGAACTTGAAAACACCTATCTCTGCCATAGCGGGAATACCTGCTGAGAAAATGTACACTGTGATGGTTAATACTGCCGCAATAGATACGCATGCAAACGTAAGGAAAATGGCTCTGGCCAATTTCTCAACACCCTGTGGAGAGAGAAAGTACCGCACAAACCAGCCCCGCTACCAAAACATAAATAAACGGAACCATATAACCAACTGTAACGTGACTAATGTTTAAAGCAGTAACGTCAGATTGAATGCTTGCTGTTGAAATTAATACCACAAGCGGTGTAATTGCAGAAATAATAAACGATAGTCCCGACAACACAGGACGTTTAAAGAAAATGAGAACGGTACCTGCCAATGCAAATACAGCGCCGGCAATGACTGCAATTCTAATCAAAACAGGAATACCGATTAGGGCGCTGGTTGTACCGGTTTTCCACACGGAATCCACTTGCAATTAATAAATCTAAACCACTGGTTACATATTTTGTATCCTTAAATACAAACTGTGCATACGGCAGGAAAAACATGACAACTGAGCCGACACCGAACACCATTGTAATGATGCGCTTAATCAAATTCACTTTTTCCAACTTTTTTGAGCCGTAAGGTCATTCATTGAAATACCCATTACTCCACCAATTCCTTCTTCCAACTTACGGTTATGCATTACCTGTTTTTATTGGCCGTGCCAATTAAAACCAACATCTTTAATAATTTGCTGTCCTTCTGAAGATTCTATAAATTCAAACCATGCATTAATCAACGCACTGTCTGTTCCCTTTTATAAATTTGAATAAACGGACGCTGTACGGTATAAGTACCGTTTTCTATATTTTCTTCCGTTGCCTCGACGCCGTCTACTTTACATGCTACAACGCTGTCGTTCAAAGATTCCAACGAAACGTATCCAATTGCTGAAATATCACTGGATATTTTTGTAACAATTTCACCGGTTGAAGAAAGCTCTGCCGCATATACCGGAGATTCTATGCTGAAAATAGATTCAAATCCGTCTCTGGTTCGGAAGAAGCCTCTCTTCCCAATGTAGTAATTGCTTTATCTTGACCGCCAAGCTCACCCAGTTTGTAATATCACCTGTAAAAATCTTTTTCAATTTGTTCTGTTGTCAAATCCTGCACCGGATTGTCTTTATGCACCGCAATGGCAATGCCGTCAATCGCAATTTGCTTTATCTCAAATTCATCCGGATTTTCACTTTCTTTTAAATCTCTGGACATATCTCCAATTAAAGCAATACCCGAACGTACAGAGTTTGGCGCATCACCGGAACCGGTTCCGCTTTTTTCTACAGAAACGCCGGGATATTTTTCGCTGAATGCCTCTCCCAAAGCTTGGCACACTCTTGTCATAGAAGTAGAACCGTTTAATGTTAATTTACCTGCAACTGTTCCACTCATATCCTGGCTTTCAGATAATTTGGTTCCTACAATTTCAGGACCGCAGCCTGTAAGTAAACCAACTGAAGCTACTAATATTATTATGGTAAGCAGGGATAAAAATTTCTTCATCCTTGTTTAACCTCCAACCAATCATTTTATGTCTGTTCTATTTTAATTTCTCTAATGTTAAATCTATGTTAAATTCCTTTTAGAAAGTTCTAAAAAAAGTTCATAATTAATATTCCGATTATATGTATACTATAGTAAATTTTAAAAATATAGTTATGATATGAAGGCAAAAGCACTATGAGGTTCATAGTGCTTTTGAAATATTTCACGTAACTTTGCTTTTTTGTATTAAATTTTAAATTTGATCTCTTACAATCTCTTCCAGTTGTTCAGGAAACACAATTCCTCTCACCAACTTATAACATAAACGCTTTGCATCAATTGTGCTTCTGGTTATTTGTTCACATTTAGAGCAAAGTGTCTCATTTTCTTTCTCTTGCAGTATTGTAATGGAGTAACCTTCTTTCCTGCTTCCTGTTAAGTAATACTTTAAAATACATTTTCCGTGTTCAACCACAACTCTCCCAAATAATCTTCTCATTCACATTCTCCTATTTTCAAGCTTAATGATAAAACAAACCTCGTGAAATATTTTCACTATTATCATACGTAATTGCAAACAAAAACACAATCAAAACTATACTAAAATGTGTAGAAAATACCAATACTGCCATATATGCGGAAAACAAAACAGAAAAAGCATATATCTTGTTATTTTTTATTTTATTACAATATTGAATTACTTAAGTGTTGAAAAGGAGGTAAAACTTTACATAAATGATATAAAAAACATAACCCTTTTTAAACAAAATAAATTTTAAAATACTATTTCGTCTATTATGTGCTGATATTCAACAATTTCAACCATTTTCAACTAAAAAAGTAAGTTTGTATTTTATTTACAAATCAATGAAATAATTTCACACTTTATGTTATTTATCTTAACAATTAGCTTATATTAGAATAGCAATATGGCAAATTTTGTATTTAAAGGGTGAGATGTATGAAAAAGAATAGCCGAACGAAAAAATATTATTTACTTCTTATAATTGCGTTATTATCAATTGCAAGTTTATTATGCGGAGCAACATTAATTGGAATTTCTATGAATACACCTACAGGTACAAAGCTGAATATTTCAGTCGGCTCTTGCACAAAATTGATTCCCAAAAAAGACGAAGGTTATTTTTTAATTCAAAATCAAGAGCAGGGCACTTATGTTGCTTTGTTAAGTGAACAAGGATATATTTTGCAGGAACAAACATTTAACAGAAAATACAATGAGGTTTGTTATTCCGCTGATTATTTATATATTTTAATGTCAGATTCGGAGCATAAATCATCTATTATTACTTATCAATTATCTGATACATCCGTTACAAATTATCAAACTACAGAATTAAGTACAGCTTTATATTCCTTCACAACCTCTCAAGACGGAACCATATATGGTATTGACTACTGGGACAGACATAGTCTACTCGCTTATACCAATGTATCAGAGAAAACTTCAGCTCAGCCAATCCTCCTAAACACGTTTGAAGCATCTTTTAGACAAATTATGTACCTCTCGGATGGCATTCTTTATGTCGCATTAAAGGATAATACAGATGTGTATACTGCATTCTATCTCCCAAGGACTGCCTTATCATTTTAACTTACACCAAACAGATACGGATATACCATCCTTTTCTCCTCATACACTTACAAATGACATACTATGTGATCGTAACGGTTACTTATATCAATTGCACACAGAACAAGCTTCATTATTTACTTTATTGAGCGACACTTGTTATACAAATGCATGTCCTCTTACGGATACCAATATTTTAGTTTCTCCTGCATCAAAAGAATATTTAGAGGAATTGGACTTTAATGGAACCATGCAAAACCGTTATCAAATAAAGGAGAATGTATCGCAATGGCGACAAATGCAAAAGACACAGGTATTTTATTAAAGCAGGAAGATTCGCTTTATTTTATTACGCTATCCGAACTTAGCCGTATAGAAAATACACCTGACAGTTCTGAACCTAATTCTTCAGAATTTGATTCTGTCTCCAGTACAACAAATGAAAGTGACCACGAAAATGACCAATCCTCTCACTCTGATTCCTCCTCTTCCAATTATCCTTATCAACTGGAGAGCGATACATTCTTAATAGATCGCAGCAACAATACTATTCTCTTACCTCCAGCCACTACCTTTGCTGTGTTACGAGACAGTTTAAACTCGACAAAAGATACCATTATTATGAAAAATCTAAGCGGTACTACTATAAACAGCGGAAATCTTGGCACAAGCTATACAGTTGCTCTTTGAAATTGACGGCTCAATTGTAGACAAGCTCACCATTATAGTAAAAGGAGATATTAACGGAACCGGCACTGTTAATTCTAGAGATGTGCAGTTACTTTATGACCAATTAAACGGCTCTGAAACATTATCCGATATTCAGTTGCTGGCCTGCGATATGAACAGTGATGAACTGATAGACACCTAGTGATCTATTGCTGCTAAAACAGCAAATTGTATCAGCACAATAAAAAAAAAGGACGAAGATAATACCTCGTCCTCTTTTTAATTCAATTATAGAGAAGCTAAAATTTCGTTACATTTTTTAACTACATCTTCAGCAGTTACTGTACCCCCACAGCAACAACCACAGCTGCCGTCTTTTCCTTTTTCAAATACTGTAACAATATTTTTATTCATATCATATGTAGTATGATTTGCTTTTTGACAATCATTGGTATCCTCAGCCCAAATATAACCATTGTCTGTATTAAAGTACAATCTTACCCAACCGGTCTTTTCATTGTATCTTCCTGTTTCATTTTCAATGTCTTGAGAAAGTGTTACTTCTTTAATAGCCATAATAAATCATCCTCCATTTTTACATCTATAAAATGTACCCTTAGTTTATCATACTAAAGTCAAGAATTCAATACTTACTGCACATCAAAATAGGAATAAATATATGTAACTCAAAGGTTAATTTATAAACATTATGTTAGAAAATTTTTATTAAGCCAGTATTTTTCCTTCCGGAAATAGTTTACGAAAAATAAATCGTAATAGCGGACCTACAATCAATAACTGAAACGGCAAAGCCATTGCTAAGTTTCTGGGAAAATCATTAAATATTGCCATCCAATGGTACTCCATTTCCCTGTTGCCATACAAGATTCAATTGCACCAAAGACAGACATAAGAATGACCATAGGTAAAATAGTGCAGCATGTAATTGATATAATAATTTTCCATGATTTACTTGTTGGCTTTACAAGAAAACGAAATGCAAACCTCTCTACAAATTTGGAAACAATGAATTTTTGGAATAAAAAACGCTACCAAGTATGCAAGCGGAAACGCCAACCAAGCCTCCTGTAACACTTCTAAGGATAGTCCCCGTAAACAATAGCCATATTATTAAGTACACATCCAAATGGTCATAATAAAAACCAGCGGCACCAAATAAATTAAATCTTCCCTTTTATTCTGTGGCATTATAGATACCTCCATTTTACATTTTGCATTGATATTGATATTTATTGTATACATATTTTGGGACCTGATGTAATACCCTATTTTATTTTCAGTGTTATTCACAACATATAACGCACTATATCTTTGTACATTTTCTCCATATAAATATATATAATTATAAAATCCCACTTTTTATATTTCTTTTTCCTTCAATGAAAATAAAATATTTTTGTTTTATCAGAAAGTAATACCTTGTTTATGGATACCCCTTTATCCTTTACACAATTTTAGACTAACCTTATATCAAAATATTATTGTATCTTGCCTATAAAACATAACAATCTGCTTTATGATTATGATATGGAGAGAAGGTGAGAAATTTTAGTCGAGTACTTCATTGAAACGGTTTATCTTAATTTGTTATAATAAAATAAAACAACGAAATATAAGCGGATGGAGGCGAGATCATTGCATCGCACTCAATCAAGAAATTATATTAAAAATTCTTTTGTGGGAACTTAGCAGACATGTTACGGCAGACAACATAAAAAGTAAAAGATTTGGCAAGTTATTCGGGCGTCTCTCGAACAGTATTTTACCGTAATTTTGGATGTTTGCTGATGTTTGGCATAGTATAGGTCATGATGTATTAAATGATATTGCATCCTCTCAGGAGTTATTTTATACCGATAGTGGACAAGGGTTGCGAGAATGTACTGCAAAATGTAGCAGCATGTATCTACCACTCAAAAGATAAAATTCAAAAAATATTACCTCCCGAATATGGGGACCCCATCTTTATTCCTAAATTTGAAAAACAAACACAAATATGGATACAGCAATGTATCAGCAAATCTCAACATTGGGAAGAGAATTTACAGCAAAAAAATGGCATCGTTTCTATCTCAAGCTGTGGTTCACGCCGCTTTAGATGGAATAAAGGAAAATAATTTTGAAAGCTTTCTCAATCTTTTTTATCCTTAGACCAAATTTTCTATGCATTACATGAAAGATAACATCGTTTCTTTTTATGATAAAGAACATTCATAAATATATTATTTTCAGCCATCTTTCAAAACAATCATATTACACGATTCTTTGTTAGATATATTCATCCTCTCTGTAAGGCGGCAATGGAACTTTATGTCCATTGCCGCCTTGTCTTATTTATTTTTATTGTTAAGTTCCGTTAGAAGAAAAAGTGGAACAAAATGTTAGATATGTCAACAGTAAAAAATAAAGTATTTCATTCTGATGATAAAATTAGTCAAAAATGATTGTTTCTATTTGAATTTATCGCAATAATGTGGTTATACAAAGCTTTGTATTGATTTGATTGGAGGAAACAAAATTATGAAGCATGATATCAAAGAATCGATACAAGAACGTTGGGAACACTCAGCAAAGGTTACAGCGATGGAATCCAGCAAGATTTTGATACAAAAGTAGTTGAAACATGGCAAAATCTGATACTACATCATATAGTGTTAACTGACAAACCCTTAGAAATTTTGGATGTAGGTACTGGCCCCGGCTATTTTGCAACTATTTTATCAATGGCCGGCCATAATGTTACCGCAATAGACTGTGCAAAAAAATATGTTGAAGAAGCAAAATAAATGCTGATATGCACCATGTTTATCCCAAATTTTATCAAATGGACAGCCATTTATTATCATTTCAGCCCGAAAGCTTTTGATATGATTGTAAGCCGTAATGTAACATGGACTTTATATGACCCCATACATGCATTCAAACAATGGCATCATGTGTTAAAACCGGGCGGAAAACTTGTGATTTTTGATGCCAATTGGCATTTGCATCAGTTTGAACCCTCACTTTATAAAAAAGTAATGCAAGGGTGCAAAGAAAATGAAGCACGTCCTTCCGAATGTGCGTATCAAGGCAATAATCCCAAAGTACTGGACTATTATAAAGATATGCCTTTGGCCCGAATACAACGTCCAAAATGGGATGAAGAAACATTGCCGCAGTTAGATTTGAAATAATACAAATACAACCATGTTTAAATGCTGTGGTGTATAATATCCAAGACCAAATGAAATACGAACATATTCCTTTGTTTCAAATCGTCGCACAAAAAGGTATAGCTATTTCAAGGAGATTTACTTTGCAAACATATAGGTATTTATTAAAAAAACTTTTTATTCATGATTCCAATTTTATTACTGGTATCTGTAGCCACCTTTATTTTAGTAGATTGTACTGCAGGTGACCCGGCAAGGGTTATGTTACAAGGTTCAACGGGCAATCCGTCTGAAGAGTCTGTCCAATTACTGCAGCAAGAACTTGGGCTGGATCAACCAAAATAGTACAGTATTTTCAATGGCTGGGAAATGTACTCAGATTCAATTTCGGTAATTCCTATGTAAGTTCCAAACCTGTCATCTGGGAATTGTTGAATCGTGTACCTGTTACTTTGGGAATTGCGATTCTAGGTATTATTATAGTTTTGCTTATCAGTATTCCTTTTGGGCATATTAGCTGCTATACGCAAAAATACTTGGTTGGACCATGTAATCCAAATATTTTCCGTCTTTACCGTTTGTGTACCTGCTTTTTGGCTGGGATTGGGACTATTAATTTTATTTGGAATTGTTTTGCACAGCATGAACATTATAGGGGAGCTGTTGGTATATGGATATGGGTACCCGCCCTGTCTATTGCATTAGGTTATACCGGGCAATATATTGGTCTTTACGGGATAACATGATTGATGTATTAGAAAAACCTTACATTAAAGCAGCAAAAGTACGGGAATCAACCCATTTCGCATTATTATGCAGCATGCTCTCAAAAATGCTTTTATTCCTCTTCTAACAAAGCTTGGTATTACATTTGGTACTTTTCTAGGGGGTACCGTAATTATAGAAAGCGTCTTTTTCCATAAACGGAATTGATTTTATGTAATGGAGTCTATTAAAGACAAAGACATTCCTGTAATTCAGGCATTTGTACTTCTGATTTCATTTACCATTGTAATTTTAAATTTGTTGGTAGACCTTTTGTATGCATATATCGATCCCCGTATTACATTAAGATAGGCTGGCATTATGAAAACAAAAACAATTCATATATCACAAAAACTTGAAAAATTCGGAATTTTCTTTGGATTTCTCTCATTATTCTTATGATCATATTGGCAATATTTGCTCCTGTTATAAGCCCACATGATCCTTTGGAAATAAATATACAAAATAAAATGGCTGCCGCCAGCCCGGATTATCCGTTTGGCACAGATAATCTTGGGCGCTGTATCTTTTCCCGCGTATTATATGGAGCACGTTATTCGTTGACTTATGCCGGTATTTTATTAGCCATCATGTTGGCCATCAGTATTCCGCTAGGCTTATTGTGCGGCTACATCGGAGGCAAGTTTGACCTGATTGTCATGGGAATTGCTGATGCAGTTATGGCTTTTCCCAGCACAATTGTTGCTTTGGCTGTCGCAGGTTTATTAGGTCCCAGCGCTCAAAATCTTATTCTTGCACTTTCTTTGTGTTTGGTGGGCAAGCTATACGCGTCTCATTCGAGGAATGACACTTGAAATAAAAGAAAAAGAATTTATACTGGCTGCCAAAGGAAGCGGATGCAGCACCATAAAAATTTTGCTGCGTTATATTTTAAAAAATATGTTATCTCCCCTATGTGTGTTAGCAGCTCTTGAAGTAGGAATTATCATTTTGTCCATTGCCGGATTCTCTTTCATTGGTTTAGGAGCCCAGCCGCCAACGCCGGAATGGGGCGTTATGATGAATGATTATAAAGACTATGTCCAATTATACCCTCAGCTAATGCTATATCCCGGTCTTTTTATTGCAATTACGGTAATGGGCTTTAGCTTATTTGGTTCGGGTTTAAAATCACTTTTGAAAAGGAGAGACAGCACATGAATTACACTTCTACGGTATTACAAGCCAAAAATATTTCTGTTCAATTTTACAACAGAAAAAGGATGTGTACAAGCTGTCAAGGACATCTCCATCGAGGTACACAAAGGAAAAATAACTGCTCTAATCGGTCAAAGCGGCAGCGGAAAATCTGCAACAGCAATGGCTATTGCCGGTATTTTAGACAGCAACGGAACCATGACAAGCGGACAAATATATTTGCAAAATCAAGACATCAACAAGCTAAAAGGAAAATCTTTGCGGACATATAGAGGGAAACATCTTGGTATGATATTTCAAGAACCCATGGAATCACTCAATCCTTTATTGAAAATTGGGGAACAAATTTATCAAACACTAAGATTGACACAAAATTGAATAAAAAACAAGCAAAACAAAAATCCATTGCATTACTGAAGCAAGTAGGTCTGCCTGAACCGAGGAATATTCTAAAAATATCCATTCGAACTTTCAGGAGGCATGTGTCAGCGTGTTATGATAGCCATTGCAATCTGTTTAAAACCAACTTTACTAATTGCAGATGAACCTACCACTGCCTTGGATGTAACCATACAATGTCAAATTTTGCAACAAATACAGCACATGTGTAAAAAGAATATAATATGGGCGTGTTGTTTATCACACATGATTTAGGAATTGTTGCGGAAATAGCCGACGATGTATATGTAATGCACCATGGCGAGATTGTGGAACATAACGATGTTTTTTCATTATTCTCGGAACCGAAACATCCATATACTAAAGAATTGTTAAATTCTATTTTTATAAAGGAAGAAATCATGTTATTACAAATCAACCATATTACAAAAACATATAATGTAAATTCTTCTTTTAAACGGAAAAAGCAAACTGTTTTAAACGATATTTCTCTATCTCTCAATAAAGGAGACAGTATTGCCCTTATCGGAGAAAGCGGGTGCGGAAAAGCACACTTGGCAAAATAATCGCCGGTCTTTTACAACCGGACAGCGGGGAAATCATGTGGAAACAAACAGCGATTCAAAATCTTTCTCCACGTAAACGAAAAGCATTGCGCAAAGATATACAAATGATATATCAGAACAGCACCTCTACGTTTCATCCCTTGCAAAGTATTGGCACAAGCATTGCAGAGCCGCTCTTGAACTATAAATTATGCACAAAGGCACAGGCAAAAAAACAGGTGACCGAATGTATGGAACAAGTTGGATTATCCGAATCATTTTATCAGCGTTTACCAAAAAGAATTAAGCGGTGGTCAGAGACAACGTGCTAACATTGCACGCGGTATTATACTTCATCCTCAGCTAATTGTCTGTGATGAAGTAGTATCCAGTCTGGATTTTTCTCTAAGAACACAAATTTTAAATTTACTTAATGATTTAAAAAACAATATCATCTTTCCTACTTATTTATTTCTCATGATTTATCCACAGTAAAATATGTTTGCAATAAAGCAATCATCATGTATCGCGGTGTGATTGTAGAAAAATTAGAAACAACAGAACATTTGGAACAGACTGTATGTCATCCGTACTCAAAGAGTTATTTTGCGGCAGTTCCCGTGACAAGCCCTTTTTGCGTAAAGAAAGACATATTTCTTTTCCCAAAGGCTGGGACGAGCCCTCCACACAAGGATGTGTATTTCAAAATCGTTGTACACACCGTAAAGACATCTGCAAAAAATACAACCTCAACTACGAGAAATGGCGCCTGGACATTTTATTGCATGTCATGTCCCATACCAAAAATACAAGGAGAAGTAAAATGAAATACAAAAAAATAATCAGCTATATATGCATGGTCGTTGTTTGTTTTTACTACAGTGGCCCTATTTACAGGCTGCGGAACAGAGCAAACCACAGCTTCAACATCTAATCGGGAAAAAGTAATTACCATTGCTATATCAAAAGGTAACCAAGAAAGTTTATTGGACCAGACTGACAGCAGAAAAGTATTACTTATTTAAACTATGAACTCATCTATGATCCACTGGTCAATTACGGAGAAGATGGAAGTTATGAACCCGGTCTTGCCCAAAGTTGGGATATCAGCCCTGACGGCACAGAATATACCTTTCATTTGCGTAAAGGTGTAAAATTTTCTGATGGGACCGATTTTAATGCCGATTCTGTTTTATTCAACGTAAAACGCTGGAAAGATAAGCCCTCCACCGCTTCTATCAGCATTTATACCAATATGACCAATATTGAAAAAATCGACGATTATACTGTAAAAATGACTTTTAACAAAAATTATTACCCCTATTTATCAGAGCTAACTTATACAAGACCTTGCCGTATGATGAGCCCTACCTCTGTATCACCAGCCGGTGATGAAAATGCAGAATTTCAAACGCCAATCGGAACCGGTCCTTGGATGATAGAAAGCTGTGAAGACGGTGTACAAACCGTTTTGGTTCCGAATCCCTATTATTGGGGAGAAAAACCAAAAGTAGATAAATTGGTTTTGAAAGTAATAAAAAGATGCCGATGCCAGAGTTATGGCTCTTCAAAACGGAGAGGTTGATTTCAGCGCCGAAAGTTTGCAAGCACAGGATATTGAATTATTGGAAGCAAATAATAATATCTCCTTCATGGAAACAAAAGGAAGTCGCGGATTCCATTTAATGTTTAACTATGAAAATAAAGTTTTACAAGATAAAATATTCGTTTGGCATTAAATTATGCAGTAGATAAAGATGAAATTGCAAACGATTTATTGGATGGAAACGGAATTGCAGCCAAAGGTATGTTTAACGCCTCTGTGGTGCCTTATGTAACCGATGAAAACAGCCCAGGATATGCATATGACCCAAATAAAGCACGCGAGCTTTTTAAAGGAAGCCGGATACGAAGATACCAACGGAGATGGATATGTAGATAAAAACGGGCAAAATCTTTCTTTTTAAACTCTTGCTCCAGAACACAGAATATCCGGATTTTAAACCGGTTTGCGAATTTTTAAAAGAACAATATAAAGAGGTCGGGATACAAATTGATTTAAACTTAATGGAGCAAAATGCATATTATGATGAAATTTGGACAGGCAAAAACTACGATTTGGTCATTTATCGTACCTATGCCGATGCATGGAATCCACATGGCTTTTAATGGATATGTATACTTCCAAGGACGGAACCCTTCCTGCTGCCTGGAATGATGAAACATTACAAAGTATGATAGACAATGTTCTTATGACTACAGATGAAACGGAAAGACAAAACAATACGATGATTTATTTACGTATATACAAGAGCAAGCAATCAGTGTTCCTTTATATTATCAAAAAAGCACATTTGGATATAATAAAAAATTAAAAATGTTTCTCCTGCCAGCACAACTTACCAAGTAGCTAAATTTAACGAAATGGACATAGAAGAATAAGTACAGTTTTATGCTTCCAATCAAATTAATATAAACAATCTTTATAAAAACCGAATTTAAAGGAAAGAAAATGACTAGAATTCATTTCCTCTTTCCTTTAATGGATGTTTATTTACCATAGATAAAAACAACCGCTTTAATTAAGTAACCGGAGAATTTGGAGGAAATTGATACTTTAGATGCTACTCTCAAATATCCATTTTATATTAAATATCACGGATAACGCTCTTTAATTTCCCAATATTTTTCTGCAATATTGTATTTCCTCCAGAGTAAAAAAAGCCACTACATTCTGGCTTTTGAACAATATATTTCATAGTTAAATCTGACCGATTTATAATGCAAAGATTTGTAAATCCATCAGATAACTCACCTGTATCTCAGCGATTCTTGATTAATCCCTTTGTTGCTCTTCCCCCATCATATGGATTGATCATTTGTAAAACCGTGCAGAGTTACACTTGTATTTCTCCTTCGCATGTTTGTACATTTCCCTCATTTCTTTCTCAAAGTTTAAGGCTAACTTTTCGTTCATGGGTCTTTTCTTCTTCAAATCATTGTTTACTTTATTTTTCTGATTACTTAGAAACTAAATCCGATATAATTAGAACTAAACAAGAATAACGGTTGGGCGACTTTAGATATCTTTCCACATAGTGGTATTACGGAACAAGTTATCGCACAATTTTTCATAAAAAGCTGCATTTCAGAATTGAAATGCAGCTTTTAACTTGGTTGCGGGAGCTGGATTTGAACCAACGACCTTCGGGTTATGAGCCCGACGAGCTACCGAACTGCTCCATCCCGCGATATTTAATTGTGCCATTACGTTAGGCGCAATTAGTATTATATATGAATATATAGTATAAGTCAATAGAAAATCTTAATATCTTTTTAAAAATCGTATTACAATATTCTATCTTTAACTAATCAAAGTACTAAAATCAACTTATTATTTCTTCTTTTTACGCACCACCAGAACTATAATAACGATTCCAATCATGCAAACGCCTAAACCACCTACTATTATATACACAAAATAAGAAGGCATTTGATTCCCAACAATATATAAATTTCTATCACCGTAAAAATATGGTATCTGTATGTAACGTTTCGTCATCAATACCTTCTTCGGTAGTTTGTTTGGCTAATCCACTTGTTTTACCCCGACCGGAAGTGCTGCTTTTACTGTTACTTTTCTTCTTTTATTTTTCACCACGTGTCACATTTACTGTATATTGGCTTTTTATTCTTTTTATCTGAAGATGTAACAGTAATAATAAACTGTGTCGTAGAACCTTGTTTTCCTAAATTCTTTCTGTTTACTCTTGCAGTTCCTCCATCAGCAGCTTCTAATTCAAATAATATTTGTTCTACTTCCGGTCCTACTTGCAAAGAATATTCCTGAATATAAGGATCAAACTCTGGTTCTAGCGTTCCTTGACTTGGAACCAGTTTTGTTAAAACAACCTCTTTGTGAACTCAGGCGTTATGCGGAATACAGAAGTAAGGCTGGAAACAGACGGCAGCTGTTTTGCAGTCCAATCTACCACTTGATCAATTTGAGCTGAAACTGATGTCTCTCCAAAAATTGCATCATCATTGACGCGGAATATTAATGTCATACATTCACCGGTCAATTGCGGGGCTGCTGTTCCGTCACAAACGTAAATTCCAGTCATAGTATCTCCAGCTATATGGTAGCGGAAGGTACCGCTTTCAATCTGCGATGATGTATCCCTCTTTTTAAGGTAAGTTTTGAAGAATCGTATTCTACGTTTAATCGAAACCCCGCAATGGATTTATTCACGCCCAATTCGTTGGCAGTCACCGTAATACGAATTTCATCATTCATCAAAACATCTTCCTTTGATGCAGTAAAGGAGAAATAATCTTCCGTATCTTGCGCAAAGACATAACAAGGACTTATCAGCATTATTGTATAGATGAACAAAGCAAATGATATTGCCGCAAACTTTTCACACCGGTCCTCCTTTATTATCAATAGAAATTGTGAATTAGAATATTTTACTACAATGGATGATATATTAGAGGACTACATCGAAAATATTCACATAATCATCGCATAGAATTCACAGTTTCAATATATTATTTGTTATAATGGTAAAATTGAAGATGAATATAAAAAGAAAAGGGGTATACTATGCTTTTTCGCGCCTCAACAGCTCCCGAAATATTTAATATGTTCTTTGGAATATTATTATCGTAAGTGCTTATCACTTTATCATATTTGCAATTTGCGTAAAGTTACCTCAATCGTCATTTGATGAAAATAAATCAAGATATCAAATGAAGAAATTTGAGAGAAACGGAAAATTTTATAAACAAACATTAAAAATAAATGTATGGAAAGAGCATGTACCGCAATTTACAGGAAAAGACGGTTTTTCCAAAGAGCACATGTCAAACAATGTTTCAGTTGAATATCTAAATGAATTTATTGCAGAAACTTGCAGGGCCGAATGGACGCATGAAACACAGGGTCTTTCCATTATCTTTTACATTTTTAGCAAATCCTCCGATACAGCTTATTTATTTTACTTTTTTGTTTTACTAATCAATATGCCCTGCACTGCAATTCAACGCTATAACCGCTTCCGTTTACAAACTTTAAGAAAGCGATTAATCCGAACAGGGTCCATGCTTCCTTCTATGGCATTCGTATAATAAATCTTAAAAGATTATGGATATCCATGTCAAACTTTTGTTGCTTTTAACTTAAATTT